>LFIK01002188.1_pt1 | contig 15755 bp, 27 predicted proteins | sample 643401 | NCBI WGS metagenome assembly LFIK01 (sample SAMN03777447, study PRJNA286221) | soda lake metagenome | biome: soda lake; feature: Kulunda steppe; material: water; isolation source: sample T5-Br brine of Lake Tanatar-5 | place: Russia: Kulunda steppe | collected 2010-07
ACGCAGCCAGTGTGCTGGCATGGCACACTGGCAGAGTTTGGTTGTATGCCAAGCAAGCCATTAATCAATAGGGCCCTGGCAGGATAACATCGCATATTGCTGGCAGGAGAGCACCACATTTTGCTGGCGGGAGAGCATTGCACATTGCTGGCAGGAGAGCATCTCATATTGCTGGCAGGAAAGCGTTCCGGATTGCCCGGGAGCGCCCTCTGATTTGCCTGTGCAGGTGGCAGTAGAGCATGGCATGGACCCTTCCTTTGAGCCCACAGGAACCAGGGGCCTGAAGCAGGCCTGCAGTACCGGGCACATGAATTGGTGGTAGCAGTGGTCAAGGCGATTTGAAATCTATCTGGCAGCTGCTGGCAGGCAAGCAGCCCTCCGCGTGCAAAGAATGAGCAGCAGCGGTCCTCGCTGCAAGTCTCAACAGCTGCGAGCTGCTGACGGTGCGCCTGCCCTCCACGTGCACAGCCCCCCCCACTTCAACTGCCTTGCGTCCATCGAGGAGCTTTCCCCAGAGCTGCACCCAGGGCACGTACCGCTGCCGGACTCCTCCTCTTTTGCCCACTCGGCCATGGCAGGTAGCGCTTGGACTGCCTCTTTGACGTGGGAGAGCAGCACCTCCAGCGCACCCGCGTGCACAACCTCACCCAGCGCTGCCACCTGCGTTGCTCAGGCAGAGGAGATCCGCGCAGAGCACAGGTCTGTGCTCAAGCAGCACTTGCAGCAAGCTTGCATGCCACCTGACAGCTAGAGGAGGCACATCAATGACGTACAACACACCTTCAACGTTACTTTTTATGTTTAACGCTTGGCCACTGCTTGCACACTGAACCCAGCTGTGCCTGTGCACACGTCTGCGGCGGCGGTCTACCCAAAAGTATTTAGCCAGCTCCATCTGCACCCATGCCTTTTGCAGCGGGCATGCCGACGCGCACGACGTGGGCGGTCATGCCCTATGGCTGCCAGCCCACGGAATGTGTGTGACCATGCCCTGGGCAGCTGACTGTGTGACTGTGCCCAAGCGCCCACTGTGTGACGGTGCCCAAGCGCTCACTGTGTGACTGTGTGACGGTGCCCAAGCGCCGCTGACTGACTGTGTGACTATGCCCAAGCGCTCACTGTGTGACGGTGTCCAAGCGCTCACTGTGTGACGGTGCCCAAGCGCTCACTGTGTGACTGTGCCCAAGCGCTCACTGTGTGACTGTGCCCAAGCGCCGCTGACCGACTGTGCGACTGTGCCCAAGACCAGCCATACCTGCGCAAAGGTCTTGGGGAGGAGCTGGCTCCGGGCGTCCGCCATGCTGGCAGCCAGCTGCGTGACTTGCTGCAGGGCAGAGGCAGGGTGCACGCACAAATTGGAGCAGGCAGGGCGAGCTTGCGGCAGCTGCAAAGCCTTGGACACAGGGCTTGTTTTGCCTTGAATTCAGGTGAATGGAATGGACTGGCGGCAGGTCAGTCTTCTGGGCAGTGAATGGTGTTGCTGATGCACGAGGGGAGAGGATACGGGGACCTCTCAGGGCTAGTGCTACACTCCTCTCAGGGGCTGGTGCTACACGCCTAGATTTGGCGACTTATGGGAAAGATGGGTTTGAATGCCTGGCCTGGTGCATTTTTGATGTGCTGGCAAGCATAGCACTGATCATCTTCTTGGGAGGACTCAGGCTAAGGCACATCAAGGAGACCAGCGAGTGACCTTTACTTGCATGTGTTCCCGGAGTAACTTTGTGGACAGATCGTTTTTATGCAGCACAAGAGTGGCTGGTACATTGCAGGATCTCTCACACCCCACCAGCCTGGCTGGTTCACGCAGGATCTCACTAATGCCACCATCCTGGCTGCACAAGCTGGACCATGCACAGCCCTGACCTGCAACTGCTGCGGCTGCGCCACCATGCGCAGGCCATGCGCATCAGGGAGCACCTCCGCCTTGGCGCGTGCCGCAGCGCCCTGCATCAAAAAAGGCCGATTCACAAAGCTAAATGAACTATGGCTGGTTGTAAGGCTGCAAATGCCACTAGACCACAATGCCGCAGTTCACAACGCTGGAGAAATCAGACCAGCAACCTAACACTCTATCTGGAACCAAATCAAGAAAGCCACACCCGTTTGCCTGAGTCGGTGCAATGCGAGCGAAAAGTGGCACAAATGCGCGTTTGCTAGCAACACACACACATACTGACATGCACACTAACACACAAAGGCACACCTGCAGGTTGGCCGCCGACGTGGCCAGGGAAGCGCGTATGCTGGCGTCCACGCGCGCCAGCAGCGCGCTGCTGCCCACCTCCCATGCCAACACCACCATCTGCATCCAGCAGCCCAGCATTGGGGGCACACCGCCCTCGCGCGGGACGCCTGCGTCCTTGCCGGCCTGCAAGAGCACACAGGCAGGCATGTGGGCGTGAGAAGCACCAGCAAATAGTAGGCTTCTTTCTGTTGCAGAAGGAGATGAAGGGCTACACCAGGTTATGTGCTGCAGGAGCAAACCGTGGTCTAGCAGGAGTCATGGAGGTTCACTTGGACAGTCTCGGACACAATTTTAGTGAGCGCAGGACATGTGCCACGGAGCAGACAAGTGCTGCTTCAAGCAATTCCGTCTCCACACGCCCTTGATGAACGATCATTGCTGCTCAGCATCTTCTTTTTTATCGACTTCCTTCCAATCACACTTGCGGGCACCCACAGGGGCTGCAAGGTGCTGACATGGGGCTGCCCTTGGGATACCCACCAAACGGATAGGCGCCCTTTGAGATCACCTGGGCTGACATGAGGAAACCCACCCACCCAAACTCACACATGAGGATGCAAAGAAAGTTGACAGAAATGTGTCAAAGTGCCTTTGGGATCCCTGGGCTACCTTGAGAGTATGCACCCAAACACACACATGGAGATGCAAATGAAGAGGACAACAACGAGCAAATATACAATAGCAAGCGCAAGCCAACGCCCACCTGCCGCTCCAGCGTTTGCGCCAGCGTGATGAGCCTGGAGACAAACGCAGACAGCTGTGCGTCCAAGGCCTCTGCCACACCCTTCACCTCGCTGCCGCCCGTGACCGCCTCGCACCTGTGCAGCCAGGCGCAGCACATGGGCATTTGATTAGGCGGTATGTATCAAACGTTACAGCACCAGGGAGGATGCATGTGCTTGGAACACCACCAGGCAGCATTGCACCGATAAACTGACTGCTGGTGGCATGGTCGAGCACACATGCACACACAAGCATGCAGTTACCAAACATTGACCTCCCCTGTTGTGCCTCAGGCTATTCAAAACACCCATAGACAAAAGCAAAATTGTCTTCCGCTGCTCCAAGCAGTCGGCCCAAGGAATTCTCTGCTTGCCACCATACAATTCATACCCCAGCTCAATAACATATATATAGCCTGCAGCGGCCCAGATAATAGGGGTTTGTGCAGCGAAAGTGCTCAATATATCCATAGGAAGTAAGAAGAGTGCACTTTTACCTCACAAATTGCCTGAGAAGCAAACAATCGCGCTGCAAGCGCACCAACCCCCTCACGCTGCATGATAACAGCATGTGCTCACCTCCGAATCGTTTGCAGGGCGAACGAGCGTGCTGCACGGACGCCGGCACCCACATGCTGGAGCAGTGCCTCCATGTCTTCCGTGCTGCACGCCAAGCAAAAGAAGGAGCCGCTTCTCAAGTGAGGAGCTGATAGCTTGAGTGTGAACAGCGGAAGGGGTGCTAGGGTGTTGAGCAGGACCCTTCTTTAGGTTGCTCTGATATACTCAGAGTCTGAAGTGAGATATTCCTAGCGCCTGAGAAGAATTCCTTGATCCCCTTAAAACAGCATTTCTACTCTAATGCACAAGACTGCGCAAGGCTTACCGTAAGGCTGGTTTTTCCGCTCGATGTGATGTTTGGGCATTGATAGCAGCAGGGACCTAGCAGCACACTGTAGCAACCATGCCCCAAGCATCCCCAATAAGCATGGCCCTGATTGCACAGCCGAGCTGGAAATATTCAAACATAGCCCACAACCAAGCCCACAAACATAGCCCACAACCAAGCACACAAACATAGCCCACAAACATAGCCCACAACCAAGCACACAAACCAAGCACACAAACATAGCCCACAACCAAGCACACACAAAAGCTCCTCAGAGTCTTTGCGCTAGGCTGCTGAGAACATTCAGCAAGGTGCACACGCATACACAATTTCCCACATCCTTCTCAGCGCCATTCAAATAGGAAGGAAACAGGGGGCTCACTCACCTGGCCTCGGGTGCGCTGAGCTGCTGCGGGAGGTCGGCAGGCAGCACGCTGCTGAGGTCTGCCGCCAGCTGCGTGCTCTCCAACTCGGCCCAGTGCGACACCTGCAATGACAGGCACACCACAGGCACACACCACAAGCATGAGCCCTGAGACGAGTACGAGAGCAAGATGGCCAGGGCTCGGAATTCAGTTCCCTGTACACCCTCAGCGATTCACCGGCATGTGTAGGATACCCTTGCAGGCAGCCCCTCCAAGCAACCCCCTTTTGAGCCCCCTTGGCAGCCTTGGCCGTCCTGATGGGTCGGATGGATGTGCCAGGTCCCAAACTGCACATCCGTCAAGGCCTCAATCACACGCAGCGTGCGCACAAAGCTACCCATCCAATCCTCTACAAAAGCTGCAGCACAGCAGCTGCCATTTGGCTTGAGCTCATGAAGACAACCACCCAATCCTCTATGAAGCTGCGCTGCAGCTAACAGCGGCTCTGGGTATGCTCATGAAGTCACCAATTCAATCCTCTGTGTAGGTTGCAGTGCAGCTGACAGCAGCTCAGGGCACGCTCACAAAGCCACCCACCCAATCCTCTAAAGGCTGCAGCGCAGCTGACAGCAGCTGACGCTTGGCTTGCGCGTCAAATCCGGGACCGAATTGCGTGTCCAGTAGTGCGTTGATGCCCCTGCAGCAAGCCGCGCATTGCTGTTGTGAGCGCGCACTACTGCAAGTCAAGCCAGCGGCACCATGCATTGCAGTTGTGAGTGCGCACTACTCCAGATCAACCCAGCGGCACAAAGCATTGTTGTGGTGGGCACGCACTACTGCAGCTAGCTGGTGGTACCATGCACTGTTGTGGTCAGAGCGCACAACTGCAAATCTACCCGGCATCCATGCCAACTACCCCTATATAACAGCATGCTTGCCGTGGTACAGCCATGGCAGCCAGCTCGGTGCACCGGTGTCAGATATTCAGACTCACACAGAAAGTTTGGCTGTCTTTGGTACAGACTGCCCCTTCACCCGGGGGCCATGACCTTCAGCACAGCAAGCTTGCTCTGGCATAGCCATGGCAGCCAGCTCCATATCTAGACACACAGCAAGCTGTCTTTGGTGCAGACTTCCCCTTCACTCGTGGGCCATCTGTTCAAGTCCTGCACAGGAAGCTTGCCTTGGTACAGCCATGGAGGCTAGCTTGGTGCACATGCTCAAGGCCCTACCTCACGCACCCAGCCACAGATTCACGCAGCCAACTTTGTAAGCTCCGCCGCGGCAGCCTGCAGGAAGCCCACTACTACAGGCAGTGCACTTCACACGGCTTCAGCAGTCGCCACGCCCCCACACAGTCCTGTCCAAGCCCCAGACTCACGCAGCAAACTTGGTGGTCTCCGCCGCGGCGGCCTGCAGGACCACCACCTTGGCTGCCCCCGTCCGTGCACCGCTGCCAGCGCCCGCAGCGGCCCGGTCAGGCAGACGCTCGTAGGCCGCCCGCAGGGATTGCCGGACCTGAGGTGCGAGTGGATCATAATTTAGGATTTGGGTTAGGCAGGGCTGTTTGGAGTGCCTTTCATGTTGTGATCAATGGGGTGGCGCGCTAGTTGTACACATGTGTGTGCGCGTAATTGAGCACACCTGTGCACCCTCGTTTTCAAAGTAGTGCATTTCCCGGAAATGATCGGCTCTGGACGCAAGTTGCTGCCAACCCAGGCATGCTCCAAAGTCAGGACGGGCACTGAAGCGCGCGCTCAGGGGCCAGAAGTGCACCCCTGGAATGCTCTGTGGCTGCACCTTAGGTGGAGATGAGCGGGTGCATGTGCAATGTGATGTTTCAAATGAGGTCAGCGGCAAGATCTCAGGTCCCACACTTGATGAACACCTTGCCCACCAGCGCAAACATGGAAATATGGATGCCATGAGCAAAGCCACCGTGCGCCAGCAACAACCCATGGAAATATGGATGCCATGAGCAAAGCCATGGAAACAACCCATGGAAATATGGATGCCATGAGCAAAGCCACCGTGCGCCAGCAACAACCCAGCCTCGGGCGCCCTGCACGCAGCCGCTCTTGCTCACCAGCGCCAGTACGGATGCCATGAACACGGCTACCGGCTTGTGGGCGTGGCCGGGAAGCACGCGCTCACACCAGTTCGCCTCCGCGCGTATCAAGGCCAGCAAGCCCACGTGCGCCTACAAGCAGAGGAGAGTTACCGGGTGCACCTGTCTGCACTGAAGTGCATCTGGGCGCACTGAGGTGCGTCTGATTTAGTCTGGTACTGCTGGCCTGCTCGTACACTATGTGCAGTTGGCCCGCTGCCTGCTTGTAAATGCGTTCTGCGCATTTGGTCTACTTTTGGCCAACAAACTGGCAGGCAGGCGGGCAGGCAGACAGGTAAACCCGAGCCAGCACCACAAGACTCCAACATTAAGGATGCACACGCATCTCCATAACGTGCAGCACTGAGCACACACCAAGGCTGCGTCCACATGACAAGAACCAAGGCGCGCAACCCCACATGCGGCATGGCTCAAGAGTGAGTGACACACAGCAGCAGTGCCGCACAGAATGACGCACAGCGGTGCAGCACAGCGTTACACAAAGCGGTGCGGCACAGGGCGACACACACAGGGCCCGCACCTGGGCCAGCTATACAGGGCGACACACAGGGCGACACACAGGGCCCGCACCTGGGCCAGCCACACAGGGCGACACGCAGGGCGACACACAGGGCAATACACAGGGCAATACACAGGGCCCGCACCTGGGTCAGCCACACAGGGCGACACACAGGGCCCGCTCCTGGGCTAGCCACACAGGGCAACACACAGGGCAACACACTGGGCGACACACAGGGCGACACACAGGGCCCGCACCTGGGCTAGCCACACAGGCAGATGCCCCTGGGGGGGTGGCCAAGAGGAGGTGGTGGCGAGCCCCGCTGCGCGCGCGGCAGGGGGCAGCGTGGAGGGCTGGGACGGCGCCGCGGGCGCACCGTCGGCCGCGGAGGCGCCTGCCGGGGGCGCGTGCTGCTGCAGCAGGCCCTGCCACAGGCGGGTGGCCATGACCATGCGGCTCGCCACAAACTGCTGCTCGATCACGCCGTGCCTGAACAGACATGCACGCGCACAAATGTACACAAACGCGCTTGCACGCATGTTGTCCTGAGGCATACCGACCTAGCAATTTGTGTGTCAGAGAACATCCGCTGTTCTGCAGCACATGCAGCACCTGCACATCCTGAGGCATACTGACCCAGCAGTCTGTGTGTTGGAGCGCATCTGTCATGCTGCGGCATACGTTGCACCTGCAGCAGGTGCGGGAGGGGAGATGCTCATGTGCACATGTTGGAGCTGGCGCCGGGTGCTGGAGCCCAGCTGCCATCCTGCAGCATGCTCAGCCGGTGGCAGGTACTGGAGCCCAGCTGCCATCCTGCAGCATGCTCAGCCGGTGGCAGGTACTTGTGCGCCAGGTACTTGTGCACCAGGTACTTGTGCACCAGGTACTTGTGCATCAGGTACTTGTGCACTGGACCACAGGTGCACTGGTGCGCCAGGTACTTGTGCGCCAGGCGAGTGAGCCTTTCCCACTCTTACCTGCCCACTGCCATGAGCGAGTCAGTCTTCTCCTTACTCACATGCCCACCACCATGACTCAGGGCCCAGTGGTCAGACAGCCTTCCTCCCTCCCACCTGCCCCCTCCGTCATGAGCGACTTCCCCTTCCCCTCTCTTATTCGCCCACCGCTATGGGCAAGTGTGCCTCCCACCCTCTCTCATAGCCACTGCTATGACTCAGGGCTCATGGGTCACACAGCCATACTCCCTCTCACCTGCCCTCCTCCGCTATGAGAGACATTCCCTCTACCTCTCCCATCTGCCCACTGTTTTACTGAGGGCCCACAGACGAGCGAGCCTTCCCCTCCACCTCCTCTCCTCTCACCTACCCACTGCCATCAGCAAGTTATCAGCCTTCCCCTCCACCTCCTCTCCTCTCACCTGCCCACTGCCATCAGCAAGTTATCAGCCTTCCCCCCCATCCCACCCCCCTCACCTGCCCACTGCCATGAGGAGGCCGCACAGCGTGCGGATGCGGTCATCGATAGCGGCCGGCTCACCCACGGCGTGCTCGTCGTCTGCCACGCCCACGCTGCTAACCAGCGCCGACGAGCGAGCGTTGGCCGACTGCGTCAGCGCCTCTGACAGCTGTCCCTCGACCATGCTCTGCGTGCACGGAAGTGCGCGTGCTGGGGTGAGGGCACAAGCCAACCCGTGGCCTTTGCAAGGCGAGCACGTGTGCATCAAGGGGCACGTAAATGTGATTTCATCCATGTGCTTGTAAGCATGAGTGAGCTCCAGCAATTGATATTCCTTCAACTTTTCGCCAGTGCACTGGCAGGAGCCCTCCAATAACGCAGCAAAGAACGAAAGGACAGTAGCATGCAAGCACGTGGGAATGAGCCACTCACCAGTCTTTTTTGGGCTAGCATGAACAACCCAGCATGCTCACCAAAAGTTGTCTTTTGTCAGCGGCTGAGAAAACCAGCAGATGAATTTAAGCCATTTGTGCTTAGGAGCAGCAGAAACACAGGGCATGAACACAAACAAAGACAAGCAAGCAGTGACAGGTCCCCAAGAATTGCAGGTGTAGCACAGCACCACCTCAACCCCAGATCGGGTGCTTCAGCCAAGGACGTGTCATCCGGAGGTATAGACCATAGCGCACTGCAGCCATACCTGCAGGCGGTCCTCCAGGGTGCGCAGCGTCTCCCTGCCTGCCCGGAACTCTGGCACGTCGCCCACCAGGCTCAGACTGCGCCGCATGCTGCTCAGCATGGACGCCACCACAGCCAGGTCTCCGGCCGCAAACACCTCCTCCACCTACACACGCACATGCATGAGCACGGCAAGCCGATCATGTGCTGGTGTGAAGGTCCAGGGCAGCCAACAGAGGCATTCATACATGACTGTGCAGGTGCTCAGCGTCCATGACATGGCCGCAAACACCTGCACACACAAGCAAGAGCACGGGAGCATGGCCAGCAGAATGCATCCTGGTGCAAATGTGCAACACACACAGGCATGTGATTGTGCAGCTGACCAGCGTCGGCAACACGGCTGCAAACACCTGATGCCCACGTGCATACGCACATGAGCAGGGCAAGCAGTGAAAGGCACATGTCAATCATAACTTATGCCCAACAGAGATGACCAGCTGCGCATGCTGCACGGCATCAGCGCTTCCACCGCCAGACTGCAGACTGCAGACAACTTTTATTCCCTTACCCATGCCGGGACAATACTATGGCTGCATGTTAGCATACAAGTGTGCAATCATGCCATCTGGGGCTTTTTAACATGGCACAGACGTGCCAATGTGCAGGCATGCATTCACGCCATCTGGGACATTGCCATGCCTCGCATGTGCCAGCGCTCAAGTGTTTGATCGCGACATCTGTGGGACGCGACCATGGCTTGCAAATGCTAGAGCACACGTGCACACAAATCAGCGAACGGCGCAAGCGGCCTTCAAGCGGCCTGGTGCAGGAGCTGACATGTCTGGGACGCAGTCAGGAGACACACACGGCACGTGCTTATGCACGCTGGGGCCGGGACATATGTGAAGTCCGCATGCACCTGCATAGCACCCTTGCTGTGTCTAGTGCATGCGTGCACAGCCCACCTTGACAAACAGGCTGGACAGCTCTGCGGCCTCGGCCAGCGTTGAGCTCGCGCTCTCCACGTTGCGCTTCACCATGTCCAGCTGCGCGATGTTTGCAACTGAGCCATTGCTTTCGCGCGCATCAATGGCCACCTGTGTGTGTGTGTGTGTGTGTGTGTGTGTGTGCGCGCGTGTGTGAGCGCATGCGCGTGTGCGCACGTGCGGCATGGGGTGAGTGGGCATGCGTGCTTGATTACATCAGCTTATGTGAGCTGGTGGAGGTCTTAGGCATGAGCATGTCCTTTTCGGCCAAATGCCTGTATGGGTGCTCTCATCTGCTGAAACCCATGTTAAAAACCTGGTATTGAAGTCAGAGGTGACAGCCAAAGGAAATATCTGCGTGCGCGCTGTATTTCCGAAATCACACTCACAACGACCAAACTAGTGCACATGCACAGTACGCAGCACATCTGCTGCAATGCAAGGATTTGATGCGCAAAATGGATGCATGCGCATGCCATGCAGCACACCTGCCGTTGCGCGATCGCCTGGCGCAGCAAGCAGATGCATTCGTTCACAGGGGTTTGCCAAACACACCTGCTGCGATGTGGCCTTCACACGGTCTTGCATGCCTTGAATGTCCCCCTGAAAATCATGAGTGCATGAGTCCATTGTTAGCGAGCATAATTTGGCACTCTTGGCCCTTCATCATTGTCTCCTCAAGGAATTGGGGATCAAAGGAAGTGCTTCAGCGTGCTCACGCGTTTGTGCTGAGAGGTCTTCAGAGCTCATTTATGGCAAGGGACAAGGACTGCAGCAAAAGCCAAGCATAGCCAATAGGGCTGTTACCACTTTTGTCCAGTGCACCTGACTGAACCTCTTGAGGTGGTAGGGCGTGGATAAGAGTGGCCTTTTTGGATGTGTGTTGCTTTGAAAAGACAACCGGCTCTGAGGCGCTTCTCTTGTGCAACCTCAATGCACTAATGGGAGCAAGCTGCGTGATAAGTGCGTGTGCGCACATGCGCCAATGCTTAAGCTCTGACCATCTTGTATGTGTGCACTTAGTATGTATGTGCGTGCATGCATGTGCACGCGCACATGTTGGTGTGTATGTGTGTGTGCGTGCGTGTGTGTTTATGTGTGTGTATGTGTGTGTGCGTGTGTGTGTGTGCACGTGCGTGCGCCCGTGCATGCGTGTGTTGTGTATGTGCACTCTCGCACACTCACGCGTGCTCTGATCAAATGAAGCATGCCTGGGTGCAAGTAAATGCATGGGCTTGAGGTATGCTATGCATGCTTTTGTTTGCATTGCAAGTTTGCAATCATTTGCTGTGGCAATCATATGCCGTGGTCATGTGCAGCTGCAATGCGGATTGAAACCAAGTTTAGTAAAACGAACTTGCTAGCCATGTAAGGCACACCTGCAACCTGTAGATTTCTTGCACCGCATAAGGGATCCTACGTAGAGCTTGATTGCTGCTGTCTTGCAAGCTGGCCTCAATCTCCTCTGCAGATAGCTGCAAGCGCATCTCGATCTCGGATAAATGCTTGTCCAGAGTATCCTCATTGCTTGCTCGCTTCTGTGCACAGAGGTTATTAACCCATGCCACAGCATCAAAGTCCTCGTTGCCGAACTCGGCGATGTCCATGGTTTTACCTTATTCTTGTTTCGTCATATTCATTTTATAACAGTCATCCAAGCCGTCCACAGAGTTGATGACCAACTCCTAACCCATTGCCAAAAAAGCAAACCAACAGCCTGGGCTTTTGCTCCAGTGCTCCTTGACAGCATGAATATGAGCTCATTGCTCCCCAAAACAGATAGGGTATGTTCGGTTTGTGTGCGCAGCAACTGTTATGACACTGTTAATGCTTAGATGCAGAGACTAGCTTATACAGCACCCGCCACACTCTCAAACACCTGCTGTTGCATTGTAGACAAAGAAGCCTTGCTGCAAGAACAGGAAGGCCCCATGGATGGAAGGGACGGTGAGTTGCGGTAGTAGTCCTTGTCATACAACTCCGTCTTTGTCACTCGCGGGCTCCAGTAGGGAGGTGTCTCAATCGGTTTTTTGTTTACTTACTGTGCTCTGTAAAAACGTACTGCTCCATCCTGGGTGCCTTGAATTATGCGGTACATGCTGCAGTTAGACACCACGTACAGAGAAAATTACGTGGAGAAGGAGGTGCCACGCAACAATGTTAGGCCTAAAGGTGAGAAGATTGCTGAACAAACAAAAGTCAGCTCTGCAATTCCATCGTTGTGTTACTTTACGCATCAGGACTTCTAGTATGTGGGGTGCATGCTACATGCAGAGCTACTTACAGCCCAGCAGAGCCTAGCAGCTTAAAACTGCATTGTAGAGATTGAGGTTGGAATTTGCTTCCAAAACCTACCACCCTTCAATAAGTAAGGAATTAAGCACAGCAGCTGCAGCATCTTGCAGAGCCCGAGTTGCAACTGGGAGCACTTGCAACACTGCTTTGTTTTTAGCTTGGTGGAACAAGGCACTACCTTGCTGGATCTCAATGTTCACCTCACAGAGCCCCAGATCAAGGACCCCAGCCTTCCTTTTGATGGCACAACGACGATGAACTCGGACTTCAGGGTCAGTGCAATGCAATGCAATGCAATGCTATGGACTTCAGGGTCAGTGCAATGCTATGCAGCTTGCGCAGCGATCATGGTCACAGCAGTCCAATTGGATGTCCATCTATCGGTGATATCTCCCACTCATATTGAAGGCCTTTGGCTGTATGTTACCAAATGGAAGCCAAACCCTGTCTGAATCAGTGGCATTCGGACATGTCCTGGGTATCTTGACTCAGCCAGGGGTTCTGGCAGGGAGCCTGGACGGCCTTTCTTTCCATGCTGTTGCTCGTTGAGCATGACCTCCAACTTGCCGCATGCCTAGAGCCATAGTATGGTTAATGCAATGGTTTTGCACCCAGAACATATCCCCTTAGCCATGTGCTGGTTAAGGTGTGGAGAAGGGGCTGTCTCTACCAGCCCAGGAGTGAGAAGCCCTATGAATCTCTAGCAACCCTGCTTTTCAAATTGGAAGTTAGCACATGCCTAAAATGTGTTTCAAGCTAGGAGTGCTTTAATTTGTGCCGTATTAACCTGTAAATAAGGAGACAAGCCTCCTTTGATATGCTACATGAAGAGGTTACAATTCGCTGTACAGTGCCACATCCATGCGCCCTGGCCTTCAATGTTCCTTGCAAAGCCATTTCCATCATTTACCCTTTTACCATCTACAAAAACAACTGCTTCGGGTCTACCAAAATATTCTGAATTGTGCTGATGTTTTCAATGCCTACCCTATGCGGTAAACAAGACCGCTTGCCCTGTGCATCCATTTCATCCTCACAAGTCCACCGCAGCTACTCTCATTGTTCCCTGTGCAGCAATTCCACTCCCTTTCCTGCCTTATGTCATATGTTTACCTCTCTGTGCAGCCATTCCAAGTGGCGCGGGAGGGGCCCATTAAGCCTGCCAACACCATCCACAAGGACAATGTGCCCTTCAGTGCAGACTCCATGTACAAGACAGTGAGTGCTGACAGCGCCTGTGAGCTGATTGATTCCATGAACAAGGCATTAATTCTAGACAGGGCTTGGGAACCAATTGATGAACAAGTTAATTGCTGTCTGAGATTTCTGGGCATGAAGAAGCTGTAAATGCGAGACAATGCAAATTGATAGCTGCGTCTGGCGAGCAAGTGCGGGGGGGCTTCTTTGCTTTAGGCTACAGAGTGCAGGTGAAGAGTAAGTAAGAGCGCATGCATGTTCATGGGTGATGCTTGTTTGCAGGCTAAAACCGCACAGTGTGTGCAAGCATTGTGCACATGAACTCACACACACACACATGCTTGCAGGATTACGGCCCCAAAGAATGCAGATACGAGAGGGTCAGGCCAAACAATGCTTTCCAGCCAAACCTTGAACCCTTTGATGGTGAGCGCTCAGCCGATCTGCAAGCCCCATTCTTTGGCGGGATACTCTGCTGCTTGCCATGTATGTTGCTCCAGAAATGGTCAATCTGATGTTTGTCTTGGCTTTGTGTGTGTGGAACATTTTCCTGCCCTGGTGGTTCCCCCGGCGTTATATTGCATGACTTGATAATCCATTTTCAAACGCGATATTCTTTGGGGAAGGAGCATTAGAGACTGCTTTCATCATTAGAGTGCGCACTGCTGCAAGACCTAACCCATGTACCCAGCCTAGCCTGCACCTTAAGCGGCCGTCATACATGCCCCCCGATGGCGCATGCAGGCACCACCACCCAGAAGGCTGACTATCAGCCCCGAGGCGTGCCCGCCCCGCCGCCCCCTGCCACCAAGGGCTCAAACTTGCCTGTCAGCTCCGGCCCATTTGAGGGCACTTCCGTGTACAAAGACACATTCCAGTGAGTGCTGGTGCTTAAGGGGGCTCCGTGCAGCACCTGCGCACGCATGCGCCCACGCACATGCACGCACACAGACACGCATACACAACACGCACACATGCACATGCACACACACACACACACGCGCGCGCAATCCCACAGGATACGATGGCACCCACTTCCCCAGGACAGAAAACGTCACCCAGTGCCTTGAATTCAAAAAACGGTGTTTGCAGCCACCTGCATACTCAATTGCTGTTGTAGTCAGCTGGCTGCCCATGGCTCAGCAGCGCCCAGCGCATGTGCAAATGCAGCAAGAGGCACGTCGCATCAGTACTTGTTACTGCACAGCAAAGACTGGTGCTTGCAGGTTACCCCTTAGAATGTGCGCACGCCTTTACGGTAGGGTTACTCCAGGATGTGAACTGTGTGGGCGCCAAAGAGGTTAATGGTGATTTTTTCTGGCTTGTGCACACCCAGCCAGCATGCGTGGCCAAGGGTGCCTTGCTCGGCCAAGGGTGCCATGCCTCCGGTCGCAGCATGCTCAGCCATTTGCAACGTGTACGATTGGATTCTGGCAATGGCATTGCTATCACGTACATGCAGCACGTAGGAGGGTGTTGACAGAAGAGCCAAAGTAGGTGTGAGGCTGCCTTGACTGCTTCCAAACACACGTTGAATCACGCACATGCATCCCGGCATGTGTGCATGCACATGCTCACACCATCACCCCGCGCTGCACCGCCCCATGCAGGCGGTGGCCCAACAGCATGCACACGCTCACACCATCACCCCGCGCTGCACCGCCCCATGCAGGCGGTGGCCCAACAGCCGGCGCGAGGCCGTACCAGCGGCCAAGGCATCCAACTTGTCTGCAGGTGGCCCCTTTGACGGCAACACCATGTACCGCACGGCGTACGTGCCCAAGGAGATAGGTCGCCAGCCACCATGCAAGCCGCAGGTGTGTGTGTGTGTATGTGTGTGTGTGTGTGCGTGCGCGTGTGTGTGTGTGTGTGTGTGCGCGCGTACGTGCGCGCGTGCGTGTGTGTGTGCGTGCCCGCGTGCATGAGTGCGTGCGTGCGTGCGTGCGTGCGTGTGCGTGCCCGCGTGCATGAGTGCGTGCGTGCGTGCGTGCATGTGCGTGCGTGCGTGCGTGCGTGCGTGCGTGTGTGGTGTGTGTGTGTGTGCATGCGCTTGCGTGCGCGCGTGCGCGAGTGTCTTGTTGTTCACCATGACGGCTGCTGGGGTTGGCTACTCCATTGTCAATTGTCATTGTCATTAAAAGTTTGAGAGGACCTTTTTCCTTGACCTTGGATGAAGAACACGCACTACCTGCCTGCCAGCTCCCTCCACGCACGCCTCTGGTCGAGGGCCCCCCGGTTTCACCCGGGGGCTGCCCCTGGCCAGGATGAAGACCACACACACACACACCTCCCTCCACGCACGCCTCTGGTCGAGGGCCCCCCGGTTTCACCC
>LFIK01002191.1_pt1 | contig 15750 bp, 14 predicted proteins | sample 643401 | NCBI WGS metagenome assembly LFIK01 (sample SAMN03777447, study PRJNA286221) | soda lake metagenome | biome: soda lake; feature: Kulunda steppe; material: water; isolation source: sample T5-Br brine of Lake Tanatar-5 | place: Russia: Kulunda steppe | collected 2010-07
ATCCCGTCGCTGCAGGTGAACATGCGCGCGGGCCAGATGCCGCCCGAGGATGCGGACGGCAATGTCTACATGAAGGTGCCGGTCGACACGCTCTGATCGGGCCCGCATGCCCCCTGCCCGCGCGGAGAATCCGCGCGGGCTTTCCCGTCCCTTCTGCCCCATCGGTGCCCCATGCTGACGCGCCTGTTTCCGAACCTCGACTGGCTGCGCGCCTATTCGCGCGGTGCTTTCGGCAATGACCTCATCGCTGCGCTGGTGGTCACCATCATGCTGATCCCGCAGGGCATGGCCTATGCCATGCTGGCCGGTTTGCCGCCGCAGGCGGGGCTTTACGGCGCCATCCTGCCACTGCTGCTCTATGCGTTGCTGGGAACCTCGCGCACGCTGGCGGTGGGTCCGGTGGCGGTGGTGGCGCTGATGACGGCGGCGGCGGCGGGCGAGATCGCGGCACAGGGCGAGCCGGGGTATCATCTGGCCGCACTGGGGATCGCGCTGGTCTCGGGCGCGATCATGCTGGTCATGGGGCTGTTCCGGCTGGGTTTCATCGCCAGTTTCCTCAGCCACCCGGTGATTTCCGGCTTCATCACTGCCGCCGGTATCCTGATCGCCGCCAGCCAGTTGCGTCACCTTCTGGGCAACGAAACCCGCGGCCGCACCCTGCCCGACATCGTGCCCTCCTTCATTCAGAACCTCAGCACCATCCACCTGCCCACCCTGGCGCTTGGACTGGTGGTGTTGGGCTTCCTGTTCTGGTCGCGCAAGGGGCTGGCGCCGGTCCTGCGGCGACTGGGGCTCAGTGCAGGCATGGCCGGGCTGCTGGCCAAGGGCGCGCTGCTGGTGGCGGTGGCGGGCTCCACTGTCGCGGTCTGGGCGCTGGGGCTGGATGCTGCGGGCGTGAACGTGGTGGGCGAGATCCCGCGCGGCCTGCCGGAGTTTTCCATGCCCGCGCTGGACCTGGGTCTGCTGCAACTGCTCATCATCCCGGCACTGATGATCGCCATCGTCGGTTATGTCGAATCCATCTCCATCGGCCAGACGCTCGCCGCCAAGCGCCGACAGCGGCTGGACCCGGACCGCGAACTGATCGCGCTGGGGGCGGCCAACCTGGGCGCGGGCATGTCCAACGCCATGCCGGTCACCGGCGGGCTGTCGCGTTCCATCGTCAATTTCGACGCGGGCGCCGAAACCCCGGCGGCGGGCGCCATGACCGCGCTGATGATCGCAGTGGCGCTGATCTTCCTGACGCCGCTCCTGCACTTCCTGCCCAATGCCACGCTGGCGGCGATCATCGTGGTAGCGGTGGCCTCGCTGCTGGATTTCCGCGCCCTGCCCCGCACCTTCGCCTATTCCCGCGCCGACGGCACCGCCATGGCGGGCACGATCGCGGTCACGCTGTTCATCGGGGTCGAGGAAGGGCTGCTGGCGGGCGTGGTGCTGTCCCTGGTGCTGTTCCTCTACCGCACCTCGCGCCCGCATATGGCGGTGATCGGCCAGGTCGCGGGGACCGAGCATTTCCGCAATATCGAACGCCATCAGGTCAGCACCGACCCGGCCGTGTTTTCCATCCGCGTGGACGAAAGCCTGTATTTCCCCAACGCCCGCGCGCTGGAAAACCGCATCCTCGCCGCGGTGGCCGAAAACCCGGACCTGCGCCATGTGGTCCTGAACTGCGTGGCAGTGAATTTCATCGACGCCTCGGCGCTGGAAAGCCTGGAAGAGATCAACCAGCGCCTGCGCGATGCCGGAGTGCAGTTCCACCTGACCGAGGTGAAGGGCCCGGTCATGGACCGTCTGCAGCGCGGTCATTTCCTGGACGAACTTTCGGGCAGGGTCTTCCTGACCCAGTACGACGCCATGGCCGCGCTGGCCCCCGACTTGACCCGGCGCACCCTTGCCGCGGCCCGCCCCGAGGACAGCCACCTGCCCGCGCCGCAAGGCTGAGCGCGCCCGCGACTTGCCGCAGCCGCCGGGCCATGGCAATAGCCTGCCATGAGCCTGCGCCTGCGCGTCAAGCGCGCCTATCAGATACCGACAAAGGCCGCGAAAAGGGGACTTTCTCGCCTTCTGTCCCGGCTGACCCCGGCCCCGCCGCCGGGCCCGCTGATCTGTGCCGGCATGGTCCGGAACGAGCGTGACATCATCGATGTCTGGATCGCGCACCTGCTGGCGCTGTTCGACCGGATCATTGTCATCGATCACCTGAGCGATGATGGAACGCGCGAAAGACTGCATGAACTCGCCGCACGGCATCCCACGCTGGAGGTGCGGCACTATGACGAGCCGCCCAAGGCTCAGGGGCGGTTGATGACCGAGTTGCTTCAGGAAGTCGCCGCAAGGCACAGTTCCGGCTGGATGTTCCTGATGGATGTCGATGAATTCCTGATGGTGCCGTCCCGCGAAAGCCTGATCGCAACACTGGCCGAACACCACCTGGCGCGCACCGTTCGTTCCACCTGGGCCGAGGTCTACCCTGTCGAGCCAGAGGCGACGACCCACGCCGCGACCAGGTTACGTGGCTGGACGACCCAGCCTTCCGTGAATTGCAAGGTCGCCGTCAATCTGACCCACGCCACACTCGACCTGCAGATCTCATTCGGCAATCACAACGCATGGTTTTCACGGCGTAGTTTTCCGGGAAACGTCGATGTGCTGCACCTGCTCCATCTGCCCATTCGCTCCGAGGCGCAGTTTCGTGCCAAACTGATCCAGCGCCACGCCACAAGTCAGGACGCTTTCGCGGGTTGGGATTTCGGCCGCCTCGAGGACCTGAAGGAGCGTAACACGCAGCTACTCGCCGAGCTTCGGCAGATGGTCTACAATTACGGTTGTCAGGATCGCGGCAAACTCTCCGCTGTCCGCCCCCCGCCCGAAACCATCGACGCGACCCTCGGCGATCTGGTGCCACTGCACCCTGAGGCGGAGGCCCCCCAGCCTCCCACGCGGCGCACCGAATGACAAAGGACACGGCCACCTTCCGGCCGCCGCGCCCCTGTCACTTTTCAAACCTGACTTCGCTCAGCCCGCCAGCGTCTTGGCGACCTCGGCGGCGAAATCCTCGTCCTTCTTCTCGATCCCCTCGCCCACGGCCATGCGCACGAAACCGGTGATCTCGACCCCGGCCTCCGTGGCGGCCTCGGCCACGGTCTGGTCGGGATTGATGACGAATTTCTGGCCCAGCAGGGTCACTTCCTCGAAGAACTTCTTCATCCGGCCCTGGATCATCTTCTCGATCACCGCCTCGGGCTTGCCGCTTTCGCGGGCCTGTTCGGTCAGCACGGTCTTCTCGCGTTCCACCAGCGCCGGGTCCAGGTCATCCTCGGACAGCGAGGCCGGGTTGGTCGCCGCCACATGCATGGCGATCTGCCGCCCGATCCCGTTGTCCGCACCCGTCAGCGCCACCAGCACGCCGATCTTGCCCATGCCCTCGGCCGCCGCGTTGTGGACGTAGGACACCACGGTCTCGCCCGTCAGCTTCTCCATCCGGCGCAGGGTCATGTTCTCGCCGATCTTGGCGATGGCATCGGTCAGCAGCGTCTCGACCGGCTTGCCGCCGACCTCGGCCTTCTTCAGCGCCTCCACGTCCTCGACCTTCAGCGCGGCCGCGGTGATGTCGCGCACCATGGCCTGGAACTCGGCGTTCTTGGCCACGAAATCGGTTTCCGAGTTGATCTCGACCGCAACACCCGTGCCACCGTCAAGCGCCACGCCCACCAGCCCCTCGGCGGCGGTACGGTCGGATTTCTTGGCGGCCTTGGCCAGCCCCTTGGTGCGCAGCCAGTCCTGCGCCGCAGCCATGTCGCCGCCGGTTTCGGTCAGCGCCTTCTTGGCGTCCATCATGCCCGCGCCGGTGCTTTCGCGCAGTTCCTTGACCATCTGTGCCGTGATTGCCATGTCGGCTCTCCTTCATGCTGTGCAATGCATCGTGCCGGGTCCCTCCCTGATCCGGACCCGGCACGGTGTTGAAATCTCGCCGGATGCCCGTTCAGGCGGTCTGGCTGTCTGTATCGGCGCTTTCGGGCGCCGTCTCGGTGACCGCCTCTTCCGCAGGCGCCTCCTCAAGCGCGCCAAGGTCAATGCCCGCCGCGCCCATCTGCGCGCTCATCCCGTCGAGCGCCGCGCGCGCGACCAGATCGCAGTAAAGCGCGATGGCGCGGGCGGCATCGTCATTTCCAGGGATGATGTGGTCGATGTCATCGGGCGGGCAGTTGGTGTCCACCACGGCGATCACCGGGATGCCCAGCTTCCGGGCTTCCTGCACCGCCAGCGCTTCCTTGTTCACGTCGATCACGAACAGGAGGCTCGGCAGCCCGCCCATCTCGCGGATGCCGCCAAGCGAGGCCTGCAGCTTGGCCTGCTCGCGCTCCATGCCAAGGCGCTCCTTCTTGGTCAGCCCCTCGGCGCCGCCTTCAAGCTGCTCGTCCAGCGCGCGCAGGCGGTTGATGGACTGGCTGACCGTCTTCCAGTTGGTCAGCGTCCCGCCCAGCCAGCGGTGGTTCATGAAATACTGCGCCGAGCGTTCGGCAGCCTCGGCGATCGGCTTCTGTGCCTGCCGCTTGGTGCCGACGAACAGGATCCGCCCGCCCTTGGCCACGGTCTCGCGCACCACGTTCAGCGCCGCGTCCAGCATCGGCACGGTCTGGGTCAGGTCGATGATGTGGATGCCGTTGCGGTCACCATAGATGTAGGGACCCATCCGCGGGTTCCAGCGCTGGGTCTGGTGGCCGTAATGCACGCCAGCTTCCAAGAGCTGACGCATGGAGAATTCGGGAAGCGCCATGTCGTGTTCCTTTCCGGTTTGCGCCTGAGCGGGGTCATTTCAGGGCATCGCCCCAACCGGTGGACCACGCAGGGATGTCTCCCCCGCAGGGGCCCGGACCCCGCCTGTGAAGTGGCGCTCCATTACCGCAGCCCGCGCGCAACCGCAAGAGGGGGCCGCAACCACCCCGCTGCCATCATCTGTGCAAAAATATCCTCAGGGGGTGAATGCGCGCTTGCGCGCAGAGGGGGCAGAATGCCCCCTTCAACCGCGCGTCAGCGCGAGACAGGCTTGCGCGCGGCACGCGCGCTCCACAAGGTCACGCCAGGATCACGCCACAATCACGCAGGCTCAGGGCCGGATGGTACCGTCGCCCTCGACCAGATACTTGAAGCTGGTGAGCTGCTCCGCCCCCACCGGCCCGCGTGCGTGCATCTTGCCGGTGGCAATGCCGATCTCGGCGCCCAGCCCGAACTCGCCGCCATCGGCGAACTGGGTCGAGGCGTTGCGCATCAGGATCGCGCTGTCCAGCCGCTGGAAGAACCGCGCCGCCGCCGCGTCATCCTCGGTCAGGATGCTTTCGGTGTGGCTGGACCCGAACGCCCGGATATGATCAATCGCCCCGTCCGCATTCGCCACCACCTTCGTGGCAATGATGCTGTCCAGATACTCGCGGCCCCAGTCCTCCTCCGTGGCCGCGACCACGCCGGGCAGGTGCTGCAGGCGCGGGCAGCCTCGCACCTCGACCCCCGCGGCCACCAGATCGGCCACCAGTTGCGCGCCCAGCCCCTCGGCGAGGCTCTCATGGATCAGCAGGCACTCGGCGGCCCCGCAGATGCCGGTGCGGCGGGTCTTGGCGTTCAGCACCACGCGCCGCGCCTTCTCCGCATCCGCCGCCGCATCGACATAGACATGGCAGATGCCCTCCAGATGCGCAAAGACCGGCACCCGCGCTTCCGCCTGCACAAGCCCCACCAGCCCCTTGCCGCCGCGCGGCACGATCACGTCTATATGCTCCACCATCCGCAGCATCTCGCTCACCGCGGCGCGGTCGCGGGTGGGGACCATTTGCACCGCGTCCTGCGGCAACCCCGCCGCGTCCAGCCCCGCCAGCAGGCAACCATGCAGCGCGGTGCTGGAATGAAAACTCTCGGACCCGCCGCGCAGTATCACCGCGTTCCCGGCCTTCAGGCACAGCGCGCCCGCATCCGCCGTCACGTTCGGGCGGCTTTCATAGATCACGCCGACCACGCCCAGCGGCGTGCGCACGCGCCGGATGCGCAACCCCGAGGGCCGCTCCCAGTCCGCCATCACCTGCCCGACCGGATCAGGCTGCGCCGCCACCGCGCGCAAAGCGTCCGCGATCCCCGCCACCCGCGAAGCATCCAGCCGCAGCCGGTCGGTCATCGCCGCGCTCAACCCCCGCTCGGCCGCCGCCGCCCTGTCCTGCGCATTGGCCTCCAGGATCGCGTCCTGCCGCGCCAGCACGGCCTCGGCGGCCGACTCGAGCGCGGCGCGTTTGCTCTCGGGCGCCGCAAAGGCCAGTTCCGCCGCCGCAGCGCGCGCGCGCGCGCCGATCCCGGCCATCAGCTCCGCAATCTCGCCCCCGTCCTTCATGACCCGCTCCTCAGCACCATGTCGTCCCTGTGTATCAGCGCCGCGCGCCCCGGATAACCCAGAATTTCGGCGATCCGGTCCGACCGCGCGCCCCGGATCGCCGCGGCCTCGGGCGCGGTATACCGCACCAGCCCCAGCCCCAGCGCGCCCGCCGGCCCCTCGATCGCCACCGGATCGCCCCGCCCGAAAGCGCCCGAAACCGCCACCACGCCCGCCGGCAGCAAAGACTTCCCCGCCCCCAGCGCGCGGGCGGCCCCCGCATCCACACGGATCATCCCGCGCGGCTTCATCGCCCCGATCCAGCGCTTGCGCGCCGCCTGCGGGTCGCCCTGCGGTGCGAACCACGTGCAGGGCGCGCCGTCCAGAAGCGCACGGAGCGGGTGCGCCCCCGCCCCCGCCCCCAGCACCATGGCACAGCCCCCCGCGGTGGCAATCCGCGCCGCCATCAGCTTGGTCTTCATACCCCCCTTCGAGAGCCCCGAGACCGGGTCCCCCGCCATCGCCTCCACCTCGGGCGTGATCGCCGCCACATGGTCCAGCCGTCGCGCCGAAGGGTCCACTTGCGGGTTCGCGGTATAAAGCCCATCCACATCCGACAGCAGCACCAGCCGATCCGCACCGATGGTCACGGCGATCTGCGCGGCCAGCCGGTCATTGTCGCCGTAGCGGATTTCATCCGTCGCCACCGTGTCATTCTCGTTGACGATGGGCACGCAGCCCAGGCCCAGCAGAGTCTCCAGTGTGGCGCGGATATTCAGGTAACGGCGCCGGTCCTGCGTGTCCTCAAGTGTCACCAGCACCTGCGCCGCGCGCAAATCGTGGTGCTGCAACGCTTCGGCATAGGCCCGCGCCAGCCCGATCTGCCCCACCGCCGCCGCCGCCTGACTCTGCTCCAGCGCCAGCACTGCGCCGCTGAGTCCCAGCACCCCGCGCCCCAGCGCGATGGAGCCCGAGGAGACCACCACCACCTCCGCCCCGCCCGCGCGCAATGTCGCCAGATCGTCGACCAGCGCCGCCAGCCAGTCCGCTCGCAGCGCCCCCCCGTCGACCAGCAGCGCCGAGCCGATCTTCACCACCACCCGCCGCGCATCGCGCAGGCTCAGGGCTGCCATGGCCCCTCCTCCGCCCCCAAAGCGTCCTGCCGGGCGCCCGCGATCTCGACCCAGAGCGCGCGCAACACCTCGGTGACACCTGCGCCCGAAACGCCCGACATCACCATCACCCGCTGCCCCGCCGCTTCCTCCAGCGCCGCCCGCGCCGCCGCCAGCGCGTCTTCGTCCAGCGCATCGGCCTTGTTCAGCACAACCACGCGCGGCTTTTCCGCCACCACAGGCGAATAGGCCGCCAGTTCGGCATCGATCACCCGGAAGTCCGCGGCCACATCCTCGGACGTGCCATCGACGATCTGCAACAGCACCGCGCAGCGCTCCACATGGCCCAGAAAGCGGTCGCCCAGTCCGCGCCCCTCGCTCGCGCCCTCGATCAGCCCGGGAATGTCGGCGACCACGAATTCGCGCCCGTCCACCGCCACCACGCCCAGGTTTGGGTGCAGCGTGGTGAAGGGGTAATCCGCGATCTTTGGCCGCGCGTTCGAGGTTGCGGCCAGAAAGGTCGACTTGCCCGCATTCGGCAAGCCCGCCAGCCCCGCGTCCGCGATCAGCTTCAGCCGCAGCCACAGCACGCGCTCGACGCCTTCCTGCCCCGCGTTCGCGCGGCGCGGCGCCTGGTTGGTGGCGGACTTGAACCGCAGGTTCCCCCAGCCGCCGTTCCCGCCCTTGGCCAGCAGCACCTTCGCCCCCACCTCGGCCAGATCGGCGATCACCGTTTCCTCGTCCTCGTCCAGTATCTCGGTCCCCGCCGGCACGCGCAGGACGATGTCATCGCCATCCTTGCCGGTGCGCCCCTTGCCCATCCCCGGCTGGCCGGACTTGGCAAAGAAATGCTGCTGGTAGCGGAAATCGATCAGCGTGTTCAGCCCGTCCACGGCCACCGCCCAGACATCGCCGCCGCGCCCGCCGTCGCCGCCATCCGGACCGCCGTATTCAATGAACTTCTCGCGCCGGAACGAGACACAGCCCGCCCCGCCCCCGCCCGAGCGCACATGCACCTTTGCCAGATCAAGAAACTTCATCGCCCTCGGGTCCCGTTCGCCGCCGGACCCTGCGCATACTGCCATTGCCCGGTCCGGGCAAGCCGCCGGGCCGGGTTCAGAACGCGGTAACGGTGAAAATCAACGGTGCGTGATCCGAATAGCGTGCGATCCAGTCGTCCTGTGCCGCCACTTCGTCAAGCTCTGCCCAACCGGCAACACGAACCTCGGCCCCGTCGCCCTGATCGGCGAAGTGCATGTGCCGGGCCGCAATCACATGGTCCAGATCGGACTGCCCAAGCGACGACCCCGACCCCTTGTTGAAGGTCGCCGGGTGGCTCTTGCGCAGCAGCCGCATGCCCGACCGTTCGAACCGCCGCGCAGTGCGCGCGATCTCCTCGTCCTGACTCACTCCGGCCTGGCTGAACGACAGATGCATCCCCATCAGGTTCAGATCCCCCGCGATGACGAAGGGCACCTCCGCGTCAGGGTCCGCTTCGGTCGGCCCGCGCATCAGCGCGCGCCACAGGCCGTTGGCGCGCTCGATCATCGCGGTGCGCAGGCCGAACCCCTCGGGGTCGGGCATGGACTTCAGATGATTGAACAGGATCGGCAGGTTGCGCCCCGGTTCGGGCGTGACCGTGACCAGCATCCCCGGACGCAGCGCGGGGTTGTTGCGCTTGAACTCGCTACGCTGGGTGATGAAGCTGCGCAGGCCCGCACGCACGCCGACCAGAATCTCCATGGTTTGGGGGCCTTCGGTGATGGTGAAGCTGTAGCCGGGCAGCTTGCGCGAAAACGCCTCGAACACCGCGCGGCCCGTCACCTCCTGGATGGCAAAGACATCGGGGGCCTCGTCCCGGATCACATCGGCGACCCGCTGCACCCGATCCGCGCGGGGGCCGTCCCGAAGGCGCCCGCTGAAATGCTCGACATTCCAGCACAGGACCTTGATTTCCATGGTGCCACCCATATCGGGAACAACCCTAACGCGATCCTAGCACAGTCACTCGCCCGGGTCGACCCCGTGCTGGCCCGGCTCACCGCACCCGCCGCGGTCCCGCCAGCAGCCAGACGATGAAGCCGATGATCGGAAAGAAGAACACGCCCAGCACCCAGAGCGTCTTGGCCAGGGTAGAGGCCCGCGACCCCACCACCGAGATGGTGACGAACACCACCACGATCAGATGCAGCAGCCCGCTGAATTCCAGCACCATCCCCGCCTCTTCATCTTGCCAGAAACACCCAAGACCCGCCGCCACACCCGGCGCGCACCGCCGGGCAAGCGCGCGCTCAGGCCCCTGCCAGCTGCGCCTCGCGCGCCGCGCGCAGTTGCGCGAAATCGTCGCCCGCGTGATAGGAGGACCGCGTAAGTGGCGTGGCCGAGACCATCAGGAATCCCTTGCCGCGCGCCGCCTTCTCATACCCCGCGAATTCGTCCGGGGTGACGAACCGGTCCACCCGGTGGTGCTTGGGCGTGGGCTGCAGATACTGGCCGATGGTAATGAAATCCACATCCGCAGCGCGCATGTCATCCATCACCTGCAATACGGATTGCCGGTCCTCGCCCAGACCCACCATGATGCCCGATTTGGTGAACATCGACGGGTCCAGCTCCTTCACCCGCTGCAAAAGCCGGAGCGAGTGGAAGTAGCGCGCGCCGGGCCGCACCTCGGGGTAAAGGCCGGGGACCGTTTCCAGGTTATGGTTGAAAACATCCGGGCGCGCTTCGATCACGGTTTCCAGTGCGTCGGCGGGGCATTTCAGGAAATCCGGCGTCAGCACCTCGATGGTGGTGCCGGGCGCGCGGTGGCGGATGGCGCGGATGGTCTGGGCGAAGTGCTCGGCCCCGCCGTCTTCCAGATCGTCACGGTCCACGGACGTCACCACGACATGGTTCAGCCCCAGCTTCGCAACCGCATCGGCCACGCGCCCCGGTTCGAACACGTCCAGTGCATCGGGGCGCCCGGTGGCCACGTTGCAGAAGGTGCATCCGCGGGTGCAGATTTCGCCCATGATCATCATGGTGGCATGACCCTGGGACCAGCATTCGCCCACGTTGGGGCAGCCCGCTTCCTCGCACACGGTCGTCAGCTTGTGTTCGCGCATGATCCGGCGCGTGTCGTTGTAGCCCGCCCCGCCGGGCGCCTTGACCCGGATCCACGCGGGCTTCTTGGGCTGCGCGTTATCCGTGCGGTGCGCCTTTTCCGGGTGGCGCTGGTCGGGCTGGCTCAGGTCGCGGGGGGACATGGGGGACTCCGTCATCTCTTGCCCATCACATAACCCCACCACCGCCGAATGTCCAAACCCGTTCGCGTCAGGCCGGGCCTGCGCCGGATGCATGGCCCAGCCGCGCCAGCGCCTCAGCGCGCCATCTCCACCAGTTCCACCCGGCGGTTCAGCGCGCGGCCCTCATCAGTGCGATTGGTGGCGATCGGCGCCATCATGCCCGCGCCCGCGGCCTGTAACCGCTCCCCGGCGATACCGTGCTGCCCGGTCAGATAGTCCACCACCGCCTGCGCGCGCGCCATGGACAGGCTGAGGTTATAGTCATAGCTGCCGGTATTGTCGGTATGGCCCACCACCAGTAGCGCCATGTCACCGGCGTCCGTCAGCAGGTCCGCCACCGTCGCCAGTGCGTCCGAGGATTCGGGCAGGATGCGCGCCGAGTCGAATTCGAACAGGATGTCCTGCACGGCGATGCGCCCTTCCTCGATCAGCCCGGTCTCCATCTCGCCCGCCGTCAGGGGCCGGTGCTCCATCTCGGTCCCCATTTCGGCCGAGGTGACCACGGCGATCTCCACCGCGGGGCCGGGCACGCGGCGTTCGTTGAAGGCGGCGATCCCCGCCAGCACCGAGCCGTCCGCCGAGCGTGCCGCGATATAGCGCAGGTCACGGTTGCCGGAGCGGGTGGCCAGCCGGCAGCAATCGCGCGCGCCACGGCTGAACAGGTCGCTGGCGTTGTAGAACGCCCGCCCTGCGCCGCTGCCCAGCGCGTCATGCGAGTCGGCATAGAGAATTTCGAACCCCCGCGCCTCGAGCGCGTCGATGTAGTTGCGCTTGATCTGCAGGGTCGAGATATCGGGGTTCTCGAACGTATAGCTGAGCTTCAGCACCTCGCCCTCAAGCGTCTCGGAGCTCTCGAAGGTGTCGCCGTCATAGGCGCCGGTGGGCACGGTCAGACGGTCGAATTCGGTGCGGCTGAAATAGACGATGCTGGAGCCCGCCACGCGCTCGATCTCGGGGTGGTCATAGGCGCCGTCGATATCCGCCGCCGCCATCCCCGCCAGTGCCAGAACCCCGGTTGCAACGCCGCTCAGGATTGCCAGACCTTGTCGCATGTTTCGCTCCCTTTGCCCTCTGTGATGTGCGCGCGGACCTCGCGCGTCCAAATGTCCGGGCGGGAGGATCGTCAGATTCTCGTGACCGTTCAAGGGATTTTGAAATCAATGCGCATTGGCGGCGCGACACGCCGGGTGTGACGTTTCAGGATGCAGGTGGTCAGTTGCGTTTCGCGCTTCGCCCTGACCCTGCGGTGCCTCCGGGGACAGAGGTCGGTTCGCAGCACTTTGAAGCGGGCGCGCCCTGGCGCCGGCCGGAAACGAATTGTTTCCCGAAGCCTATGTGGATTTGTGTAAAAATCTGGGCTTTTATGTGGCATAGACGCTTCGCTGCCATCGCCTTGCCCGTCGGCGTCTGGGTAGATGCCCGGTCAAGAATACATGTGATGCGACAATGACGTAACAGAACTCTGGGGGTGAAGACATGAGCCGTGGTGGTGGAAAGAATGGTGGGCCTCCGTCCCACTCCAACAGCCGGCATAATCGCGATCAGCGCGAGGAGTCGCGCGAGGAACAGCAGGAGACGGATCAAGCCTCGGGCGCCGAAGGGGGCGCTTCTGCGGACGATCCGGAGCCATCCGGTGACGTGCGCGTCTTCACCTACAGCGAAAACGGGCTGGCTTATACCGTGCGTGTGTTCGAGGACGAGGACGGCGCGATCCAGGCTCAGATCACCATGGACGAAGGGTCCATGAACGCCAACGCGATCTACTGGTCGAGCGAGGATTACGACGGTCCCAGCACCAACCTTGGCGGCCCGTTGAACATGAACGGCGGCGGCTCGCGCTTCGAGGGCGACCGGATCGCCTGGGAAGATGCGGTGGAGCTTTCGCAGCCGGGACTGGGCCAACAGGACCCCGACAATCCGACCTTCCTGAACGAAGGCGACAGCCTGACCTTCGAACTCGAAGGCGCCGAGAGCATCGAGGACATCGACCTGCTCGGCATTCGCGCGACGTCGGTCAATGGCGGCGATTCGATCAAGGGTGTTTCGGGCAACCCGGAGACTGAGCCGGAGCCCGACCCTGATCCGGACCCGGCGATCTATGACAAGGTCAGCTTTGCCATTGCCCTGAACGATGACGGTTTTCCTCAGCCCGGCAACAACATCTTTCTGGAGGAGCTGCTGGCACAAGGGCCCGAGGGCGCGACAGGCACCTTTGCCGACTATGTCGAGTATGTTTCGGACGAGGGCGTCTCCCCGCCCCTCGAAGACATCACCGCCGTCATCTTCTGGCAAGAGGACGAGGATGGAGTTCTCGAGGAGGTGTTCCGGTTCGACGCCCCGGGCGACGGCGATACCACCGCAGACAATTTGCTGGACGCCTATGACATCGCCATCGCGGGGCTCCAAGCCGAAAGCGCGGACATGGAGTCCATGTTCATCGGCGCCGTGTTGAGCGATACCGAGATGTCGGAGCTTGACGACGAAGACGAGGACGATGTCGAGCTGATCGGCTGAGGCATCGCCGCCAGAGAACCGAAAGCGGGCGCCGGATTGCTTCCGGCGCCCGTTTTTCATCGCCCGCGCGACGGGGCGGTAAAGTGGTGCCTCAAAGTGGATGGTGCCGGCTGAGGGACTCGAACCCCCGACCTTCGGTTTACAAAACCACTGCTCTACCAACTGAGCTAAGCCGGCGCTGCGCCCGAAATAGGCCCAAAGCCGCCACCGCTCAAGAGGCAATCGCCTCAGGCGCCGCGCAGCGCGGTGACGCCGGGCGCCTCGAAGGCGCGGGCCTGTTGCGCGGCCTGGGCCAGCGCGGCGTCCAGTTCGGCCACCGTCACCTTGGGCGGCAGTTCCACCAACGACACCCCGGCCGAGGCCAGCGCACGCCGCTTCATGCGGTCGCCATGTTCGGCCCGGCGCGCAGCGGCGCGGTTGTGCCCGTAGTGTCCGCTGCCCTGGTATTCGACCACGCAAAGCGGAAAGAACGCGGCATCGGTGATCAGGAAGTCCGCTCGCCGCGCGTTGATGGTCCAGAAGGCACGCCGATCATCGGCACTCAGGAACTCGCCATAGGAGACCTGCGCGAACAGATGCGCGCTGCGCCCGAACGCACGCGGCACCGCCCGGCCCAGCATGGCGAAGATGCGCTGTTCGGCGCGGTTCAGAAGCGGGTGCGCGGTGAAGCGCGGCCCGCGCCAACGCCGCAGCAGGAGCCAGAGCGCCAGAAGCGCCAGAGCGCCCATGATCCAGGACGCCAACGGCCCTGCCGCGTCGGTGAGATGCGCCATCCTGCCCGTGCCTGCCCGCGTTTCCAGCGGCTCTTTGGTGGCCGCCCGCGCGCCGCAGCATAGCGCCACCCCGGCGCGCAGGGAATCCCCTTCAGACCACCAGCGCGCGGCGGCGGTTCATCACCTCGCGCGCCAGCGCGTGCACCGTGGCGAGCGAGCTGCGCGGATTGTCCGGCGATGCCACCCCTTCGATGCGGATATCAAAGGCCCCTGCCCCGGCCTCAACGCTGATTTCGTGGATGTTGCGCGTCACGCCCGGATCGGCCACCAGCGCGACCTGCGTGGCGTCGAACCCCGCCCCGGCCAGCGCCACGGTAGCGGCCACATTGGCGTTCTTCGGATAGTCGCGCGCCGCCGCGCGCGCGCTGCCGGTGAAAAAGGTCGCGGCCGTGTCCAGCGCCGACAGGTCCAGCAGGCCTTCGGCCCGGCTGCCCACCCAGGCTAGGGGCGGCTTGCGCCCGGTGTAGCGCACCGCTTCGATCCCCGAGGGCCGGAGCGCCGCCAGCAGGTCCATCCCGCCGATAGCTCCCGGCGAGACCACCAGCCGCGCCCCGCCCGCCGTTGCCGCACCCTCCAGCCGCGTGGCCAGCGCCGCATCCGCCAGCGCACCGACCGAGGCCAGCACGCACTCGACCCCCGCGCCCAGCAGGTCCGGCAGATGCGCCGCAACCGCCTCGTGCCCCGCTGCCTCGACCACCAGATCCGGGCGCGCATCGATCAGGTCCGCAGCCGACGCCACCACCGCCCCGCGCCCGGCCAGCGCCGCCTGCACGCGCGCCACCGACCCGGGCCGGGCCAAGACCGTCAGCCGGTCCGGCAACGCCTGCTCACGCCCCAGAAGCGCCACAAGTTCGCGCCCGATGGCGCCGTAGCCGATCAGACCAAGATGCATCGGTGCGCCCTCAGGCGAACAGGTCGTGGCAAAGCTCCAGCGCCTCGACCAGCGCATCCACCTCGGCCCGCGTGTTGTACATGCCGAAGGACGCGCGGCAGGTAGCCGAAACCCCCATGTGATCCATCAGCGGATTGGCGCAATGCTGGCCCGCGCGCACGGCGATGCCCTTCTTGTCCAGCACGGTGGAGATATCATGCGCATGCGCCGCCCCTTCCAGCGTGAAGCTGAAGATCGCCCCCTTGCCCGGCGCATTCCCCTGCACGTTCAGCCAGTTGAGCCCCGCCAGCCTGCCTTGGGCGTAATCGCGAAGATCGGCCTCATGCGCCGCGATCTCCTCCATGCCCAGGCCCATCATGTAGTCCAGCGCCACGCCCAGCCCGATCTGCTGGACGATCCCGGGCGTGCCGGCCTCGAACTTGTGGGGCGGGTCGTTGTAGGTGACCATGTCGCGCGTCACCTCGCGGATCATGTCGCCGCCGCCGATAAAGGGGCGCATTTCGGCCTGCCGCTCCCGCGAAATCCAGATCGCCCCCGAGGCCGAGGGACCGTAGAGCTTGTGCCCGGTCACCGCGTAGAAATCGCAGCCCAGACCGGCCACGTTCACCGGCATGTGCACGGCGGCCTGGCTGCCGTCCACCAGCACCGGCACGCCTTTGGCGCGCGCGCCTTCGCAGATGGCGGCCACATCCACCACCGTACCCAGCACGTTGGACATATGCGTGATCGCCACCAGCTTGGTGCGCGGCCCGATCGCATCGATCACAGCCTGCGGGTCCAACGCGCCGGTAGCATCCACATCCACCCATTTCAGCACCGC
>LFIK01002192.1_pt1 | contig 15744 bp, 14 predicted proteins | sample 643401 | NCBI WGS metagenome assembly LFIK01 (sample SAMN03777447, study PRJNA286221) | soda lake metagenome | biome: soda lake; feature: Kulunda steppe; material: water; isolation source: sample T5-Br brine of Lake Tanatar-5 | place: Russia: Kulunda steppe | collected 2010-07
CCTCCTCGGGCGAGCGCCGCCAGTTCTCCGTCGAGAACGCGTAGACGGTGAGGTCGCGGATGCCGAGCTCCAGCGCGCCCTCGACGGTGCGGAAGAGCGCCTCCTCCCCCGCCTCGTGCCCGGCGTTGCGACGCAGGCCGCGCGCGTTCGCCCAGCGTCCGTTGCCGTCCATGATGATCGCGACATGGCCCGGGACACGACCGGGAGAACGCCCGCTGGACGACCGCCGCGCCATCACCGACCTCCGCTCGGACCCGCGCCGCGCTGATGGGACGGCCTCGGGCGCAGGCTATCCGTGCCGGCTCAGACGAACGGGGCGAACAGCGCCAGCGAGTAGCTCACGAACATCGCGAGGAGCGCGAGGACGAACGCCGTCCATGCCATCGCACGTCCCCGACCGGTCCGCTCCGCCGCACCGAGCGCCGGGAAGGCGAGGAGGGCCGCGACGGCGCCACCAGGGACGGCGATGAGGAAGCCGATGCCGGGGACGAGGCCGAGGAGGAACGCGACGATCGCGAGCGCGAGCGCGAGCACGGCCCAGCCGTTCGGTGTCGCCTCGGGTTCCCCACCTCCCCCGGTCCGGCTCATCGTCGACCCTCCTCGGCGTTCGACGTCGTCGCGCCGAGTGCGTCGTAGCTGCGCAGCCGTCGGTCCAGGTGATGCTCGACGAACGCCCGAGCGTAGGACCCGGCCGTCGCCCGCGCCTCAGGACGCTCGCGGGCGAGCGCAGGCAGCGCCTGCCAGCTCCCGTCCTCGCCGAGCAGCCGGACCGCGTCGACGACGGCCGCATCGACGCGACGTGTCCCGTCGCCGGCACAGTCACCGCACAGCACCCCACCGCCGACGACGCTGAGTCGGTCGTGCGGCCCCGGCGTGCGGCAGCGCGCGCACGCGGAGGTGAGGACGGGGAAGCCGACACAGGACGCCGCGCGCAGGAGGAACGCGTCGACGAACACGTGAGCGCTCGCAGGGTCGGCGGCGAGCGCGGCGAGCGCCGCTCGGAGCTGCAGGAGCAGTGCGGGGTCACGCTGCCCCTCGCCGGAGACCGCGTCGGCGAGCTCGACCATCACCGATGCTGCGGCGTGCAGACGGTCGTCGGTCCGGAGCGGCTCGTTGGTGTCGATGGTCTCGACCTGGCGCACGACGTCGAGGTTGCGCCCCTCGTGCAGCTCCAGGTCGACGTGGCTGAACGGCTCGAGGCGCGCACCGATGCGGCTGCCCGGTCGACGCACGCCCTTCGCGACGGCGCGCACCTTGCCGCGCCCCTCGAGGAGGAACGTGACGATGCGGTCCGTCTCACCGAGCCGGTGGGTCCGCAGGACGATGCCGCGGTCGCGGTAGGCGCGGCTCACAGCAGCGGCCAGGGGTAGGGACGCGGACCGACCGGCTCCGGGAGCACGCCGGACGCACGCAGCGCACGTGCTCTGCGCCGCGTCGCCTCGACCTCGTCGTCGGAGAGGAGCAGCGCGAGACGATCGCCGAGCGTCCCGTCGAGGACCACGAGCAGCCCGTCGATCGCCTGCGTGACCTCGGCGGGGAGCGGCGAGGACGCGAGGTCCCAGACGACGGTGCGGTGCTTGTCCTCGACGTTGAACGTCACGCCGTGGTCGACCGCGCGCAGCCGGTCGGCGAGCGGTCCGTCACCGTCCTCGACGAGCACGTGGCCACCCTTGCGGTCGGCGTTGTCGATCACGAGGTCGAGCACGGCGAGGCGCACGAGCCGGATCCGCAGCGCGTCGTCCTCACCGGTGAGCGCCGGCTCACGAACGCTGAAGTAGTGGAGCTCGGGGTCGTGGGGGACGAAGCGCTGGACGCTGCCCGGCCCGTAGGGCGCCTCGTCGCGCAGCACGGTGTCGGGGACGAGCCCTGCGCCGAACGCCCGGTCGACGAGCGCCGCGGCGACCTCGCGACGGTGCAGCGTGCCCTGCGGGAAGTCCCACAGCGGCCGCTCGCCGTCACGTGGCTTGTAGACGACGAGGTCGGCGGGATCGAGGTCGTCGATGGCCGGCTCGCGTCCGAGCGCGTCGGCGATCGCGGCGAGCGGACGCGGGTCCCGGTCGGTCAGCCGTCCGAGCAGGGTCGCGTTCGACGCGTCGGTGAAGCGGCCGACGACCTCGAGCGGCGCCGACGTGAGCCGTCCTGCGTCCTCGATGGGCACGGCACCTCCGTCAGCTCGTGAGCGGCCCGTGCCCGTTGGTCGCCGGGCACACGTGCGAGCCGTCCGACTCGATCGGCCGACTGCACAGGCGGCAGCGCTCGCGCCCCTCGCCGACGATCGCCGCGGCGTGGGCGGCGAAGCGGCGTGCCTGGTCGCGGTCCATCCCGATGCGCGCGGTGCGCGGCTCGGTGTCGTCCTCCGGGACGAACTCGGTGAGCTCGACCATGAAGCGGCCGGTGTCACGGTCGAGACCGACCGCGATGCCGCCGACACGCCAGATCGGACGGAACGGCGGCTCGAGCGACATCGCGTCGCGGTTCCAGTCCGACGGTGGTGCGTCGTCGAGCCGCGCGAGCAGCTGCGCGACGAGGTCGCCGAGGCCCGCGACCTGCGCCTTCTCCATGTGGAACTGCGCGCGGTGCGTGTCGTCCTCGACCTCGAGGAGGAACGTCCGGTCGCCGGGCACACCGAGGTAGCCGACGGTCACACGCTTCGGGTCGTCGAACTCGAGGTCCATCGTCGTCTCTCAGTCGCGGGGTGCGGGGTCGGCGGTGTCGTTCATCGTGACGAGCGCGGGCGCAGCACCGTCGGGGAGCACCAGCACGCTCGACGACGCCGGCGAGATCACGAGCCGCTGGAACAGGTCGAGCCCCATCCCGAGGTGGTGCGCGATGGCCGCCTTGATGACGTCCGCATGGCTGACGAGCACGATCGTCTCACCCGCATGCGCGGCAGCCAGACGCTCGGTGGCCTCGACGACACGCTGCTGCGCCGCACGGATGGACTCGCCGCCCGGGAACGTGACGCGGGAGGGCGCCTGCTGGATGGTGCGCCACAGCGTTCGTCGGCGCAGCTGCGCGAGTGGCAGGTCGGTCCAGTCGCCGTAGTCGACCTCCAGCAGGCCTCGCTCGACGCGCGGCCGAAGACCGTGCGCGCGGGCGACGGGCGCAGCGGTCTCGCGCGTCCGCTCGAGCGGTGACGTGTAGACCGCGGTGACGGGTAGCGCCGCGAGCCGCCGTGCGGCCGCCTCGGCCTGACCGCGTCCGCGCTCATCGAGATGGAAGCCCGGCTTGCGGCCGCCCAGTCGCTTCCCCGTGGTCCGCGTCGTCGCGTGACGCAGGAGGACGAGCGTCGTCGCCGTCACGTCAGCACTCAGTACGCACGCGCGAACACGATGCGGCGCCCATACGCGGACGGCGCTCCGCAGGCGATACACACGCCCGACTCGTCACGGCCCTCCATCGGGACGCAGCGCGGTGTCGCGCGTGTCCGCTCCTGGATGCGCTCCTCGCAGGCCGGCTCACCGCAGTGCAGCGCGTACGCGAACCCGGTCGCGACCTGCGCGTCGAACGCCTCGAGGTCGTCGACGTCGGCGGAGCGCTCGTCGCGGAACGCCTCGGCTCTGGCGACGAGCAGCTCGTGGTAGGCGTCGAGGCGCGCCGGCATCCCGGCGACGAGCTCGTCGACGCCGAGCGTGTGCTTGCGCGCCCGACCGTCCTCATCCTCGTCCCCGACGCGCTGCGCGAGCACGACGACGCCGGCCTCCAGGTCGCGCGGGCCGAGCTCGACGCGGAACGGCGCGCCCTTGAGCTCCCAGTCGTTGAACTTGAACCCGGGGCTCTGGTCGCGCGTGTCGACGTGCACGCGCACTCCTGCGTCGCGCATCAGGCCCGCGACGCGCTCGGCCTCCGCGGTCGTCGCGTCGAGTGCGTCACCGCGACCGATCGGGACGATGACGACCTGGTGGGGTGCGAGCCTGGGGGGCAGCACGAGGCCACGGTCGTCGCCGTGCGCCAGGATGACCGCACCGATCATGCGGGTGGACATCCCCCACGAGGTGGTGTGCGCGTGCTGCAGCGCGTTCTGCTCGTCCTGGAAGGTGATGTCGAACGCGCGGGCGAAGTTCGTCCCGAGGTAGTGCGACGTCCCCGACTGCAGCGCCTTCCCGTCACGCATCATCCCCTCGATGGTGAAGGTGCGCAGCGCGCCTGCGAAGCGCTCCCCCGGCGTCTTCTCACCGCGGACCATCGGGATCGCGGCGACGTTGCGGGCGAACTCGTCGTAGACGTCGAACATGCGCAGCGTCTCGGCCATCGCGTCGGCCTCGTCGACGTGCGCGGTGTGGCCCTCCTGCCACAGGAACTCGGTGGTGCGCAGGAAGATGCGCGGACGGAGCTCCCAGCGCACGACGTTGTTCCAGGCGTTGATGAGGATCGGGAGGTCGCGGTACGACGAGATCCACTTGGCGAACATCTCGCCGACGACGGTCTCGGAGGTCGGGCGCACGACGAGCGGTTCCTCGAGCTGCTTGCCTCCGCCGTGGGTCACGACCGCGAGCTCCGGGGCGAAGCCCTCGACGTGCTCGGCCTCACGACGCAGGTACGACTCGGGGATGAACAGCGGGAAGTACGCGTTCTGGTGCCCGGTCGCCTTGAAGCGGTCGTCGAGCTGGCGTTGCAGGAGCTCCCAGATCGCGTAGCCGTAGGGGCGGATGACCATCGTCCCCTTGGCGGGTCCGCGGTCGGCGAGCTCGGCCCGCGCGACGACGTCGTTGTACCAACCGCTCACGTCCTCGCTCATGGGCGTGACGGACAGGCCGGACCGGGACTCGTTCTTGGCTGCGCTCATGCGGGGAGGCTAGCGGTCCGCCCTCACGCGACCCGAGCGGCACGACGTGACCGGTGCCCTCGCGGCCGGCGCGTACGGTGGTGCGATGAGCGACGAGCGCGGGCTGACGACCGTCTGGGTGTGGGGCGACCAGCTCGACGAGCGGCTCGCCCACCTCCGCGACCGTGATCCCGCACGCACGCGCGTGCTGATGGTCATCAGCGACCGCAAGCTCGGCGAGCGCACCTGGCACCACCAGAAGGTGCACCTCGTGGTCACCGCGATGCGACGCTTCGCCGACCGCCTCACCGAGCAGGGCTTCGCCGTGGACCTCCGGCGCGCACCATCGATGCGCGCGGGGCTCCAGGCGCACGTCGACGCGTACGACCCGAGCGAGCTCGTCGCGATGGAGCCGGCGAGCCTCACGGGGACGCGAACCCTCGAGGGCCTCGGCGTCGAGCTCGTCGACAACGATCACTTCCTGTGCCACTGGCGCGAGTTCGCCGCGTTCCGCGCCGGTCGAGGACGCACCACGATGGAGGACTTCTACCGCTGGCGGCGCCGCACGACCGGCTGGTTGATGGACGGCGCCGAGCCCGTCGGTGGCCGGTGGAACCTCGACACCGAGAACCGCAGGCCACCCGACCGTGACGTCGCACCGACGGCCGCAGCGGATCCGCCCGTGGTCGATCCGCTCGATGCGGTCGACGGCTCGCTCGGGGACTGGCTGCCCGGGGGCATCGCGCTGAGCGGCGACGGACCGGACGGGACGTGGGCGACGTCGCGCGAGGGCGCGCTGGCCAGGCTCGAGCGCTTCACGACGCGCGTGCTCCCCCGCTTCGGCGACCACCAGGACGCGATGGTGGCCGGGGCCTGGCACCTCAACCACTCGCTGCTCTCGCACGCGCTGAACCTCGGCCTGCTGCACCCGCGCGAGGTCATCGAGGCCGTGGTGGCCGTGCACGACGCGGGACACGCGCCGCTCAACGCCGTCGAGGGGTTCGTGCGTCAGGTGCTCGGGTGGCGCGAGTTCCTCTGGGGCGTCTACCGGACGGCGGACGACGGCTACGCGACGCGCAACGCGCTCGCCGCGGACCAGTCGCTCCCGCCCGCGTTCACCGGCGCGTCGACGACCGAGATGCGCTGCGTCGACGACACGCTGACGTCGGTGCGCACCCACGCCTACGCGCACCACATCCAGCGGCTCATGGTGCTCGCGAACCTCGCGACGCTCGCGGGCGTGCGGCCCGACGCGATGACCGACTGGATGCACGGCGCGTTCATCGACGCGTACGACTGGGTGATGGTGCCCAACGTGATCGGCATGGGGACGTTCGCCGACGGTGGCGAGGTGGCGACGAAGCCCTACGTGTCCGGCGGCGCCTACATCGACCGCATGTCGCTCGACCACTGCGGGCCGTGCCGGTTCGACCGGAAGCAGCGCACCGGCGACGACGCGTGCCCGTTCACGACGCTCTACTGGGACTTCCTCGACCGCAACCGTGACACGCTCGCGTCGAACCACCGTATCGGTCGCGTCTACGCGAACCTCGACCGGCTCGACGACCTCGATGCGGTGCGTGCGAGAGCGCGTGAGGTCCGCGAGCGGCTCGCCGCAGGGACGCTCTGACTCAGAGCCCGAGCCTCCCGAGCTGGCGGGGGTCACGCTGCCAGTCCTTCGCGACCTTGACGCGGGTCGTGAGGTGGACGCGCGCACCGAGGAGCCCCTCGAGCTCGAGGCGCGCGGCGGTCGCCGCGACCTTCAGGCGCTCGCCGCCGCGGCCGATGATGATGCCCTTCTGCGAGTCGCGCTCCACGTGGATGACCGCGTCGATGTGGACGAGGTCGTCCTGGGCGGGGTCGGGCTCGATGCCGTCGACGGTGACGGCGACGGAGTGCGGGAGCTCCTTGCGGAGGTCGGCGATGACCTTCTCGCGGACGATCTCGGACGCGAGCTGCGCCTCCGGCTGGTCGCTCACCCGGCCCGCCGCGAAGAGCCGCGGTCCCTCCGGGAGGTGACCGACGAGCACGTCGACGAGCCGGTCGACGTTGTCACCCTCGAGCGCGGAGACCGGCACGACGTCGACGAACGGCGCCTCGGCGGTCATGCGGGCGACCCGGTCGAGGACGGGCATCAGGCGGTCCGGTGCGAGCGCGTCGACCTTGTTGACGACCGTGACGACGGGCGTGCGCAGACCGGCCAGCTCGCCGACGAGGTACTCGTCGCCGCCCCCGATGCCGGCCTCCGCGTCGACGAGCAGCGCGACCACGTCGACGCTCGCCCAGGTGTCGCGCACGAGCTGGTTCATCCGGCTCGCCATCGGTGTCCGCGGCTTCGCGAGCCCGGGGGTGTCGAGCAGCACGACCTGCGCGTCGTCGCGGGTGACGACCGCACGCACCGTCGTGCGCGTCGTGCCCGGGACCTTCGTGACGATCGTGACCTTCTCACCGACGAGCCGGTTCACGAGCGTCGACTTCCCCGTGTTCGGCCGCCCGACGAGCGCCACGAGTCCGCAGCGGTGCCCCTCGGGGGTCACCTCGCCGAGACCGCCGAGGATGGCGGCGACGTCGAGCTCCCTGCCCTCGGCGGCGCTCAGCGCTGGCCCTGCGCGAGACGGTGCGGCCCGAAGCCGTGCGGGATCAGGTCGGTGATGCGGGCGATGAGCGGCTGACCCCCGTCACCCGACGCGTACACGGTGGCGTCCGGACCGAACTCGAGGATGGTCTGACGGCACGCGCCGCACGGCGTGCACGGGTCCGCGCCGTCACCCACGACCGCGACCGCGACGATCGGGCCGCGGTCCCCCTCCGCCACCATCCGTGCGATCGCCGTCTGCTCGGCGCAGGTCGTCATGCGGTACGAGGCGTTCTCGACGTTCACGCCCTCGTAGGTGCCGGCCGGGGTGACGACGACCGCACCGACGTGGAAGTGGGAGTAGGGGGCGTAGGCGCGCGAGCGGACCGCGCGTGCCCTGCGCAGCAGATCCGCCTCGTCGTAGGGGACGGAGCGTCCCGTCATGTCGGGTCGCATGCGACCTCCTCCACCGGCCCGGAGCATAGGGACGGCAGGGGCTCGAGGCCGGTCACACCGGCAGGCTCACCAGCCCTTGCGCTCGCTGGCGTAGCGGGTGAGCGTCGCGAGGTAGTTCGCCCGCTCGAAGGCTGCCGGATCGGGCACCTTGCTCTGGCTGACCGCACCGATCAGCTCCCGGACGGACGCGTAGCCGCGGACCTCGAGCCAGGCACGCAGATGGTCGAGCAGCACGGACACGTGCTCAGGCCCGTGCTTGAGGAGCGATGACGTCGTCATCACGACGTCGGCACCTGCGAGCAGACCCTTGACGACGTCCGTCCCGTTGTGCACGCCGGTCGTCAGGGCGATCGACGCGTCGATGCGGCCGTGCAGGATCGCGCACCAGCGCAGCGGGAGGCGCAGCTCGTCGGAGTCGGAGAGCACGAGGTGGGGCTCCACCGACATGCGGTCGACGTCGATGTCGGGCTGGTAGAAGCGGTTGAAGAGCACGATGCCGTCGGCACCCGCGTCCGCGATCCGCTTCGCCATGTTGCCGAACGCCGACCACTGCGCGCCGACCTTGACGGCGATGGGGACCGGGCTCGCGGCCCGGACGGCCTCGACGAGCTCGAGCGTCTCCTGCTCGACCTGCCGCCCCGACATGTCGAGGTCGGCGGCGACGCGGTAGACGTTGAGCTCGATGGCCGCGGCGCCTGCGTCGGCGAGCATGGCCGCGTAGCGCGTCCAGCCGCCCTTCGTGACGCCGTTGAGGCTCGCGATGACCGGCACCGACACCGCGGAGCTCGCCTCGCGCACGAGCCGGAGGTAGCGGTGCGCGCCGGCGTTGTAGTCGTCGAGCGCCGGCGTGTACCCGCCCGTCGCCTCCGGATGCGCCTCCGCCTCACGGTGCGAGAGCTCACCCGAGACCTGCGCCTCGTGCGCGATCTGCTCCTCGAACAGCGACGGCAGCACGACGGCGCCGACACCGGCACGGTCCAGCGCGTGCAGGCCCTCGAGGTTCCCGGTGATCGGGCTCGATGACGCGACGATGGGGCTGCGCAGCTCCATGCCGAGGTAGTCGGTGCTCATCTCGAGCGGACCCTCGGCGGCCGGGCCGGAGGGGACGACGAGGCCTGGACCGGCGAGCGCCTCCTCCTCGGGGTCGTCGGGCAGGAACCCGGTGATGCGGTGGCTCGGGCTCATGCCTGCTCCTCCCCGCCGTCGGCGGCGTCGTCCTCGACCTCGCCGTTCGGGACGACCATGCGTCGCTCGACGCCGGCGAGCTGCTCGTAGTAGCTCCAGCGCTCGGTGATGTCGCGCTGCAGCCCTGCACGCAGCTGGGCGGCGCGCTCCGGGTCGCTCCGCTCGAGCATCGCGAACCGGCCCTCTGTGGACAGCATGTCGCGCAGGTCGACCGACGGCGGCTTCGAGTCGAGGCGGAACGGCGTGGTGCCCGCGGCCTCGGCCGGGTGGTAGCGGAACAGCGGCCAGTACCCGGTCTTCACGGCGAGGTCCATGCGCTTCATCGAGTCGCGCATGTCGACCCCGTGGGCGATGCACGTCGAGTAGGCGAGGATCAGCGACGGCCCGGGCCATGCGGCGGCCTCGTGGAACGCCTTCACGGTCTGCATCTCGTTCGCACCCATCGCGACCTGCGCGACGTACACGGTGCCGTACTGCATCGCGATGACGCCGAGGTCCTTCTTCGTGACCGACTTGCCGCCCGTCGCGAACTTCGCGATCGCGCCCTTGCTCGTCGACTTCGACGCCTGCCCGCCGGTGTTGGAGTAGACCTCGGTGTCGAGCACGAGGATGTTGACGTCCGCACCGGACGCGAGCACGTGGTCGAGCCCGCCGTAGCCGATGTCGTACGCCCAGCCGTCGCCACCGACGATCCAGACCTCGCGACGCACGAGCGAGCCGGCGATCTGGTCGAGCGCGTGCGCGTCACGGGCGTGGTCGCCGCTGACGCGCGACAGCACGTCACGCAGCTCCACCACACGGGCGCGCTGCTCGGCGATGGTCGCCTCGTCGAACTGATCGGCCTCGAGCAACGCGTCGACGAGCCGGTCCCCCACGACCGGCGCGAGCCGGTTGAGGAGGTTGACCGCGACGGCACGCTGCTGGTCGAGACCGAGTCGGATCCCGAGGCCGAACTCGGCGTTGTCCTCGAACAGCGAGTTCGCCCAGGCGGGACCACGGCCATCCGCGTTGACGCTCCACGGGGTGGTGGGCAGGTTGCCGCCGTAGATGGATGAGCAGCCCGTCGCGTTCGCGATGACTGAGCGGTCGCCGTACAGCTGGCTCATGAGCTTGAGGTAGGGCGTCTCACCGCAGCCGGCGCAGGCGCCGGAGGAGTCGAACAGCGGCTGGAGCAGCTGGGAGTGCTTCACCGTGTTCGTGCGGACGTCGGCGCGATCGACGTATCCGATCGCATCGAAGAACCGGTAGCGCTCCCGCTCGACGTCGCGGTGCTCGGGCGTCGGCTCCATGCGGATGGCCTTGCGGCCGGCGTCGGAGCGGCTCACGGCCGGGCAGGTCTCGACGCAGACGCCGCAGCCGGTGCAGTCGTCGGGCGCGACCTGAACGGTGAGCAGATGCCCCTCGAGGCTGCGGTCCTTGAACTCCTTGGACAGGAACACGTCCGGTGCACCGTCGAGCGCATCCGGTTCGTAGGCCTTCATCTGGATGGCGGTGTGCGGGCAGACGATGGCGCACTTGCCGCAGTCGATGCACAGGTCCGGATCCCAGATCGGGATCTCCGGGGCGAGGCTGCGCTTCTCGTAGCGGGCCGTCGCGGTCGGGAAGGTCCCGTCGACGGGCAGCGCGGACACCGGCAGCAGGTCACCCTCACCCTCGAGCATCCGTGCGGTGACCCGACGCACGAAGTCGTCGACCTCCTGGCCCGGCGGCATCAGCGCGAGCGCACGCTCGATCGGATCGACGGGTGCCTCGACCGCGCCCGCGTCGGCAGGGACCTCGACGCGCACGAGCGACTCGCGGGCGAGCTCGACGGCGGCGATGTTGCGCTCGACGACGCTCTCGCCACGGGAGCCGTAGGACTTGCGGATCGCGTCGGAGATGGCGGCGATCGCCTCGTCGGGGTCGACGAGGTCGGCGAGCGCGAAGTACGCGGTCTGCATGACGGTGTTGATGCGCCCGCCGAGCCCGACCTCGCGGGCGATGCGGTACGCGTCGATGGCGTGCACCTCGAGGCCGCGCGCGACGATGTCGTGGCGGACACGGCCCGGGAGCATGTCGAACACCTGCTCGGTCGGGAACGGTGCGTTGAGCAGCAGGATCCCGCCGTCCTTCACGCTGCCGGTGACGTCGAGCTTCTCGAGCAGCCCGAACTGGTGGCAGGCCACGAGGTCGGCACGCTCGATCAGGTACGACGAGTGGATCGGGTCGGGCGAGAAGCGCAGGTGCGACACGGTCGTCGCACCGGACTTCTTCGAGTCGTAGACGAAGTAGCCCTGCGCGTGCAGGTCGGTCAGGTCCCCGACGATCTTGGTCGTGTTCTTGTTCGCGCCGACCGTGCCGTCCGCACCGAGCCCGTAGAACACGGCGGTCCGGTCGCGCTCGCCGACCGGCAGCACGAACCCCTCGCGCGGCGGGACCGACAGGTGCGTCACGTCGTCGACGATGCCGGAGGTCATGCGGGGCCTGGGCGCGTCGCTCGCGAGCTCGTCGAGCAGCCCCGCGACCATCGCCGGGGTGAACTCCTTCGACGCGAGCCCGTAGCGGGCACCGGCCACCAGCGGCAGCTCGGCGCGCTCGCCGCGCATCACGGCCTCGGCGAGCGCGGTGACGACGTCCTCGAGCAGCGGCTCACCGACCGCGCCGGGCTCCTTGGTGCGGTCGAGCACGAGCACACGGCGGGCGGTGTCAGGGAGGAGCTCGAGCAGCTGCTCGCTCGGGAACGGGCGGTAGAGGCGCACGTGCAGCACGCCGACGGGCCCGCCGGCGTCGCCCTGCGCGTTGAGGAGGTCGACGGCCTGGCGGACCGGACCGATCGCCGAGCCCATCACGACGAGCACGCGGGTCGCGTCGGGCGCCCCGTGGTACTCGACGAGGTCGTAGTGGCGGCCGGTCGCCTCGGCGAAGCGGCGCATGACCGCGCGCACGACCTCGGGCGCCGCGTCGTGGAAGGGGTTGGACGCCTCGCGCGCCTGGAAGAAGACGTCAGGGTTCTGCGCCGTGCCGCGCAGGACCGGACGGTCCGGGTCGAGGCCGCGCTCACGGTGCGCGAGCAGGGCGTCGTGGTCGACGAGCTCGCGCAGCTGGTCGTCGCCGAGGAGCTGCACGCTGTTGAGCTCGTGCGAGGTGCGGAAGCCGTCCATGAAGTGGAGCACCGGGAGGCGGGCCTCGAGCGTGGCGGCATGGGAGATGGCGGCGAGGTCGTGCGCCTCCTGCGGCGTCGAGGACGACAGCATGACCCAGCCGGTCGAGCGGACGGCCATGACGTCGGAGTGGTCCCCGAAGATCGACAGCGCGTGCGTCGCGACGGTGCGTGCGGCGACGTGGATCACGGTCGGTGTGAGCTCGCCGGCGATCTTGAACATCTCGGGGATCATGAGCAGCAGTCCCTGCGACGCCGTGAACGTCACGCCGAGCGAGCCGGCCTGGATCGCGCCGTGCAGCGCGCCGGCGGCACCGGCCTCGGACTGCAGCTGCGAGACGCTCGGGACGACGCCCCACGCGTTCGGCACGCCCTTCGCCGCCCAGTCGTCGGCGTGCTCGCCCATCGGCGAGGCCGGGGTGATCGGGTAGATGGCGACGGTCTCGCTCATCGCGTACGCGGCCTTCGCGGCCGCCTCGTTCCCGTCGATGCACACGGTCGGGTCGACGGCGACGTCGGTCCCGGCTGCGGAAGGCATGGTCGTGGTGGCGGACACGCGCGAGGCTCCTCGGCCGGGGGATCGCCCTCACCGGCACGGGGGTCACGCTACGGAGGGCCCTCTCAGCGGAGGGCGGTCGCTGGTCCCCCATCCACGGGACCTGCGACCCCCGAGCGAGGACCCTCCTGCGCGCCCTCCTCGGCGACGCGCTCCACGCGGACCTCGACCACACGGCGTCCGCGGCGCACGCTCACGCTGAGGGCGATGCCGTCGACCTCGACACGGTCACCCACGCGCGGGAGCCGGCCCAGCGTCCCGACGACGAGCCCGCCGACGGTGTCCCAGGCCTCGTCGGGCAGCTCGACGCCGAGCGCCTCCCCGAGGTCCGTGACGTTCATGCCACCGTCGACCCGCCACGTGCCGTCGTCGAGCTGCTCGATGGCGGGGCGCTCGTCGTCGTGCTCGTCGACGATCTCCCCGACGATCTCCTCGAGGACGTCCTCGATGGTGACGATGCCGACGATCTCGCCGTACTCGTCGACGACGAGTGCGAGGTGGACCGCGGCGGCCTGAAGGTCGCGCAGGACGTCGTCGGCCCGGCGCGACTCCGGCACGTGGTAGGGCACGCGGACGAGGTCGGACCAGGCCGAGGCGTCGCGCGTGAGCACGCCGGGGTCCTGGCGCATGCGGGCGAGGAGGTCACGCGCATGCACCACACCGTCCATCGCGTTGGGATCGTCGGGGTGGTGGACGGGCAGGCGCGAGCGGCCGTGCTCGAGCGCGGTGTCGACCACATGCGCGAACGTCGCGTCCGCAGCGACGCTGATGACGTCGGGCCGCGGGACCATGATGCTGCGCGCGGTCGTGTCGTCGAGCTCGAGGATGGAGAGGATCATTCGCCGCTCGCCGGCGTCGAGCACCGTGTCCTCGGCATCGACGCCACGCTCCTCGTCGTCGCCCTCCCCCGCCTCGTCATCCGCCGTCTCAGTGGCGGGGTCGAGGAGCTCGAGCGCCCGGGCGATGAGCGCGACGACACCACGTGCGGGTCGTGCGAGCACGAGACCGGTGCGCTCCGCGCGGTGGCCGACCAGGGGTCGAGCGAGCAGCGGCGCGAGGACGACGGTCGCCATGACCGCGGCGAGCGCCGCGCCGAGGTCGGGCAGGGGTGCGGCGATGCCGACGGCGACCGCGGCGAGGACGCTCACGACCGCAGCGACCCGGTGCGTGACGAGCGGTCGCTCCGCCAGCCACAGCAGTGCGTCGGCGCCGCGCACGCCATCGTCGGCGAGGCTGAGCGCACGCAGCGCGTCGACCTCGCGCACGACCGCGGTCACCGCTGCGGCGAGCACCGCGAGGACGACCGCCACGGTGGCGATGGTGATCTCGACGGGGTTCACGCTCGCCCCGCCCCCCTCCGATGCGCGGCGAGCAGCTCGTCGGTGAGCGTGAACATCGCGCGCTCCTCGTCGGGCTCCGCGTGGTCCATCCCGAGCAGGTGCAGGATCCCGTGCACGGTCAGCAGCTGCAGCTCGGAGTGCTCCGTGACACCGCGCTCGCGCGCCTGACGTTGCGCGACCGCAGGGCAGACGACGACGTCGCCGAGGATCGCGGGTCCGGCCGGCGGCGACTCCCCCGGCTCGTCGATGGGGAACGCGAGCACGTCGGTCGGCCCGTCATGCCCGAGGTGCTGCTGGTTGAGCTGCGCGATCGTCGGCTCGTCGACGAGCAGCAGCGCGACCTCCATGTCGGAGGGCACGCGGCGCGCGTCGAGCACGAGGTGCGCGAGCGCGACGAGGTCCTCCGCGTCGACCGCGATGTCCTGCTCGTCCGCGAGGAAGACCGGCACGTCAGGCCCCGTCCGTCGCGGTCGCGGCGGTCGTCGCGGCCGTGCGCTCGGCCTCGGCCGCGTGCCGGTCGTAGGCCTCGACGATGCGCTGCACGATCGGGTGCCGCACGACGTCGTCGGCGTCGAAGTGGGAGAACGCGACGCCGTCGATGTCCTTGAGGATCTCACGTGCGACGAGGAGGCCGGACCGCTTGCCCTGCGGCAGGTCGGTCTGGCTCACGTCACCGGTGATGACCGCGCGGGCGTTGAAGCCGATGCGTGTGAGGAACATCTTCATCTGCTCGGGCGTCGTGTTCTGCGCCTCGTCGAGCACGACGAACGCGTCGTTGAGCGTGCGCCCGCGCATGTAGGCGAGCGGTGCGACCTCGATGACGTTGCGCTCGACGTGGTTCACGAGCTCGGACGCGTCCATCATGTCCTGCAGCGCGTCCCACAGCGGCTTGAGGTAGGGGTCGATCTTCTCGTGGAGGGTCCCCGGCAGGAAGCCGAGGCGCTCACCCGCCTCGACGGCGGGACGCGTGAGGATGAGGCGGTTGACCTCGCGGGCCCGCAGCGCACGCACCGCCGCACCCATCGCGAGGTAGGTCTTGCCCGTCCCGGCCGGGCCGATGCCGAACGTGACCGTGTTCTGCGCGATCGCGTCGAGGTAGCGCCGCTGCCCGACGGTCTTGGGTCGGATGGTGCGGCCACGGTGGGTGACCAGGTGCTCGCCGAGGACGTCGGCGGCCCGCCCGCTCGTCCCCTCACGCACGATGCGGATGGTCTGCTCGACGAGCCGCCGGTCGAGGACCTGGCCGCGCGCGACCAGCTCCGCGAGCTCGTCGATGGTGCGGGCGACCTGGTCGAGGTCCGAGTCGGCGCCACCGGGGTCGGTGATCGAGAACTCGTTGCCGCGCACGTGGATGCGGGCGGTGAAGGCGCCCTCGACGACCCGGAGATGCTCGTCGGCATGACCGAGCAGCGACGGCATGGTCGCAGGGTCGGTGACGCGCACCGTGAGGACGCCGTCCTCGCGCCGGATGCTCGTCGCGCCGGCGGTGGGCGCGGACGGCGAGGTGATGCTCACAGGGCGTCGGGACTCCTCGACGGGCGTGGCTCGAGCGTAGCCGCGTCCCATCTTCCGAGCAGTGCTGCGACGACCGCGACGGCGACGGGGCCCGCGTGCTCGGTGCGGAGCACCGTCGGTCCGAGGCCGACCGGCAGCCAGCCGTCCGCGGACGCCGCAGCGACCTCCTCGGGCGTCCATCCGCCCTCCGGGCCGACCGCGACGACGACCTCC
>LFIK01002193.1_pt1 | contig 15741 bp, 19 predicted proteins | sample 643401 | NCBI WGS metagenome assembly LFIK01 (sample SAMN03777447, study PRJNA286221) | soda lake metagenome | biome: soda lake; feature: Kulunda steppe; material: water; isolation source: sample T5-Br brine of Lake Tanatar-5 | place: Russia: Kulunda steppe | collected 2010-07
GCCGGAACCGCCGGCCTCAGTGCCTTCAAGGAAGCCTCCACGGTGACCGACGACATCCTGCTGGTGGATCCGGGCCCGCTGGGCACCACCTGCGCCCGGGTCGGCTGCATGCCGTCCAAGGCCCTGCTCAAGCTGGCGCGGGATGTGGATACGGCGAAACGCCTGGCCAGGAACGGTTACATGGCACATGCACCCGGGCACGTGAATGGTTCCGCCATCCTGGCGGAAGTGCGCCGGCTGCGGGATCGTTTCGCTTCCGGCCCGATTGGTGCCGTGGACAAGCTGGGGGATCGCTACATCAAGGCGCAGGCCCGATTCGTTGCACCAGACACCCTGGAACTGGATGGCGAACGGGTCAGTGCCGACGTCATCATCGTCGCCACCGGCAGCGAACCCCTGGTGCCGGAGCCCTGGCTGGCCCTGGGCGAGCGGCTGCTGACCAGTGATTCGGTGTTTGAGCTCCAGGAACTGCCCCGGCGCATCGCCGTGGTGGGCCTTGGCGCGATCGGCAGCGAACTCGGGCAGGCGCTTGCCATGCTGGGCGTGGAGGTTCATCTGTTCGGCCTTGACGACCGTATTGCCGGCATCAGTGATCCGGAGGTCACCAGCGCCGCCATGCAGGGGCTGCGGCGCCACGTGGAGGTGCATACAGGCCACTCCGTGGAGCCGGAAGCCGACGGCGAACAGGTCTGCATTCGTTTTGGCGACGAGCACATCGCCGTCGATGCCGTGCTGGCAGCCATGGGTCGCAGGCCGCGGATCACCGGACTCAACCTGGAGGCGCTAAGCCTGGAACTCGGGCGTGACGGGCTCCCGGAACTGGACCCGCAGCGGCTAAGGGCGGGGACCAGTCCAGTGTATTTTGCCGGCGACGTGAATGGCATCCTCCCGCTGATGCACGAGGCTGCGGACGAGGGGCGTCTGGCGGCATACCATGCGCTCCGTCCCGACGCCGAATGCCTCGGCCGGCGTACTCCCCTGGCCATCGTCTTCACCGAACCGGAAATCGCCCGTGTGGGGCTTCCTTTTGATGAACTACCCTCGGGCACGCTGGTGGGAAGCAGCGACTTCGGGAAACTCGGCCGCGCCATCATCATGGACGACCTGGGTGGACCGCTACGCGTCTACGCCGACTCGGAAGGACGGCTGCTCGGCGGCGAGATGGCGGTGCGTGGCGCTGAACACCTCGGACACCAGCTCGCCTGGCTGGTGCAGCAACAGGTCAACGTGACCGATGCCCTGCTGCTGCCCTACTACCATCCGGTGCTGGAAGAGGGGCTGCGTTCGGCGCTGCAGGATATCCGCCGCCAACTCCCGGACCAAACGCGCCGCCCGGATCTTCCGCTGTGCGGCTACAACGATGATCCCCTGGCCGGGATCTGAGTCCTTGGTGTGATGTGAAAGCAGCAACTCCTACGCAGCTTATGCCGATTTGGGCTGCAAAGCCGCCTGAGATGTCCTCGGGACGGGGCCATGTAACCTGGCAGTTCACCAGGCGACGTCCGGGGCAAGACCTCTGACCTGCCGCAAGAACCGGTTGGAAGGAGGCTTCGGGAACCCTGGGCTGCCATCACGATAGCGGGCTTGCTTGATATTCCCGGGGTGCGATGAAACGGCAGGGAGGCGGCCCGGCCGCCTCCCTTCATGGTTAACGCGAGAAACTTGACTAGCGACGGAAGACCAGTTGCAGCGGCGGATACAGTGCCAGGGCAACGGCGACACCGATTCCGATCCCGGCACCGATCACCGACGCGTAATCCAGCAAGCCGGACAACTGCGCCAGGCTGGCACCGGTCCACGGCGGCAGCAGCAACGCTGCGGCCAGGGCAGCCAGTCCGCCCAGGACGCTCACCGTAATGATTGCCGGCTTCACCCGAAGCGTGCCACGACGCACCAGCAGGATGCCGACCAGCACCAGCTCGATTACCAGTAACACGGCCAACGGCAGCAGCAGAGGCCGGAAGAACTCAAGCAGGACCGCGAAAATCCCTGTCAGCGAAAAGGCCATGGTCTACCCCCTCAGATCCGGCCACGAAGCATGGCGTTATAGGCCGCATGCAGCATCCTATCCTTCATCAGCCAGGGCACCCAGTGCTCCTCGTAGGGGCTGATGAAGCCGAACGACGGCACCATCTTCAAGTCGTAATCGAACTCCACCAGGATTCCACGGCCGCGCTCGGTGATCAGCGGACACGACGTGTAGCCGTTATAGCGTGCACGCATGTCTCGACCGGCGATCAACGAGATCAGGTTTTCGGTGGCGACAGGCACCTGCGCCTTCACGCTGGCAGCGGTCTTGCCGATGGGCGTGCCCACCACGTCGCCCGCGCCGAACACGTTCGGGTAGCGGCGGTGCTGCATGGTGTAGCGATCGACTTCCAGCCAGCCGACGAATCCCGCCTCTTCGGATGCCAGCGCGCTCTCGCGTACGCTGTCCGGTGCGGTCATCGGCGGAACCACGTGGATGAAATCGTAGTCCAGGGTGCGTTCGCCGTCCTCCGTGGCGAAGGTGGCCTCTCGCCTGCCCGGCTCAATGGATACCAAGCGATGCCCCCAGTTGATCGCGATGTCGCGATCCTCCGGGAAATGGCTTTTCAGGAATTCGTCGGTATCCGGCTGTGAAAACAGGGAATTACCGGGTGCGAAGTACTGGAGATCAGCCGCGTTCCGGTTGCCCGCCCGGCGGAGCCCATGCTCGGTCAGCATCGTGACCTTGAGCGGCGCACCGGCGCACTTAAGCGCCCCGGGCGGACGCGTGAACAGGCCGGTGCCACCGGATTCGGTAAACCGTTCAATGGCCTGCCAGGTGCGGGCGGCGTGGTCCGGATTGTCATACACACAGCCGATGCCGTTACTGCCGATCAGGCCCGGTTCCATGCCTTCGATGGCGTCGAAATCGACCTTCAGACCGTTGGCCACGAGCAGATAATCGTAGTCCACACCGCGGCCGGAGTCCGTGTAGACGCGGTTGTTGTCCGGGTCGAACTCCGCCACCGTCTCACGGATCCAGTTCACGCCGCTGGGAATGTAACGACTGTTGCTATCAACGACCCGCGACGGCTGCCAGGCTCCGGTGGCCACCAGAGTGAGCCCCGGCTGGTAGTAATGCGCTTCGCGGCTATCGATGATGGTGATGCGCGCCCCGTCCAGTTCCCGGCTCAGCCGCGATGCCAGCGAGATGCCGGCCGCGCCGGCGCCGACGATGACGATATTGGCGTTTGTGCTGACGGCACGGGCTGTGCCTGAGGACAGCAGGGCACTGGCACCCAGCCCGGTGGCTGCCAGAACGGCGCCACTAGCCGTGTAGCCCAGAAAATCGCGCCTGCCGGGCTTCATGCCCGCGCGGGCAGACGCATCCTCACCAGGGTTTCGGAAGAATTTCATTGAAGCCTCCTCACGCTTGCGCCCGTGCTGGGCGCCTGGTGCCGAATCTGAATCAGGCGGCCACGGGGGTCGCCAATACGTGTTCGGCTTGCTCAAACCTGCTTAATGTTTAAGCAAAGCGCTCGGAGCTTCAGTGATTAAGTCACAAAGAAGTGTTGCTGCCTGGAAACAGGCCACTGCCGTCGAATAACCGAGGTGCTGCGTTGTGCAGCAGCCCTTGGATGCAGGCTAACGATGCAACTCGCCTGCCCGTTCCGGCTGATAGGTGATCTCTACGATCCGATACCGCTCGCTGGCGCCGCCCGGCGTGGGCCAGTCGATCTCCTGCCCCACGGACAAGCCTAACAGCGCACTCCCCACCGGGGCCAGAATCGACACCTTTCCGGGCGATCCATCGATATCCTGGGGGTAACACAGGGTCAGTTCCATCTCCTTACCGGAGCGGGTGGCAAGAAAACGGACGGTGGAACGCATCGTCACCACGGTCGGGGGAATTGCGTCGGGTTCAAGGGTTTCCGCACGCTCCAGTTCCTCCCACAACAGCTCAACCACGGGATGCGTTTGATCCTGCTTTTCCAGCAGTGTCTCAATCCGCTGCACATCCAGTGTCGATACGATGATGCGTGGCCTGTCCGCCATGTCGGATACACCTCAAACCTGATCAACGAAAAAAGGCGCGCATAGCCTGCCCGGCATACGGCGCCCTCCGTTCATTACGGCCCAACTGGCGGCAAATGTCCAGCAGGCCGTGGCCTCCGAACCTTCCTGATCTAGTTATATTCCCAAATATTCTAATAAATCATTTTCTAAGATTTCAATCAGCACATAAAATGGCGCCTCGTCTTCAACCGCTTGAGCAGGTGTCATCATGCGCAAACTGTTTCTTCTTGGTCTGCTGATCCTGGCCATTCCGTTTTCGGTATCGGCCCGCGATCTGCAGCCCCTGGTGTCCGTGGACTGGCTCGACAGTCATCTGGGCGAGGATGGGCTGGTGGTGGTGGATGTGCGCAGTTCCATCGACGGCAGCGAGCGTGAGGACTTTGAAGCAGGCCACATTCCCGGCTCCGTTTACAGCAACTACATGACGGCCGGATGGCGGGAAGAGCGTGACGGCGTCCCGGCCGTTCTGCCTGCCAAGGAAGACCTGGCGGAGTTGATCGGCTCGCTGGGTATCGACAATGACACCGATGTGGTTATCGTACCGGCCGGGGTCGGCTCCACGGATTTCGGCAGCGCTGCGCGCGTTTACTGGACGTTCAAGGTGCTTGGCCATGATCGCGTGGCGATTCTCAATGGCGGCTATGCTGCCTGGGTGGAGGCCGGCAAGCCGTTGGACAAGGGCTGGAACGAGCCGGAAACCGCCGTTTTCGAACCGGAATTCCGCCCCGAACTCATCGCCAACGCCGAAGACGTGGAGGCCGCCCGCGAGAACGGGATTCAGCTCATCGATAACCGGCCTGCAGATCAGTTCCTGGGACGCGACAAGCATCCCGCATCCCGTGCCCCAGGCACCATTCCGAATGCGCTGAACCTGGAAGAACAGAAATTGACCCGGGAAGGGACGGCCTTTCTGGTGGATCGTGACGTGATCACCGCGCTGATGGATGAGGCCCGCATTGATCGCGACGAGCAGGCTATCTCGTTCTGCAATACCGGCCACTGGGCAGCCCTGGGCTGGTTTGCCATGAGCGAGATCGCCGGGTACACGGATCTGGCCATGTATGACGGCTCCATGGTGGACTGGACCCAGGATGAGGGCCGCCCGCTGCAAACCGAACGCCGCGGCATCGGCGGCCTGATTGATCGCTTCCGCAACTGAACCGGATCCCCATGTCCTCAACTGCAGAAACACTGGGCTCCCCCGCACACGGGGGCGCCGCACCCGCGTCCGAACAGCGCCGGGTGGACGGCTTCATCGTTGGCACCGCCCTGGCCGGCCTGCTGCTTCTTGGCGGGCTGATCGCGCTGGAAACAGCCCCCTTCCTGGTGGCGCTGTTCGCCGTCGGCGCGGTACTGGGCGTCGCCCTTTACCACGGCGCCTTCGGCTTCACCGGCGGCTGGCGGGCCTTTGTGGTCCGCAAGCGCAGCGGCGGCTTGCGGGCCCAGCTGGCCCTGCTGGCGCTGGCATCGGTGCTGTTCATCCCCGTGCTGGGCATGGCGGATCCGGGCAGCGCGATCTCCGGTGCCATGGCTCCCGTGGGTGTCTCGCTGCTGGTCGGTGCTTTCCTGTTCGGCTTCGGCATGCAATTGGGCGGCGGTTGCGGCTCCGGCACCCTGTTCACCGTGGGCGCCGGGAATATCCGCATGGTGCTGACGCTGGTGTTCTTCATCGTCGGCAGCGTGATCGGCACCATGCACCTGCCCTGGTGGCTGGAACTGCCGGGCGTCAACCCGGTAAGCCTGATCAATGGCCTCGGTATCGGGGGCGCACTGGCCATTCAGCTAGCCCTGTGCGCAGTCTTGGCCTGGTGGGTGGCGCGCATTGAGCGGCGTCATCACGGCGCGCTTGAACAACGGGTATTCGCCGGGCCGGACCGCGGCGCTTTCAGCAACCTGTTCAAGGGACAGTGGCCGCTGTTCTGGGCCGTGATCGTGCTAGCCCTGGGGAATCTGGCGGTGCTGCTGCTTTCCGGTCACCCCTGGGGCATCACCTTCGCGTTCGGCCTGTGGGGCGCGAAAGTCCTGCAAGCCGTAGGCGTGGACATGAGTCAATTCGAATTCTGGACCTGGGACTACCCTGCCCTGGCACTGGCCGACAGCGTGCTGGTCAATGTCACGTCCGTGACCAACTTCGGGCTGCTGTTCGGCGCCATGCTGGCCGCGGGCCTGGCGGGCCGCTACAACCAGGCCAGCAGTGGGCGTATCCCACCCCGTTCCCTGCTAGCCGCGGTGTTGGGGGGGCTGATCATGGGCTACGGTGCGCGCCTCGCCTTTGGCTGCAATATCGGTGCCTTGTTCAGTGGCATCGCCTCGGCCAGCCTGCATGGCTGGATCTGGTTTGCCGCAGCCTGGGTGGGGTCGCTTGTAGGCATTCGTGCCCGCCCCTGGTTCTCGCTGTCGAACAGCTAGGAGGCGCCGTGAGCACACTGCAACGTCACTACAAGCGCTGGCGCGTCATCGTCATCCTGCTGCTGCTCGGCGGCGTGGTGATGGCGGACCACATCGACAGCCCCACGTTCCGCATGAACATGGGCGAAGGCGGATTCGAGACCACACTCACCCAGCGCCAGAGCCAGACCAGCGCCTGCGCCCCCTGCGGCGCCCCCTGTCGCTCGGAGGACTGAGGCGCCGGGGCTCGCACGCTTCCCTGCTGTGGTACCGCCCCCGGCGCCTGTGGTTAACTGCTGCAGGAGATCACAGCAGGGGAGCGGGCATGGCAATCCATACGCGGCCGATTGCTGAACGCATGCGCTGGCTGATGGAACTCAGCCAGCGTCATTCCAGCCGATTCAGCAGCCCGGAAGCACAACTGGCACGGCGCCGCTATCTGGCGGAACACGATACGGCACTGATCGCGCTCAAGTGCATGGACGGCCGCATTCACCTGCCGCATGCGACCCGCACCCCGCTTGGTATCATCCGTCCGTTCCGCAACCTGGGCGGCATCTTCGACCTGGGCTGGCCCTATCTCGGCGAACTGCTCACTGACAACGTGCAACGGGCCGTCGGCGAAGGCCGGCGTGTGCTCATTCTGATCACTTACCACTACTCACGCGGGGATCAGGCACGAGGCTGTGCGGGTTTTAATTGCGACCGCGAGGCCGCGTTCCGGCACGCACTCGCCATCAAGGCGCAAGTGGAAACCGTGTACGGCGATGCCCACCAGACCGTCTACCCACTGGTCTGTGGCTTCGAGACTGATCTGGACGCGCTGGTTCTGCACGGCCCGAACGGTCACAGCCTGGACCTGTCGGGACGCACGGAAACGAATCTGGAACAGCTGGTACCCGAATTGGCCGCCCTGCTCCCCGACATGCCGCAGCAGATCTTTCGCGACCTGCTGCCTCTGGTGGAGGGGAACATCCGCCATGTAACGGAACTCCGGCACGAGGACCGGCAACTGGATATTGAACACCATGAATGGGTGATATGCGTGGGCCGCGGATTCGATTTCCTGCATGTGCCGAATGTGGCTCTCATCATCGGCCCCTTCGGCCCCAACCTTTCCCATCCCATTCAGCAGGCTGCGGGAATCATCCGTGCAAACATGGAACGGGGGCGGATTCCCGATGACGGCTTTCTGCTGCTGTGTTCATCTCCCTATGAGGAGTACGGAGTGGACCGCTCGCGTGCCATGCTGAAGTCGCGGTTCATGGCGGATTTCGCTGCCGGAGTCATCCGCGCAGCCGAGCCAGAACTGGCGCGGCGCATGATCCAGCGCACCGCAATACTGAACTGGCCGACCCGTCGCCTGGAAACCCTGACGGAGGGAGCGGCGGACAGTGATGCCGTTCAGTAATCCACAGCTGGACACTGACGGGCTGCCGCGACTGGCTGACACACGACTCCTGCCGGTTTCTGTCCGCTATGCCCGCTACCGCCTGCTGCATGCCCTGCTCAGCTGGGTACCGTTGCTGCTTGTTCTGTCGCTGCTGCCAGCAGAAGGCCCCTGGCCAGCACTGTTTCCATTGGCGGCAATCCTGGCCCTGGCCACCATCGGCCCGCTATACAGCGCGCTGGCCTGGTTGGAGGCACGCCGCCGGGCCTACGCGCTACGCGCACACGATCTCGTTTATTGCAGCGGGCTTCTGGTCCGCCGCACGCGGATTCTGCCCGTTAACCGCATCCAGCATGTGGAGACGGTCAGCGGACCGCTGGAACGGTTGTTCGGCCTGGTTCGCCTGAACTGCTTCACAGCCGGCGGGAGCAGCGGTGACCTGGTGCTGGCTGGCCTGGACGCGGACACGGCCGGCCGGATTCGGGAATACCTGCTGCACCGGGTGCAGGGGGAACAACCGGCGGAGTCCGTGTCGTCCGATGACTGAGCCCCAGACCGCTTGCTGGAACCGGCTGTCACCCTGGGCAGTGGTGTTCCTGCTGATGCGAGGCATTGTGGAGTTCGTGCGCCAGAACCTGCCCGTGGTGATCGGCGCCGGCGCCTGGATCACTTTCGTGGAACGCACCGGCCCACAGCAGCTCATGGCCGGCGCCGGCATTCTCCTGCTGCTGGCGCTCCTGCTCACCCTGATCTATCACCGGCGATTCCGTTTCCGCTTGGAGGACGACGTCCTCCGTGTCCAGAAAGGTCTGGTACGTCAGGTGGAACTGAAGGTGGAGGCCTCGCGAATTCAACGGCTGACCCTGCAGCAACCCGTCTGGATGCGGCCCTTCGATATCGTACGGCTGGCAGTGGACACCCCCGGTGGCATCACCACCGAGGTGGAGTTGCCCGGCATCCCCCGGGTGCTGGCGGAAGAACTGCGCGCCCACCTGAGCCGTAACCCCGCCGCGGACGCCACCTTGCCGGAGGGGCCGGCAACGGCAAAGCCGCTGTTCACGATAACGCCGAGCGCATTGACCCTGCACGGCTTAAGCAGCAATTCCGTCTATATTCTGCTCGCCGCGATCAGCCCGTTTCTACGCCCGCTGGAGGACCTGATCCGGCGTCAGATGGAAGAACCGGATGTGCCTGCCTGGCTGCAGTCTGTCATGCAATCTCCGGCTCTTGCCGTCTCGCTGACCCTGGCCGGGCTCTTCCTGCTATTACTCACGGCGTCCGTGCTCACGGCCTGGCTGCGCTACCACCGGTTCGTGCTGAACCGAGCCGACGGTCACTACGTGCAGCGCAGCGGACTCCTCAACCGCCGGGAACAGACCCTCACCGCGAATCGCCTGCAATCCGTTGATCATGTCCAGACCATGCTCGGCCGGCTGCTGGGTCGGCACTACCTGGTCTGCAGACAGTACGGGGGCAACCCCGCCGGCGATCAGACAGGGGCCAACTTCCTGATTCCGGGGCTTGATCGGAACATGGCGGGCAGGCTGATCCGGCGATTCCTGCCCCCGCTGCAGCCGCCAAAGGCCGTGCAGCCGGTTCACCGCTACTACCGTCGGGTGTTCGCCTTGCGAATCCTTGCCGTGGGTGCGCTGATTGGCGCGTTGCTGGCCCTGCGCCACGGTCAGCCGGCCTGGCTGGCCGTGGCCGGTGCCGCCCTGCTCCTTGCCTGGCCGGTGGCGCATCTGCGATGGAAAGCCGTGGGCTGGGCCGCAACCCCTGATCACCTGGCCGTGCGGCGCGGGCTGATCGGGCGCCGTACGACGCTGTTTCCGGTCGCGCGCGTGCACGCGGTGGCGCTGCGCCAGAGTTGGTTCCAGCGCAGGCATGGCGTCGCTTCACTGCAACTTACCCTGGCCAGCGGCCCGGTGTTGATCCCGTTCATCGACGCAGCTCTGGCACAACGGCTGGCCGACTGGATACTCTATCGGGTGGAGCTGGATACTCTATCGGGTGGAGTCGGATTCGGCGGGGTATCCTGGAGATGAGCAGGAGGAAATGAACGGATGGACTTGCGGGTGAAAGTTGCGCTTGCCCTGACCCTGCTGTTGCTGTGCACGTCCGTGCAGGCCGCAACCATCTACCGCTGGACAGACGCCCAGGGTCGCGTTCACTACGGGGATGAACCGCCCTCCGGTCAGCGCGCAGAGCGGATCCACGCCGACGGAAGGCGGGCAGGCGCTGGGCCCTCCGAGCGGGTCCGTCAGATCCGCTGCCGTGATTTTCGCGGCGCGCTTGTTCAGCTGGACGCGGTCAACGACGTGGAACCGGACAACCCCCAGTGGCTGGCCGCGCGGCAACTGGCGAAACGGCGCATCGAGCAGTGGTGTGACTAGCCCGCCTATTTCATCGGTCGGGTAGCGGCTAGTGAAATAGGCCGACTAGTCTTCGCCCTGTTTGCTGCCCTCATGAGGCCGTTGCCAGGGCCAACGACCCTCAACCTCCAGGTGCAGTGTCATACTCAGGAAGGTACGGATGACCACGATGGCGGCCAGCACGGCAATGCTGGTGAACCCATCGTCGGGGAGCGTCACCGTCTTGATAATATCGCCGGCAATAAGGAAATCGAGGCCCAGTAGCAGTGATCGCCCCATCCGGTGACGGTAACTGATGTACGCCTCGTGGCTGTTGAAACGATTGGGCGTCCTCAGAAAACGCGCGGTCGCCAGCGCGAAGCCGACCAGCATCACCAGGACACCGGCCGCCTCCAGTCCAATCACCACTACATCAATCACCAGGGTCAGCACCGAGACCTCCCTTTCTCAATCATGCCGGGTCACACGGAAGCGCATAGGCACCAGACCTTGGCCAGAGGGCGCTCATTGCGCCACAATGCCCCGGCCACGCAAACGGGATAGACCAATGCAACGCCACGACAAGGAACGCCTGCTGCACTGGACCGGTATCGGCTGCCTCGCGTTATCCGTACTTGTCCTTTTCCTGATCGGCCCCTTGTGGGAGCGGCTCGGTGTCTGGAGCATGGTGCTGTGGGTGGCGCTGGGCGGCGCCGGAATGCTGTTACTGCAAAAGGGCCCACCACCGGACGTCCCCGACTGAGCAACCGGTTTTCGCGTGCGGGAGTGCTAGAGGCCACCGTAGATATCCAGCACACCGTTGATCACAAACTGCACGGCAATCACCGCCAGGATGATGCCGAACAGCCGGGTCACGATTTCCTTGCCCGTTTCACCAAGCAACCGCACCAGGTAGCGGGAGTAGATCATTGCCAGGTAACAGGCTCCCGTGGTGATGCCGATGGCCAGGAACACCAGGATCAGGTGCCACCCCGTGGGCGCCTGACTGGTGAGAATCATGACCGTGGCGATGGAGCCCGGGCCGCTGATAAAAGGAATCGCCAACGGAATAACCGAGACATCCTGTGCCAGCCGTCCGTTCCCGTGCGGCTCTTCTCCGGCCACCTCTTCCCCTTCGTCCTGCCCCCTCCGGATCATGCCCATGGCAATACCGAACAGAATGATACCGCCGGCAATGCGGAAGGCTTCCAGGGTAATGCCGAACAACTTGAAAATCAGGCCGCCCAGCAATGCAAAGGTCACGAAGATGCTGGTGGCGATCAACGTGGAACGTCGGGCAACGGCTTCCCTGGTCGCATCGGATGCACGAGCCATCAGGGACAGGAAAGCAAAAGCCGTGGTCAGGGGATTCACGATCACGAAAAGCGCCGATATCGTGATCAGCCAGTATTCGAACAGCACCCCCAGCTGCATGAATCCGCCCCCTACCTATTCACTGACTGTTGTTCATCATACCCACAATCGACCCGCCGCTGACACTTGCTACACGCACCGCGCCACCCCCCGGCTCACAGCCACCAGCGGAACTGCCAGCCCAGCCATCCGCCAAGGCGCTCCCACCAGGGCCGATGCCCTAACGAATCCAGGGTCACCTCTGTGGCCTGCTCCAGATCCTTCTCGAACTGTAAACGTAGCCCCCGGCAGATCACATCGTCCGTGGTCACATAGTGGAGTTCGTAGTTGTGCAGGAAACTGCGGAAATCCAGGTTCGCACTGCCAATACTCGCCCAGTCATCATCCGCGACCATGGTCTTCGCATGCAGGGTGCGCGGCGTGTACTCGAAAATCCGAACGCCGGCACGCAGAAAGCGCGCGTAGAGGTGACGGGCGGTGAGTTGCAGGAGCCGTATATCAGAGCGCGCAGGCAGCAGCAGACGCAAATCCAGCCCGCGGCGGGCCGCGTCCACCAGGTGCCGGGCCGTAAGTGGGTCCGGCGCGAAATAGGGCGTGGTCAAGTAGACGCGTTCCCGGGCCCGATGCAGGCCGATGCGCAACAGGTACCGCAAGGCGTGCCGGTGCCTTGGCAGCCGGTTGGTCACCAGCGCCTCACCGGCCATGAGATCGGGCGGCCGCGGACGCCGCAGTTGCACGGGCACGCGGCGTGTCCAGAAAAGATCGAACAGTTCAGCACCCTGCGTCGCCAGGGCTTTGCTGTCCAGGCGCACATGGGTATCACGCCAGCGCTCGTCGCCGTGGAACCGCCGGCTGTTCTCCTCGTGGATATTGAACCCACCCAGATAGACCGAGGAGGCATCGACGATCAGCAGTTTGCAGTGGTTACGGCGATTGTAGCGCCAGGGGTCGCGCCAGGACCAACGGTGGAAGCGTCGCATGCGCACGCCCGCGTCCCGCAGCCGGCGTTGCAGCCATCGGGGGAACAGAAACAGGCTGCCGGCAGCGTCGATATGCAGGCGCACATCCACCCCGCGTCTCGCAGCCCGCGCCAGTGCCGCAGCAAACCGACGGCCGACCCGGTCCGCCTCAAAAATGTAGGATTCCATCCAGACACGCTCGCGGGCCTGCCCGATCGCCCGCAGCATATCCGCATACAGCACATCGCCTTCATGGAAGATCCGTTTGCTCATCCGGTGTCTCTCAGCGCGGTCGGACGCAGCTATCCTTGCACCTTCCCCATCACCGGCGCCACCATGAGGCCTGTGCCGTCACCGGACCGCATTCCATGAGCAATAGCGACAAAAGCCGGCAAAGCCTACGTCAACTGATTCTGGCCTATCTTTTCGCCGGCTGGCACATGCGCCAGATGCCGCGCCGCACGCAGAAGGAACGGCTGCGCCGTGCGGCCTGGGCCCGCGATCACGCCGCAGCCTTCGCCGGCCGCTGGTTCATCATCGCCCTGCTCGCCTGGTTGCTTCACATGTCACCGCTTGGTGCCATGTTCACGGTGGCTGGCGTGCCGGTGCTTGTGATCCTATTCCCCGTCGCGCTGATCATCGGGCTGCTGCATCTGCTGCTGCAGATTCTCGGGCAACAGCGGGCCGGCCCTCCACGCATTGATCCGCCGGAGGACTGGCCTGACGACCCCAGGGACTGACGAGGATGGTATCAGACCGTCTTGCCGACCAACTCGTCAGCGATCGGTTTGTGACTGCCGTCGCAGAAGGGTGCGTTGTTGGTCTGCTTGCAGCGGCAGAGGAACGCAGGCCCGGTCTTTTCCGCCTCAAACATGAGCGGTCGCATGTCGGTGGACTTGTGTGATCCGTCACAGAACGGCTGATTCCCGGAATGACCGCAGGTGCAGAATGCGTACTTCCTGCCCTGTTCAAGTTCGACACGGATCGGCGTATTGGCGGCAACGACAGGCTTGCTCATCGGTTTCCCTCCAGTGAGATTACCCCCACAGTGTGCCAGCAATTCGGTAGTATCGTGCATGCCCGTTGTCAGAAAATTCAGGAGTGATCCAGCACCATGCAGTTCCGCGCCATGACCTGTACCGCACTTACCGGCCCCCGAGCACTGCAGATGCGGGACTATCCCGCCCCCGCCATTGAGCCGGGCATGGTGCGCATTGCCGTCCGCGCCTGTGGCGTGAATTATCCCGATCTGCTCATGACGTACGGGCGCTACCAGCTCCGGCTGGAGCCGCCGTTCGTGCCGGGCATGGAGGTTGCGGGCGAAGTCATCGAAGTGGGCAGTGACGTGGAAGGGATTGCACCGGGAGATCAGCTGATCGCGTCCACCCGGGCCAATGGCTACGCGGAGCAGGTCATGGTGGAGCAGCGGATGACACTGCCCCTGCCACCGGCTTTCAGCCATGTGGAGGGCGCGACATTCGCCGTGGCGGCAAAAACCGCTTATCACGCGCTGGTTGATCGGGGCAATCTCGCGCGCGGCGAGACGCTGCTGGTGCTTGGTGCCACCGGGGGCGTGGGGCTGACTGCCGTGGAATTGGGGAAGCTGCTCGGTGCCCGGGTGATCGCCGTGGGCTCCAGTGACGAGAAGCTGGAAGTGGCCCGGCAGCACGGTGCCGACGCGGTGGTGAACTACAAGCGCGAGCCCTTGCGTGACACGGTGAGGGCACTGGTCGGGGATGCCGGCGTGGACGTGGTCTACGATCCGGTGGGCGGCGCCCTCTCCGTGGAATCGGCCCGGGTGCTGGCCTGGGGCGGCCGGCTACTGGTCATCGGTTTCGCCAGCGGCGAATTCCCCGACCTGCGCGCCAACCACGCGCTGATCAAGGGCTACAGCATCATCGGTGTCCGTGCCGGGGAATCGGGCCGGCGCAACCCGGAACAGGCCCGTCGCGGCCTGGAGGCGATTCAGCGACTGGCGGCCGAGGGGCATCTGCGACCGCACGTCTGCGCGCAGTATGCACTGACGGATGCCGCACAGGCCCTGGAAGCACTTGAATCACGCCGCGTGGTGGGGCGTATCGCCCTGCTACCCTGATTACGGACTCAATCCGCCAGCTGCCCGCTCTGCTCCGCGCCGCTGGCATCACCGCGCAGGTCGCGCGGCTCGGGGCCGTACAGCCAGAGAATCCCGCAGAGCACCGCCACCCCTAGCACGGCGGCAAGCGCACGCCGCGGGTTGCGGCGCAGCACCGTCCAGGTATTCCGCGGCTCCGGGTGGTTCCCCACCACGCCGGCATTGCAGAGCACGCAGCGCATGGAGCCACGGGGATTCAGATTGGGACAGTCGGGGCAGGGTTTCATGCAGGTCGCTGGTCCTTCGGCGGAATGGAATACGTCAGCGTCGCGTGGGCCACCATGCCCTCATCGCCATCGGCGCGCATCGCAACCTCTCCGACCGCGAGCCGGTTGCCAAGTTTCAGCAGGCGACACTCGGCAATCACGTCCACCTGCTCCGCCTTGCGCATGAAATTGATGTTCAGCGATGTTGTCACGGCCAGCATCACCGGTCCGATCATCGCTAACACCGCCGCATACATGGCCACGTCCGCCAGTTCCATCAATGCGGGACCGGAAATGGTCCCACCCGGACGCAGGTTGGAGCGATGAAAGGGCATCCGCAGACGGACGAAATTGTCCTGCACTTCCTCGATGCGCCAGGCATCGTCGCGCAGGTCCGGAAACCCTTCGACGATTACCCCCTCCAACTCGGCTGCGTTCAGTTTCGGCATGTCAGGTCAGCTCTTCGTTTACTTGTAACGGATCCAAGCATATCCATCGCCCGCTCCGGGAACCAGCCCTCAGGAAGCCCGGAACCGTAATTTCCCACGACGTTTTTATCAATTTACGATAAATCTATAACGGACATTAAAATGCACGGAAGTGATTGAACCATGCCCGACTCCGATACACGTCGAAACGGCACCAACCGGCAGCGACCACGGAATACCTCCCTTGCCAAGGCCTCCCGGCTGTTGCACACCGTGGCGCACCGCTTTCCCACGGGCGGCACGCTCTCCCGGATTGCCCGGGAGGTCGGCATGAACACGGCAACCGCGCACCGACTGCTCACCGCGCTGGCCGACGAAGGGCTGCTGACCTTCGACCCCTACCAGAAGACCTACCACATCGGTTTCGGCCTGTTGGAAATCGCCGAGTCCGCAAGGGAGGTGTCCCC
>LFIK01002199.1_pt1 | contig 15727 bp, 12 predicted proteins | sample 643401 | NCBI WGS metagenome assembly LFIK01 (sample SAMN03777447, study PRJNA286221) | soda lake metagenome | biome: soda lake; feature: Kulunda steppe; material: water; isolation source: sample T5-Br brine of Lake Tanatar-5 | place: Russia: Kulunda steppe | collected 2010-07
CACACACACACACACACACACACACACACACACACACACACACACACACACACACACACACACACACACACACACACACACACACACACACATGATTGCATGCATGCGTGCCCCCGTGCACACCATGTGTTGACTATTGACAAGACAGCCAAGGCATCTGCCTCAAATTTTAACAGCAAGAGGCTTAGGCTGTGCTGTGAGATCCAGGTATGAAAGGGTGTGTGTGATGCTGATCTAGCGCGCAACAAGCATGCAGTGTTCCTCTCACTAGGAGATCTTCCTACTCAGCATGGCTTACTTTCACATGCACCCAGTAGGAGAGGTGGGTGCTGGCCAGCCTGCTTGTGATTGCCTTGTTGCAGGCGGCTCATCTGGAGAGGAGCGGTTGACGAGTATTGGCAAACACAATGAGCTGAGCAGCGCTGCCCCCACCACCGCCCCAAAGCCCCATGCCGCACCACAGTCCAGCAAGGCAAAGCAGAAGCACCGAGAAATACACTGGAAGTCCACGGGTGTGTGCTGGAGTGCTGCACATCTGTGCCGAACTCATTTGTCTTGCCCTTGACACTGCATGCGAGGCTGGCGATGCTGAGGAGGCTTGCTTCACTGCAGCAGCTAAGGCTGCAAACAGGGAAGCCATGTGATGTTGAGTCTTTGCTGCACAATTCATGCTGGTGCAGTGTTGGTGTTGACTGCGCATGGCTAGCAAGATCTTGAGGATTCATTTGCTGTAAACTGCACATGGCTTACTGGATCTTGATCGCATAGTAAGCACAGTCATGATTTGACTGTGTCTACTGTGCTTAATCTTCAAGTGGTCATGATGTGCTGAATTGTTAGGGTGGCAAAGGAGGAAGGAAGGAAGGAGGGTGATCAGGATGGATGGATGAAAGGAGGATGGCTCAAAAATTTGTGACTGCATACTTGTGCTGCGGGGTTGTGCAAGCAGCCTCTTGATTCCCACTACCGACTGGTAGTCGCCCACGGCCTGGTCTGCATTTGCTTGCTTGAAACAGTGAAATAGACATGCATTGCTCTGCATGTGTGCATGCACGGATACCTGACATGCGTGCACATGGTCTTGTCATTGTTGACTATCTCGCTTCTGCTGCTGTTGCTGTTGCTGTTGCTACTTTGTTTGAAGCGCAGGCATCGTGGGGATACGGGACCAGGGGGTCACCCACCTACCTGCCTCAGTGGCAGACGTGGGCACTGACGCAAAGGTAAGGGCTCCACCAAGCTCCCCATGACCTGATTTGAGCAAATGATGTAACATCTATATTATAGTGGTGTGAATGTCTGTGGACAATGGATGCAAGCATGCATGAAAGCTGCTGTTTTTGCTGCAAAACATGACGTGAATATGAAGATCTTTGTACCAGGGCCTCAGTGTCTGGCGCTTCTGTCTTGGTGCCTTGATCCTCCAGTCTGTCAGCTTTGCGCGTGCCTGCCCCTACTCAGCGCCCCTAGCCTGGGCTAGGCTTAGAGAGGGGTCAGGATGGAGAGGGCTGCTTGAGCCCTCTCTATGCCAGGGCCTGCGTCAAAGAGGGCTGGACATGAGTGCCTCCAAGCCTGGGCTTGGGTCAGAGAGGGCTTGGGTCAGAGAGGGCTTGGGTCAGAGAGGGCTTGAGCTAAGGGGCCGGGGTGCAAGGCAGATAGCTGCCAAGCGTGTATCTGCATCCGTTTCTGTGCCACGTGCACCCCTTCGAGATACCTCACGCACCTCCTAAAGGCCCGTGCGGGCCCCCCTCGGCAGCAGAGCAGCGGACAAGAGGCGCGCACGCTGTGGAATGCAAAACCGCTGCAAGCGTGTGGGTGTGTGTTTGTAATCAAACAGCCGTCAGCTCACCCTGAAGTGGTAGGTGCGCGCGTAAGCCGCGCCGGAGAGGTGTTCTACCAAGGAGGATTGATGATATGCGGCTGCCCGCGGCATATGTCCAATAGCGTTGCCCAGGGGCCCCAAAGGCATATGTCCAAGGGCCCGCCCCAGGCGCCCCAACCGCCCCAGGCACCCCAATGGTATATGCCCAAGGTCACCACCACTCCAGGTGCTCCAGGTGCCCGTCTGCACTTGGGGCTGACCTCTCTGGCTTTGGGCTGCAGGTCCGCAGGGCCCCGCCACAGACAGAGGCCGGCAGGATGGCTGGGCGCCAGCCCTTGGGGGTGTGCGCGCGGAATGGCCACTGCCAGCAAGAGCCCTGGGCTGTGCCTGCCCTCTGTTGAAGGGGAGGCCCTATGGTGCTTGAAGGGGAGGCCCCATGGTGCTTGAAGGGGAGGCCCCATGGTGATTGAAGGGGAGGCCCCATGGTGCTGAATCTGTGCATTCGAGGGCACTGTGGCTGCCACTGTGTGCTCCAGCTCATGCGTGGTCCCTCTCCTCAGATGGCTGTGCCTGTGCTGGCAAGCTCGTCCCCACTGCTGGGTTTGCGGGCACGCGTGTTCCTGTGGCCCAGCCTAGAGTGTTCTCAAAGGCAGAGTATTCTAAAAGGCAGCCCAGCCACGCGTTTCCCTGTGGCCCAGTCTAGAGTGTTCTAAAAGGCAGGCTGCTCAAGTCAAGATGGTGCGGCCTTCCCCTGCTCTGGAGAAGTGGGCTCTGTGCCGCCAACCGACTGCGCCCAACCGCAAACACCGGCAGCCTTGTCCACTGCTGCGTAGGTCCTAGATGCCACAAACAACAGGCTTCACGAGCTTCCTCCCGCAGTGGCGCATCTGCCCAACTTGCAGGTGCGCAATGAAGGGGGGGCGGGGGGAGAACTGTATGTTGTGCCTACGAGGAAGGAGCACAGGCATTGCGCCTAGGCCTCTGCTGGCCGCTGCTACTGGGCGAGCCAAGTGGCTGGCGCTGCGTTGCTGCTGCTGGATGCCTTTTGGGACAAGCATAGAATGAATGCTCCCACAACTTTGTCATTGCCATGCGCGGCAGTATGGTGGAGGCTGATGGTCCGTGCAGGAAGGGAAGGGGGGGGCAACGAAGTATGAAAGGGTGCTTTGCGTGTGGGTGGTGGTGCTTAAAGCATAGATGGCCATGCAACGGAAGGACCCTTCACCCTTCTTTTTTCTGGCAGATGCTGTCATTTCTTTTGCAGCTTTGTCTCAGCCCTCTCGCCGCCGCCGATGCCTTGCCTTGCGCTGCAGCGCATAGTGCTATGCCACAACAATATCTACACCTTGTCTGGGCCCCTGCTCCGGGGCCTGCCTGCGCTGCGGGTGCTGCTGCTGGACCACAACAACCTGGTCGAGCTGCCTGAGGAGGTGTCCTGGCTGGCGCGGCTTGAAAAACTGTCACTGGCCCACAACAAGCTCACAGACCTGCCAGCTGGCCTGGCGTCATGCGAACGGCTGACTTGCATCCTGGTTGGACACAACAGGTGGGTCCAGGTAGGGATGTGTCCCCTGCAATCATGGAGGGTGCCAGGGCAAGGATGCACACTTTGTAGCCTGTCAGGAGCGGGCGCGCCTGTTAGTTCAGGCCAGGCATGGTGCGTATGCCGTATGCTTTGTACAATGTGGGTGCTGGGCTTGCCAGTGCGCATGCCCGCAAAGACTTGGTACAGGGGCTTTTAGTGTGATGGATCTGTTTGGCAGGGCATGTGTATGTTTAGTTGAGCAGCTTACAGAGGCTGGGGCAGGGAAACTGTGATGGCATTGGGGCAGGGAAGGTTGTGATACCATTGGGCCAGGAAAGTTGAGCAGCTTACGGAGGCTGGGGCAGGGAGGGTTGTGATGACAATGTCCGCTTGCTGACCCACCATTTCCCTGCGCCTTTGCACATACCCCAAACCCTGATCATGCCTGATTGGTGGCTGTGTGCGCTGGTGCGCACGCTGTGTTCCCTATTTGGTCTTTCAGTTGTGCTGCAAGGTTGCATGGCCCATGCATCATGGGCATAATTGGCCACCTGCCAGAGCTCAAGGCTGTCAGGTCTGTGGCTGGTCGTTACTGACCAGGCGTGTGTTCATTTTGCCCAACATGGAAAAGGCCGTTTTTTCTTTGCTTAAAGCTTGCTTCCGGAACACGCATGGCTGTTGAACTATTGCAAGGCAGGCAGCAATTACTGCGCACTGCCTTGTTTGGTGCAGACTGAAAGGGCTTCCTGCCGGGGAGAGGTTGCCGCCCAACCTAGAAGAGTTCAATGCTGCACACAACCAGATCAGCGTAGGTGTCATTGTGTTAGAGGAGTTCAATGCTATTTAAAACCAGATCAGCGTAAGTGTCATTGCGATCAAGGAGTTCAATGCTGCACACGACCACAGATAAGCGTAGGTATCATCGGGTAGAGGAGAACAATGCTGCACGCAAGTGAAGCAGTATAGATAATATTGTGGTTGCTTCACGCTGCATTACTCCAAGGCCAGGCTTGAAAGACAGTCATTTGTTGGTCAAAGGCCTGACACAGGGATGGGTCGATCGTGCATCTCGAATTATTCTTGAATTCAAAATTTGACTGAATCATTTGCTTTATTGTAAAACAGCAATGCGCGGATTTTGTAGACCCTCCCCAATGGGCTCTGCAATGCACCTGTTTTGCTCTGTTTTGCAACTTTAGAGTGGCCCCGCATCAACAAGCTAGTCGTTAGCACTGCCTTTAAATCGTGCGTATGAGGAATCAGGGGGGGGGGGGTTCAGTGGGGAGGGTCAACTGGCGTCAGTTGATGCCTTCTCCTCCTCCTCCCCTCCTCTCGAAGCTTGCAGGCAAACGTTCAATCAAATCATTTGGCATATTTCAAACAATACATAATTATCCGCCCATTTTCAATCCAAAACGGCTTGACAGTACACTTGGAACTGCATGGTAACAAAGCCATGTGCAAACAATTCCAGCTTCAGTGGAGAGATGAACATGAGACGTCCCTGTGCATGTGCTTTGGACATGAGTTAAGGCGTCTTTGCCTGCCCCAAATCTTTTTCAAAGCAGCACGTTTGCTGGGTTTGATTTTGGCAACGTGACAAAACGTGGTGTGTTTTGCACCAGCATCGCAATCAGTAAGAGTGTTCTGGTTGCCTCAAAGTGTTGCAAAGTGCTTGAAAGACATTGAGGTTTCTCCTAGGCAGCGCTGCCTGAAGGACATTGGGGTGGTTTTTCTCTTCTTTTCTTTCTTCTTTTTGTCATCAGGCTTTCACCTCCTAAAGGCAACACTGCCCCCAGTATCATTCCATCATCCCTGCTTGGCTCCAATTCCCTTCCTCCAGGCAATCCCACCCTCCTGGGGCGCGCTTCACAAGTTGAAAGTTTTGAATTTGGATGACAACCATGTGTCTGACGTGCCAACCGAAGTCCTGCGCGATTGTAGCGCCCTGCACACACTGTGTCTGCATGGCTGCCCTATTGGCCCTGCTCAACTTCAGGTAGACCATGACTTGATTTGTCATTAAAAAGTGCCAGGGATGTGCCAGGTAGACCATGGCTTGATGTGTCCTAGAGGGAAATGCCTGCATGCATTTGCAGAGCCCACACACATCCTTAGAACTCATGGTGAGAAATTGTGAACCGAATCTCATCTCTCGCAAGTAAGAGGATAGGACTTGCTAGGATTGGCAGACATTGCAAATTCAAATGGGTGAATGTGGGTAGATGGATGCACACAGGTAAGTGGATGTTTGCTATAACAACATCATGCCTTGTTTGTACACGAGCATGTGCTGCCCTTCAAGACTGAAGGGCTGTGACTGTTGCTTGCACTGTGCAGGCAAATCCTGGATTCCTTGACTTTGAGGAGAGACGGAAAGGGAAGTATGATAAAGCAATCGCAGGCGGCGTACTCATGGGTGCAAAGCAACTTGATGAGGGCGTTGATAGGCAGAAGATGCACCAAAGATAGCGGCATGGCTGGAATGCTTGCTTGCGTCCTTCACACACACACGATTAGACAAGACCCTACAGGCCTGAGCTTCATCGTACCATGATGATGACTGGGAATCGTCCTTAATTGGTTGATTATGCACTCCTGAGTGGCTGTGCACAGCACGCACTTCCACGTGATGAATAGATTTGGACCTTCAGCGGCTTGATTAAAACGTGCTTCATCCATCGAATAGGTTGTTGAGCCTTAAATTACGTCTCACATAACACAAGAAGTGTTGAGCTGGTGGAGTTGTTGGATGCCTGCCATTTCTTTGATGATTTTAGGACTACTTCAAGCAGCCTGCTTGAACATGAAAAGAAAAAGCTTAAAGAACACAATATGTTGTCATACATACTGCGACTGCTGCAATGATAAGTGCTTTGGCACTCTGAGTGTGTCAACATTCATTGGCAGAACTGAACCAGCTTATGCATCAACTTATGCATGCCCTTCCGCTCCCTGTATAACAATCATCCAAACCTGGTGTACATTAGGTTAGTTTACACACCTGTCCTTGCGAACAAGGGCAGCTTAGCTGAGACCTGAAAGACCTGCAACCTGAACCAGAACCTGGTATGCTTTACTTCTCATGGCCGAGCCTCAATTAACTACGTCATGTACGTAGTACTAGTAGTGGTTAGTGTAAAAAAACTACAGTAGTCCTTCTCCGGTAAGTTTTTTACTTAGTACTTGATTGAAGTACTACTAACTAAGTAGTACTTAATTAGGACATACTTTCTACTTTTACTGCAAGTAGCCCATTCATGACAGCCTAGATACTGGCAAAAAAGACTGCTTGGTATCACAAGACTCACAAGTTCAACAAAAGTTTACGAGTTTAAGTCTGACCTTCAGCCAGGTAGTCTGACTGTTCAGGTTGCTGGTGGACACCAGCCGTTAAAAAAGCATCCATAAGCTCTGAAATAAAACGATAGCAAGACTTACAGATCCCTGATGGATCTACTTCTAGTAGGTCATAACAACAGCCAGTTCTGAGAACCATCCCTGAATGGCTTTTCCCTCGCTGAGGGGGGGGCACTGCAGCACCGTAAGTCGCGTCAAGGATGGTGCTGTGTGTCATCCCTTAAGCGCCTTAAGAGCTGTCAATCCGTGGGACAAAGGACTAAGGGACTTGGCTCCCCGCGCGCCAAAGCCTGTCAGCGTCTCCGCTAGGATCTTTCTCTGTTACCCATGTAATCAAACCCCCGTACATGTTGCCCTGATTCAGTAACAAGATAGGTGCAGAAAATGCACTAGAATGAGCTGTTGGCCAAACAGGTTAGGCTTACGAGAGGGGGAAGACCTCTGTAAGCTAGGTAAGCCTTAAGAGCATCTAACTGGTACTTGCTTTTCTCAGGCTCCCAAGAGTTGTGCTCGTCAGTGCACCCAGTCCATTCAACAAGGTACTCATGCTCATAGCGCGGTGTTGCGCTGGCCTCCGTTTGGTGGCCTGTTTTACAAGCATGCGATTATAGTGATTGTTCAAGATAGCACCCACCGCGTACCACCCCCCTGTCCAACAGTATGGGTGGCGGAGGCGGCTGCACCCAGCGGTCTCAGTAGTATGGCTTAAGTAGCGACACATGGAACACATCATCCCTCTGCGTAGTCTAGCAGGGCCAGCTTGTAGGCCCCCATGTCTGAAGTGTCCTCTGGGTCCTCTTGACATCTTCCACAGAAATTCACCACTGTGAAGGGCCCAATCCACTTAGAAAGGAGCTTTGGGGTATCCCTGGTGAGCAGTCTAACACATGTGTTGTTGACCACACATACACTTGCGTGGCTATCATTGACTTGAGCTACAGCATATTGTAGCCAATGTTGCTTGGGACTAAGTGGAGATTAGGGTGGTGTTGCAATGTACTGAACCAAAATGCCTTTGTACTTGTACTTGTACTTGTGTACGTGAATTATATGCTCGCCATCTTTATGGTCCTTGGGCAACTCTCCAACACAGGCAAGAGACTCTCGCTCTCTGATAGGTTGTCACAAATGTCCTTCAATCAAACTGGGCTCTGGACGTGCTCTTGAAAATATTTGTGTCACCTCTCATCACTGCAGGCCCTGGTGGCAATCCCTTCTTAAGGAATAGCTGGCTAGCTGTTGAAGAAGTTAATCAGCAAGGACCTGGCACTGAAGCTCCCCAACACAAAACCAGATTGACTAACCTTCCAAATCTCCTAGCCACACTAAAATCCCACATGCGCTCAAACCATCAACTGGGTTATGCAGCATGTGTCATCACACCAGAGCCCAGCACTTGCCAGGGTTCTGCAACACGCAATGGCCAAGGCAGATTTGGTGCCTATAAGTCTGGTTTCTCCTGTGACCGCAAAGGGCAGGTGATTATACTTTGATTGAAATATGCTCAACACTGTCCCAGGCTGTAAAGGTCCGGGTCACACCGCTCCCAGGAGGATAGTGTGGAGACTTAAGTTTGGCTGCAGCTCATTGAGGGTGTAGACAAAGCACGTTGTGCTGTTGATCGGCGGCTTTGAGCTAAGTCCTGGGTCTGGTCTCTTTGCAATACTTGACGTCCACATGATGGGTGTGCCGCTGATGAGAATTTGAGCTGACTAGAGTTCTGGCCCCTGGACAAAGGCTGGTAGGCTATTGCTGCTGCAGAGAGCCCCCCGTCCCCTCTTCATCCTGCTCTACTTCTGAATGCATACCTAGGGTGGGCATCTGGTACATCTCTTCTTTGAGTACACATTTACCATACTAATCTAGCATTTTGACATCTTCCAGTGAGTCTTTGCCTAGTAGGGAAGTGGCTAGGGAAAAGCCATTCAGGGATAATTCATTTGCTGATCCTTCAGGGATCTGGAAATTTTGTAATGCCAGGTGGTCCTCGCTGCAATATTCATTTGGAAAACCAGCCCTTTGGAGCCTGCTCCAGTAACTTTCATGATAACTCTACAGGCAATGTTGGCACTCAGAAATTATATCGGAGATGATCTGGTGTTGAACACAGTTGTCAACTCCTCTCAGGTTGAACCTGAAAGAATGTGTAAGGCACTGTATGATAAAGCAAGCATTCAAGAAAGGTGGGGGTCAAATAGCGGACTGTGTGTTAGGGGGTAAAAAAAACTCATTCTCCACCTTGAAGGACAACTTGAGAATTGTCCAGAAAAAAAGTGATTGAGGTAGAAAAGTTAGGTTACATAGCTGTCTCCGCCAAATGAGGGCAGCTTAGCTTGAGCCTACCAGGCATGCAACCAAAATCATGACAAAGCATTGGACCTTGACCCAGTTGCCCGGCAAATTCAAGGCCCAAGCTTCACGTGAAGGCCAAGAAGGCACTCCGATCCTGCTGCAAAGAAGACCATTTGACCTTCTAAATATTGATGATTGCAGGCACGGATTGGCAACCCAGGGGCTGGTCTCCTACATGAAAAACACACAGAAGAGACAACCCAATGCAACAAAGATTGTTGGCACTAGGAAACTCCACAGCCTACACAACACATGGCTGCACCTAGAATAAGAACGCCTAGCACCTTGGATCATGCTATCTGAACAACTCACGTCCTTGTCCGCGGGCTAGCACATACAGAGGGGCCAAGTAGTTGTCTTTGAGGCATTAAGAGAGGGGGTTAGGATAAAAGGCGCCTGGACACGTATCCATGTATGCTTATTCGGATACAAGTGTGAGAGAAAAGCAGTAGGAAAGGGCCGGACGACAATAGGGGATCTATAGAAGGATGACAATTCATAGGGGTCAGGCTTAATGCATGGTTTCGGCAACCAAATTGGATGATGATGATGACATAAATCCGTACAAAGACGGACAAAGTGGAAAGGTAATATGAGTGCACCATTTAAGATCATCTTCATTGCCATGGAGGATCATCCACCTAACTTATGCCAACTCCAAAACGGGATACTACTCTTATTACCAGAATCTGCTCTTACATCATAATGTCTGCTTCCACATCGTGATGTCCACAAAGGCATTATCCACACTTTTTGGAGCATATCCAGACTCTCTCTCCAAATGAAACGCAATGTCTTTCACTACGGCACAGGCACCCTTTTTAATCAGAAATACGCTTTCTGCTTTAACAAGTCCACCAGCCTCCAGTGTCCAATCTGTCAGCAAGCAGATAATGCTCTACGGGTTTATACAATCATCTCAGTTATGATTACTGAATGCCAACATGCAGGCTCATCATGAAAGCCATCGGCAAAGGCTCTCTGGCAGGATGTTTGGGCCATTTGGATGCCGGCAGCACTAACCCTTTGGCCAAACAAAATCTTCAAATTCCTGAGCATGCTAATAATAGGACACTACCCAGCTGGCTTTTTGATGCTTGTTCATCTGCCAGAGATAGACTCACCTCTAGCTGCCGTGATGCCATTTTGGCCACTCCCTTACCTCCTTAAAAAATTACCTACCACTCCTCATTTGCAACAGGTGTCACGCCCAAGACAACCTAGTGGAGATGTACACAGAGCTCATGAGCTCAATGTCAGCTAGAGGGAAAGGTACTGTGAAAATGCACAGCCTGGACACCAATTGGAGGCCTCTTACAATCAACATGCCATGTTATCTGTTGCAGTGTTTCTGAAGTTGGCTTGTTTGCACATGAAAAGGGTTGTTGTACCTGCAGGTTCATAGGGGGCCTGGTTTTTGTCCTGAAGGCTGAGCCTTTTGACCAGCCAGCTTCTTGTGCTGCAGTGACCAGAGGACCACATGCCAGGAATGCCATAAATCAAGTGTGCTGTGCAAGAATTGCCAGCAAGCCTGGGGCAAGTAACATTCACTAGCTACTGTGTGAGTCCTCCTTTCAATCTTCCTCTGCCCTTGTAGATTCCTGATGGGCTTCTGGGATTCAAGTTGAGAACCACGACGAGTCTTCTCATTAGGCTGGAGGGTTTGAAGATTTTGATTGTCAGGGATGGCTGTGTTACCCACTGTGCCCAATTAGTCAGATGTGGCCATGGATACAGGAAAGTCTTAAATGAAAGATGCAATTATATTCTGTCCGTATCATTAGCAGATTGCAACTATGCGGCCTGGACATTGGCATGCTACAGGGTGCCTAAGACAGCTCATTTGAAATGAGGAAATGAGTCATTTCCAAATGCTTTTTGCAGATTTGGACCCGACTGCAAGGTCAGGAGGCAGCCACTCCAGGGGAGCCTGAATGCGCGGCTGGAACGAATACTATCCTGAAGGAGATGCAATTCAGGAAGCATGCATGACAAGGTTACAAGGATACTATGATAGGGACTTCAGCCAAGAAGTGCGACTGCTAGCCTGCTCATGCATGACAGAGTTTAGGTGGTGACTGGTATTGCTGTGCAAGATTTGTATAGCTGCTATACTAATTAGCTATACTTATAAGCTACCAATGAGGCTGATTGCCTTTCTTGCAGAAAGGTGGCATGCTTCAGTTGAATTGAAGCATATTGCCTCTGCTTTGTGTGATGATCGAACTATTTCCTGTGTGAAGACTTGATTTTTCATGAGCACTCAGCTTAGGTAGCGCCAGACATTTCTTTAGTAAGTCAACAGCTTGTCAAGGGTACTGTGCAGGTGCATGCGCTTGAATGCCACACAAGTGTCCTTGCCAAGCGCAGTGCGCTTTCACTGACTGGGTAGTCTTCCTTTTCTTTTTCGTTCTTGATAAGTGTACTCCAGGAGCAATTTGCTGGATCATTCTCAAGATGTAAGCTGATCGATGATGATTCAACTGGATAGAGCTTGAATCAATTGCAATTTAACTGCATAATTCCACAATCATGGCATAATTCACGTTATCAGTTGTCATTCACCAGGCCCTAACACCTGCCACAGGCTGCATGTGGGCCTATTGTCAATAGTATTGAGCTCTATTTTGATGGAGTGGAATCTGGATCCCGTCTGAATCAAGTGCAAAAGTTATACCTGGTCCATCACAAAAGGCTGCTAGAACCCTATTTGAATCATTCAATGATCATGCTTGAACACATCTGAACAAATGGGTGACTCAAGTATGAATCAGATGGGATTCCATTTGATTCAGTGAGGAATAAATGGACCACAACTTTCCAACGTGAGATTCTTTGCATGCGCTTGAAGACCAAAAAAGTCATCCTTCACACCATCCTTCTTGGTGCGGGAGGCTTCTATTTATACCTCTTAAAATCATCTTCGAGAGCTCGGCCTTGATATACAGAGCCTAAAAGACTGCTCGTAACTTGTTTGCTCACTCTGTGCTCTTGTGCACACAAACTAACTACAACTAGACGCGCTCTTGAAAAAGCAGTCAAAAAACAGTCAACGGTTGGTCTCAGGGTCTTGGTCTGGAGCAGGGGCGGCTTGTCACCCTCCAGATCTTCACTAGTTCTTCCCTGATGAAGACTCACGGCTCTTCGGGCCAATGTGTTCCTTAATGGGTATAGGGAGTGCTTTCACTACCTAAGTAGTTTTCTTTTTTCAGGAATTGGCATCACTCAAGTCACCTTCATGATCCTAATCAACTTCTTTTGCTTCTTTTTTGCTGGTGGAGGGTGGTGGAGGCCGTCTGCTAGGTTAGGTAGCTGGGCTAGTTGCAAGGGGGGGAGGCATAGGGTGCTGAGGCCCCGGGAACCACCAGTGGTCCTTTTCCTGAATTGATGTCACATCAACGGTAGGGAGAAAATTCCATAGAGTTCAGAAAAAAATACTGGAGACTGGAAATGTGCATTGGAAGTGTGAACTTTCATAGCTAGAACTCCCCTGATGGAGCAGCGCCACCACCTTTTCAAAATGGAGGGTGTCAAAATTCTGTTGCCTGGTTAGTTAATACATCGGAGTAAAAAATGGGACAAACAGAACAGGAAAAAAGCACAAGCTCCAGCATCAATAATGGGTGAAGTGAAAAGCTGTTATAACATGCAAGATTAATATTGTGCGTACTCCTTATTATGTAGGAGTGCCGCCAATGAAGGGTGTCAGACAAAAAAATTGAAGGCCAGGGATACGCATCTCAAGGTTCTCAATTAAGTATACGTTTCCCGGGTGCCTTGTATTTGTGACAGGCAGGTGAAGCAGCACCATCCAAACAATTTGTCAGGCTAGCAGACTTACGACTGTGCACTCAGGTGCTCCTCACTACCCTCCCTGCTTTGCACGGGGGGGGCTACTTTGTGGCTGCATACTCTACGCTGTATGGAATCAAGCATCTTGATCTGACTGATCGCGGGTGACGGAGGGGGACAATGCAGCTGCTTACTCACGAGCGTGAAGTTGTTCTGAGGTTTTGAGTTGTGTTGGATCCTGCGAGTGCAGGCAGGCACAGCCACCTTCATGTTTGCAACACGGCCAAGTGATGTACCTGCAGCTTGTTTGGTTCCTCTCATCTGCACTTGAAGGATAAGGAGCGCTCTAGCCAGGCTTGTGAGGGCAGGAAGCGCACAGGCCGCATCTAGCTCCCTTTGCAGAGCGACTGCTGTCCCCAGTAGCCTAGCAATGCAACTTCCTCAAGCTCTATAGCCATGTGAATGACAACAAGTAGCATGGTTGGGCTCTGGCACAGTAAACATGGGAGTGCTGCAGGGACGCGTGCTCGCATCATGTAATGAAAGTACTGCAGGGGTTCATCTCAGCCTGATGTAATGCTGGGAAGTACTGCAGGGGTGCATACTAGCCTGATGTTATGCGGGGAAGTGCTGCAGGGGTACATCCTTGCCTGATACAATGTAGGGAAGTAATGCAGGGGTGCATCCTAGCCTGATGTGGTGCTGGGAAGTGCTGCAGGGGCGCACTCAAAGGCCGCCATGGGCCACATGGCAGCAGTGAAGCCCTGGCTGCGTGGGCACTCACCCTAGCCGCAGCTTTTCATCCTTGGCCAGCTTCCTATCACGTGCAGCCTGGAGCCTCTCTTGGCGCTCCTGTGTGCCTCGTCACCAGTACAGAGCGGCTTCAGAACGTGCACAAAATGGAAGCTCTTACATGCAAGCGTGCAGGGGAGTGCATGAGGGGGAGAGCATACCACTGAAGGCCATCGTGCGCTTTGATAGCCTCCTCAGGTTGCAGTGCGTCGGGAGTGTACCCCCCCACATAGCCCAGGCCTGATGCATGGCCCAGGGCATTGAAGCTGCTGCTGTATTTGTACATGTACCAGTCATGCTGGTGATCAGGTTAAAAGCTCGCAGACAGCAGTCCTAACATCAGGCACCCTCAGCCCACTGTTGGCGTGCGCGAAGCCTTTTGCCGGTGTAAGGGGTGCTCTGAGAGCCCATTGCACACTTGTTTGCGCATCAGGTACAGTGACACAGGCCTCAAGGTACTTTCCACATCTGTATTGATTCACATCACAGTGATTCTCCACAGAGGCTGCCACTCTACAAAGCACTAAATAAAGCGCCCCTGACCCCTTATTCACCACACCTGATGCTGCTGCATGGACACGCTCGGGCCAAAGCCCCGTTGTGCTTGCTGCTGCTGCTGCTGCTGCTGCTGTTGCAGGTCGACTTCAGGTCCATGCCTTTGCTGCCCTTCATCCATATGCACACTCGAAGGCGGCTGCTGCTGCAGCTGCTGGTACTGCTGCGACAGCCGCAGCCCCTCCTCCTCCAGCTGTTGCTGGCGCAGGGTGTATTGTCGCTGGGCTACCTGCCGCTGCCGCCGCGTCAGCTGCTGCTGTGTGAGGAGGCCTGGCGTGTAGATGGGCCTGTCCATGACCTGCACGCACAGGTGAAGCAGTCAGGGGGCTGGAAATTCGGAGTGTGAAGCCCCCCCATTCTGTCCTCGCACCGGGTTTCCCTCTGAAAGTCCAGATGCACATTCGGGTTACCCCATAACTTAACTGCCCATGCCCAGCACATGCCACTTGCTGTCGGATGCCGACCGGACGGCCTGCTAGCCCTGCTAGTCCAGCAAGCGGGTTGAGCACAACCGCCCCCCAATCACATCTCACTCAGCCACCTGCAAACGCAGGCCTCTTCAGCGTCCCACACTGCACCAAAAGCCAATATCTGCTGGCAAGTGCTGCTGGCTGGATCTGCTGGCAGCCCCAGGAGAGCAGATGGAGTACAAGCAAGTGGCCCAGGGCGGGGCTGGCAGGACTGATAACAATTGGCTCAAGCACAGCTCAGCTTCTGATCAGGCAAAAGTGCCACCGCTTTCGCAGCTGCTCCTCCCCTACGCCCACACAGGCCAGCACAGAGGGCGTACACAGATAGGTGTTGCACCAACACGCACACAGGTCAGTGCACACCGGCAGAGCACACAGGGTCTGCTCGACGCAGCTCTCGTGCCGCCCGTCCACCTGTGTGCATACACTCGAGCATGCAAGCACACATACAAGCATGCAAGCACGCAAGCACACACATCCACACACACAAGTACATAAGCACACAAGCACACACACGAGCACGCGTACACACATGGGCATACAAGTGCACACACACAAACACATACACACAAACACACACCCCTGAGCATGCAAGCCCACACGCACAGTCCGGAGCATGCAAGCACACACACGCACTCAGGAGCATGCAAGCACACATGCACACAAACATACACACTTACACACACTCCAGCGTATGAACACACTTGCACACACGCACTCATGCACACACACACATACATTTGCTTGCGCGTACGCGCTCACGTCCCCGCCCGCACCTGCTGCTCCAGCAGCGCCACCTGGTCCTTGTCCTGCTGCTGCTCCGCCAGCCAGTGCCGCTGCGCGCGGTCCCATGTTGTGCTGCTCCTCAGCTGTGCCCTGGTGTCCTCCTCCTTGCTGCCCGTGCGCTCCGTGGGGCTTCGCGCAGCCGCGCCTGGCAGGCCTCGTCCTTTGCCAGGAGGTGGTGTCAGCAGCCCCACGCCACCCTTGTCATGCGCCAGCTCGGCAGAGACGCCGCCGGCTGTGTGCACCCGCGGCTGTGTACCCCCCCCCCCTTGGCCC
>LFIK01002200.1_pt1 | contig 15727 bp, 12 predicted proteins | sample 643401 | NCBI WGS metagenome assembly LFIK01 (sample SAMN03777447, study PRJNA286221) | soda lake metagenome | biome: soda lake; feature: Kulunda steppe; material: water; isolation source: sample T5-Br brine of Lake Tanatar-5 | place: Russia: Kulunda steppe | collected 2010-07
CCGGGGCGGGGGCGGCGGTCTTGCCTTCCTCGCTGCCCAGCGCCGCCGGGGCGGGCGCGGTCTCGGCCTTGGGCGCTTCGTCGGGCACGTCCTCACCCTCGGCGACCATGATGGCGATTGGGGTGTTGACCTTCACGCCCTCGGTCCCGGCCTCGACCAGGATCTTGCCCATCACGCCCTCATCGACGGCCTCGAACTCCATCGTCGCCTTGTCGGTCTCGATTTCGGCCAGAATGTCGCCCGAGGCGACGCTGTCGCCCTCCTTGACGAGCCATTTGGCCAGCGTGCCTTCTTCCATCGTGGGCGAGAGGGCGGGCATAAGTACTTCGGTTGCCATTGTCTTGTCCCCCCGGCGTTATGCGTAAATGTCGGTCCAGAGTTCCTCGAGCGCGGGCTCGGGGCTCTCTTTCGAGAATTCGGCGGCCTCGTTGACGATGGCCTTGATCTCCTTGTCGATCTCTTTCAGATCGTCCTCGGACGCGTGCTTGCCCTTGATGAGCGCCTCGCGCACCTGCTCGATGGCGTCGCGCTCGGAGCGCATCTTCTGGACCTCGTCGCGGGTGCGGTATTTCGCGGGGTCCGACATGGAATGGCCCCGGTAGCGATAGGTCATCACCTCGAGGATATAGGGCCCCTTGCCCGCGCGGCAGTGCGCGACGGCCTTTTCGCCCGCGGCCTTGACGGCCAGCACATCCATGCCGTCGACCTCCTCGCCCGCGATGCCGTAAGCCGCGCCGCGTTCCCACAGCGAGGGCGACTTGGTGGCGCGCTGGACCGAGGTGCCCATCGCATATTTGTTGTTCTCGATCACGAAGATGACGGGCAGGTCCCACAGCATGGCCATGTTGTAGGTCTCATACACCTGGCCCTGATTGGCGGCGCCGTCGCCGAAATAGGTGAAGGTGACGTTGTCATTGCCCTTGTACATATCCGAGAATGCCAGCCCCGCACCCAGCGGCACGTTGGCGCCGACGATGCCGTGGCCGCCGTAGAAATGCTTCTCCTTCGAGAACATGTGCATCGAGCCGCCCTTGCCCTTGGAATAGCCGCCCTCGCGGCCCGTCAGCTCGGCCATGACGCCCTTGGGGTCCATTCCACAGGCCAACATGTGGCCGTGATCGCGATAGGTGGTGATGCGCTTGTCGCCTTCCTTTGCCGTGGCCTCCAGCCCGACGACAACGGCCTCCTGCCCGATATAGAGGTGGCAGAAACCGCCGATCAGCCCCATCCCATACAGCTGCCCGGCCTTTTCCTCGAATCGCCGGATCAGCAGCATGTCGCGATAATAACTCAACAGCTCTTCTGCGGAAGCTTTTGATCTGGCTGTAGTTTTTCGAGCGGCCATGAGTGCTGCCTCCCTCTCGTGAAGCGATGGTTCAACATTAAACCATTCCTAACGCAAATTTCCGGCAGGTGCGAGGGTTTTTGCGCGCCGGCCCTAACCGGGCTTGGCGACCAGCATGTCAGTGGGCGGCGCGCGCATCAGATCGCGGGTGTAATTGCCCAGATCATCGGGGTCGCGGCCCGAATGATTGCCGATGACGACCAGATCGGGTTCCAGCTCGTGCATGCGGAACTGCAGTACCTCATGCACGCCGCCGGGGACGATCTCGGGGGTGTGCAGATGCGCGGGCAGCCCTTCGCGCGTCATGAACGCCTCGCGCAGCAGTTCGGCCGTGGTCATTTCCGGGGTGGTCATCACATCGGCCGAGGGCAGCTTGGCCTTGAGGGGTAGTTGCAGCGCGTGGATGGCGTGCAACTCTGCCTCGGGGGCCAGGCGGGCGGCGACGCGCAGCGCCTCGGCCGAGGCGGGCGCGAAAGTGATCGCCCCCAGGATGCGGCGATAGGGTATGGTGCCGGGGGTGTGCGCGATCAGCACCGGGCAGCGCGCCGCCTGGGTGATGCGTTCGAGATTGGTCAGCCGCATCGTCTCGAGCACGCGGCGCGGCAGGTGCAACCCCAGCACGATCAGATCGGCGGCTTCCCGCGCGGCGATATGGGCAACCACCTCGGCGGGCGGGCCGGGCACGACATGGCAGGTGATGTCCAGATCGGGATAATCGGCGCGCAGCCGGGCGAGTTCGCGCTGCCCGGTCTCCAGCGGGTCGGCGGGCTTGCGCAGCCGAAACCGCGCGACGGTCTGCGTGGCGGGCGCGACAGCGTGAACCAGCACCAGCCGCGCGCCATGCGCCCGCGCGAGTTGCGCCGCGCGGGCAACCACGGACCGCGAGCGCCGGGGCGTCAGGTCAGTGGCGGCCAGTATGGTCTGGGGGTCGAACACGGGGCGGGGTCACGATCATGTCAACGGGGCGTTTCACGGATGTAGCAGACTGCGCTGCGCGCGTCACTTTCCTTTCGGTTGCAGCAGCGTGGCGCGCAGACTGTCGCCGATGCGGCCCGCATCGAGTTCCTGCGCGAAATGCGCGCGCTGGTTGAGATGCGGAAAGCGCGCCGAGAGGTCCTGCGCCAGCGCCTCGGGCAGCCGGGCCACTGTGGCGCGCGAGACCAGCAGGCTCTCGACCGGGATGCCCTCGGCGTAGATGATCTGATGCGCGTCGAAGGCGAGGCTGTGATGCGTGGCAAACCCCCCTTCGCGTTGCAGCACGCGCTGGCCATCGACAAGGTATTGCGCCTGCACCAGCACCTCGGCGCGGCTGCCCAGCCGTTCCTCGCCGCGCTGGTAGAGGAAGATGCGCTGCAGCGGCCCCAGCGTCAGCGGCCCCAGGTTGCCCAGCAGGCCGGGCGGAAAGGTGACGGGGGCAAAGGCGCCGTGCGCGCGGGTGGTCACACTGCCCGCCCAGCGCAGCGGCTGCGCGCCGTGATCGCGGGTGCGCACCATCTCGCCGGGGGCCAGTGTCTCGACCTCGCGCAGGCTGCCATCGGCCATGGTGATCCGCGTGCCGGGGCCGAAGCAGCCCTGCACCAGTTCGGCCATGCGCAGCGCCGCATCCTCGGTGTCGATGCCGATCAGCGCGTAATCGGTGCCCCGTCGCATCGGGTTGAGCGGCAGGAGCAGCAGCGTCCCCGCCGCGTCCAGCACCAGCCCCGACAGCAGGTCGCCATCCACCGACATCAGCCGCAGCCCGCCCAGCACCCGCACGAGCGCGCCCTCCAGCCCCGCATCGGGACTGGCGGTGACGGTGATCGGCGCCTCCATCGTCAGGCGCAGCAGCAGGGGGGCGGCGTCGTCCGTCAGCCGGTAACGGTCCCCCGCGCAGGCCTGCGCTGGCGGGCCCAACGGGTCGCCTTCGTTGATGCCCCAGACGACGCGCAGATCGCGCGCGCGAAACACCTCGCAGTCATAGAAATACCCGGCCATGCGGCGCCCCCTCGGTCAGGGGGCGCAGTATAGGGCCTGGCACGCCGGTGTCACCGGGGGCGGGCTATTCGACGCGGGTCCATTCCTGTTCGCGGCAGATGCCCAGCACGCAGCCCGACACGCCCAGCGTGTCGCCGCGCAGCTCCATCCGCGAGGAATAGGTGCGGTCGCGGTCCGGGGCGTAGACGCGGCCATTGCGATACTGGCCATCGCCCTGCGGCTCCATCTCCCAGACGATGGCGCGGCCGATATTGGGCGATTCCATCGATTGGCCGGCGCCGTCGAACGCCGCGACCAGCCCGCCGCAGATCAGCCCGTCGGGGCAGGTCTGCATCCGCACATGGCCGAAATTGCCGTTGTCGTCGGGTTGGGTCATCCACACGCCATGCACCGGATCGGCGAGGGCGGGGGCGGCCAGCACCACGAGGGCGGCCGCGAATGTCGTGAGCTTGCGCATGAGGTCTCCTCCTCCCAGAGGCTTCCATCATGGCGGCTGGGCACGCATGTGCAAGGCGAACCTTGCGTCAGCCATGCCCGGAAATGCACACGCCCCCCGCTTGGTGCGCGGGGGGCGTGGCCGTGGTCTGGTGTGCCGGTCAGCGCGGCTCGCTCATCAGGCCCTTGATCAGCGCGAAGCAGGCCAGCAGCAGCACGATGGCAAAGGGCAACCCGGTCGAAACCGATGCCGCCTGCAGTGCCACCAGCCCGCCGCCGATCAGCAGCGCGGCGGCGACCAGCCCCTCGAAGATCACCCAGAAGACGCGCTGGCTGACCGGGGCGTTGATCTTGCCGCCTGCCGTGATGGTGTCGATCACCAGGCTGCCCGAGTCCGACGAGGTCACGAAGAACACGATCACCAGCACGATCGCGATGATCGAGGTGATGCCCGCCAGCGGCAGCTCCGACAGCATCCCGAAGAGCGACAGCTCGGGGACATAGGCCTCGACGACGAAGCCGTAGACGGCGCTTTCGGCGATCTGGTCGATCATCTGATTGATGGCCGTGCCGCCCATTGCCGTCATCCAGATCGCCGAGACGATCGTCGGGATCAGCAGCACGCAGGTGATGAACTCGCGCACCGTGCGACCGCGGCTGACCCGGGCAATGAACATGCCGACAAAGGGCGACCAGCTGATCCACCAGGCCCAGTAGAAGGCCGTCCAGCCCTGACGGAAGCCGTCATCGTCGCGCCCGACCGGGTTCGACAGGGCCAGCATCTCGGAGAAATAGGCGCCGATATTGCCGAAGAACTGGCCGAATAGCAGTGCCGTCGGCCCCACCAGAATGATGAAGCCCAGCAACACCATCGCCAGGATCAGGTTCAGCTCGGACAGCCGCTTGACCCCGCCTTCAAGCCCGCGCATCACCGAGATCAGCGCCATCGCGGTGATGACGGCGATCAGGACGACCGCGAAGGTGACGCTCTCGCCCGCGCCCTCGAGCCCGAAGACGAAGCCGATCCCGGCCGAAGCCTGCTGTGCGCCCAGCCCCAGCGATGTGGCCAGACCGAAGAGCGTGGCAAACACTGCCAGGATGTCGATGACATGGCCCGGCCAGCCCCAGATCCGCTCGCCGAAGATCGGGTAGAAGATCGAGCGCACGGTCAGCGGCAGGCCCTTGTTATAGGCAAAGAGCGCGAGGCTCAGCGCCACCACGGCATAGATCGCCCAGGGGTGCAGGCCCCAGTGGTAGATCGTTCCCGCCATGGCCGACAGGCGCGCGGCTTCAACCGCCGCGGGGTCCGCCAGTTCGCCATCGACGATGCCGATCTCGTTCATCAGCGGCTGGTCGCCCCAGGGCGTGGCGAAGTAATAGGCCGGTTCCAGCACGCCGAAGAACATCAGCCCGATGCCCATGCCGGCGGCGAACAGCATCGCGAACCAGCCCGCATAGCCGTAATCGGGTGTCGCATCCGCACCACCGATGCGGACCTTGCCCAGCGGCGAGACGAGAATGCCGAGGCAGACCAGCACGAAGATGTTGCCTGCGATCAGGAAGAACCAGTCGAAGCTCGAGGTCAGAAAGCCGCGCAGGTCGCCCAGCGCCGGGCCGACCACGTCCTGAAACGCCAGCGTGATGATGACGAAGGCCACCACCACGATCCCCGAGAACAGGAAGACCGGGTTGTGGATGTCCAGCCCGAACGGGCCGATCTTGGGGGTGATGTTGTCCTGACCGATCTCGTAGTCGGTGTCGATGATATCGGATGCTCCTTCCGGTTCGGGCAGCGCTTCTTCTGCCGGACCGGATTGGTCCTCATCGTCGATCTGTGACATGCGTTTCTCCCTCTGTCGCAGTGTCTTGTTTCTCTTGTCAGACCCGGTCCCCTCCGCATTTCGCGGATAACGCCTTGATCCGCCGGAGATAAAATTCCCGGCGACAGCCTTGCAGGGCGGGTCCTTGGCGGATTTGTGCCGAAACGCTAACACGGGCTTTCGGGCGCCGCGACCCCTCTGCGCCGAAAAAATCATCATTTGCGACATCACTTGGTCGCAGACGGGCCAGTGCCCCCGCTTTCCCCGGTCGCCGCGCGGTGCTACACGGGCACGTCACTAGCAGGGGAGGGTCGCATGGATCTGGGCATTACAGGCAGACGGGCGCTGGTCTGCGCGTCGTCCAAGGGGCTGGGGCGCGGCTGTGCCGATGCGCTGGCCGCCGAGGGGGTCGAGCTGGTCATCAACGCGCGCGGCGCCGATGCGCTGGACGAGACGGCGACGCTGCTGCGCGCGCGCCACGGGGTGGGCGTGACAGCGGTTGCCGCCGACATCACCACCGATGAGGGGCGCGCCGCAGTGCTCGACGCGGCGGGCGAGGTGGATATCCTCGTGACCAATGCGGGCGGGCCGCCACCGGGGCTGTGGACCGATTGGGAGCGCGAGGATTTCATCGCCGCGCTCGATGCCAACATGCTGACCCCCATCGCGCTGATGAAGGCGCTGGTGCCGGGGATGATCGAGCGCGGCTGGGGGCGGGTGGTCAACATCACCTCGGTCTCGGTCAAGTCGCCCATCGCGGTGCTGGGGTTGTCGAACTCGGCGCGGGCGGGGCTGACGGGCTATGTCGCGGGCACGTCGCGGCAGGTGGCTGGCAAGGGCGTGATCATCAACAACCTGCTGCCCGGCATCCACGACACTGACCGTGCTGCGGCGCTGGACGGGGGCGTGTCGCGGTCCGAGAACATCTCGGTCGAGGAGGCGCGCGCCCGGCGCGAGGCGACGATCCCGGCAGGGCGCTACGGCACGGCGGCGGAATTCGGTGCGGCCTGTGCGTTCCTGTGCTCGCAGCATGCGGGCTTCATTGTCGGGCAGAACCTGCTGCTGGATGGCGGGGCCACGAACGCGACGCTCTGATCTGGCCCGAGGCTGGGCAGAAGCGCCCGCGAGCGGAGCCCACCCGCCCGCCCATGCCCCGCTCGCGGGCGCTGCCTGCGCTGTGCGCAGGCGGGGCCGTGCGGCGGTACCGTCCGACAGGCCCGACATCCGGCATTGTCTGATGCGTCGGCGCTGTCTACTCTGACCGTGCGGGACAGGGCCGGGCAAGGCGCGTTCAGGATGGAGGGCACTCTCATGCGGGCTGTTTGCGGGGCGTTTCTCGGCGCCTCACTCGCGATGATCGGGGCCGCGCCCGGGCAGGCGGGCGGCGTCGCGCTGGTGCTGGGCGGCGAGGCCGGGGTCGACGAGGCGGTGACGACGCTCGAGACGGTCGGCTTCGAGGTGTTTTCCGCCAGCGATCCCGATTCCGCGTCGATGCGCAGTGAGTTGGCCGCGCTGCACGGGGCGCTCCGCGCCGAGGACGCCGCGCATGTCGTCGTCGTGCTGACCGGCGTGTTTGCCCATGCCCCGCATGGCGGCTGGCTGCTCGGGTCCGAGGCCGACCGACCGGCCCTGGCGCTGGCCGATGGGCAGGTGCTGCGGCTCGACACGGTCATGCAGATCGCCGCAGAGGCGGGGACCGGCGCGCTGGTCTGGCTGGGCGAGGAGGTCGCGGCCCGCGAATTCGGGCTGGGGCTACGCGCCGGGCTGCCCGACGCCTGGGACCTGCCCGACGGGCTGGGGCTGGTCACCGGCACGCCCGCCGATGTCGGCGCGGCGCTGGGCGAGGCGTTGCAGCCCGGCGCGCCCCTGGGCGCGGCGCTCGAGCGTCGCCCGGGGCTGGCGCTGCAAGGCGCGCTCGACCCGCGCGCGGCCTTTCTTCCGCAGGATTTCGCCCCGCTGGCGCGCGCCGATCAGCGCGCCTTCGAGGCCGCTGTCGAGGCGGATACCGAGGAGGCCTTCGCCGCCTATCTGGCCGCCTATCCCAACGGGATGAACGCGCAGGCCGCGCGCGCCGAGATCGAACGCATCCGCACCGCCCCCGACCGGATCGAGGCGGAGTTGTTCCTCACCGCCGAGGAGCGGCGCGCCATCCAGCGCGACCTGAGCGTGCTGGGCTATGACACGCGCGGGATAGATGGCATCTTCGGCCCCGGCACGCGCGGCTCGATCGCCGGCTGGCAAGAGCTGGGCGGGCGCGAGCCCACGGGCTATCTGACGCGCGAGCAGATCCTCGCGCTGGCCGAGGAGGCGGCGGAGCGCTCGGCCGAGATCGAAGCCGAGGCGCGGGCGCAGCGCGAGGCCGAGGAGCGGGCGGACCGCGAGTTCTGGGCGATGACCGGGGCGGCGGGTGACGGGCCGGGGCTGCGCAGCTATCTCGAGCGCTATCCCGAGGGCATTTTCGCCGCGCTGGCGCAGGCGCGGCTGGAACAGCTGGCCGAGGCCGAGCGCGCGGCGGCGCGCGAACGCGAGGTCGAGGCCTGGCGGCGCGCGCGGCGCATCGACTCGGTGGCAAGCTACGAGGCGTTCCTGCGCGACTGGCCCGAGGGCGAGTTCGCCGAGCTGGCGCAAGCGCGGATCGACGAACGCCGCCCGGCGCCCGACGCGGGCGAGGACGCCGCGACCGCGCCTGACACGGAACCGCCCGAGGGCGCCGCCGAGATGCAGGCCCGCGCGACCGAGGCGGCGCTGGGGCTCAACCGACCCACGCGGTTGCTGATCGAGCAGCGGCTGGTGGCGATGGGGCTTGACCCCGGCCCGGTCGACGGGGTGTTCGACGCCCGCACCCGCGCGGCGATCCGCGCGGCACAGGCGCAATTCGACCACCCTGCGACGGGCTATGTCGACGAGGCGCTGATGAACCGGATGATGCAGGGGTTGTTGCGGTCGTTGTTCGACTAGCGCGGCTTGCCCAGGCGGGGGCGGGGGTGTAGGAGGTGCCGCGCTCGCGGTCCGCGACCGGTGCCCAACCACCACCCCTGCACCGGCGCTGATGCGCGCGCGTGGCACGGGGCTGACCCGTCTTGCACAGGAGATTGCCGATGCCCCCTGCCGATGACCGCCTGCCCGATGACCGTCTGATCGTTGCGCTCGACCTGCCCAACGCGCTTGCGGGGCTGGAACTTGCGCGCAGGCTGGGCGATGCGGTGTCGTTCTACAAGATCGGGCTGGGGATGCTGACCGGGGGCGGGCTGGCGCTCGCCAACGAGTTGAAGCAGGAGCATGGCAAGCGCATTTTCCTTGACATGAAGTTCTTCGACATCGGCGCCACGGTCACGGCGGCCGTGCGCGGGATCGCCGCCTATGAGCTGGATTTCCTGACCGTGCAGGGCGATCCGCATGTGGTGCGCGCGGCGCGCGAGGGCGCGGGCGGCTCGGGGCTGAAGATCCTTGCCGTCACGGTGTTGACCTCGCTCGACCGGGCGGATCTGGACGCGGCGCTGATCCGCCCCGGCGATCTGGCCGAGATCACGCAGGCGCGCGCCCTGCGCGCCTTCGAGGCCGGGGCCGACGGGGTCATCGCGAGCCCGCAGGAGGCGGCAGCGCTCCGCGCGCTCCCCGAGGCGGCGGGGCGGCTGATCGTGACGCCCGGGGTGCGCCCGGCCGGTTCGGCGGCGGGTGATCAGAAGCGCATCGCCACCCCTGCCGATGCGCTCGTCGCCGGGGCGGATCATATCGTCGTTGGCCGCCCGATCTGGCAAGCGCCCGATCCCGCCGCTGCCGCGCGCGCCGTTCTGGCCGAGATCGCGCAGGTCTGAGCGTGGCGCTGCGGTGTGGCCGGGATGCGCCGCGCTGCCACAGGGCGTGAGTCCGATGCGATAACCCGCCCCCGCGCAAAGTTTTCCGGCAGCAGCCGGATGCCGCGCTGCTGGCCAGCCTCCGCTGGCGGCGCAGCGTTGCGATGCCCGATCGACACGGATCGGTGCTACCGGACTGTCATGCGCATGGGCTTGCCGAATGAGCGCCCGCGTGGCATCTGCCGCCCCATGACCTTGCACCGACCGCGCATCGCTCCCCCTCCGCGCTTGCCCTTGGCCGGAGTTTCCCATGCATGACCGCACCCGCCGTCGCCTGGACAGGCAGTTGAACGCGCTGGTCCGGCGGTTTCCGTCCCTGCGCGGGCTTCTGCCGCTGGTCGAGGCGCGGCCGGGCGTGCTGCTGCGCGTGCCGCTGGCAGTGCTGCTGATCATGGGCGGGATGCTGGGCTTCCTGCCGATCCTCGGATTCTGGATGCTGCCGCTGGGCTTGCTTCTGCTTGCTGTCGATCTGCCAGTGTTGCGCCCGGCGGTCTCGAACGCGATGATCCGCGGGCGGCGGCGGTTGTCGCTGTGGCAACGGTCGTTTCGGAACCGGCAGCGCTGAAATCGGGTTTGCCCTTTGCCCGCACCGGCCTTGCACAAGCCGCGCCCGGCACTGGCCGCGGTCGGCGGCCTGCGGGGCAGAGGATGTGAGGCCGGCGCTCACGCGTCTGCCCCTGCGGTTCTCGCCGCGCGGGGACCAGGCGCTCTGCCGCTGCGATGCGGCGGATGCCATGGCGGCTGCCCGCCGGTGCCAGGCTGCGGGCGTCGCTCGCCCGACCGACCCTTGGGCTTGACATGTCGTCGGTGATGCCGACCTGCCACCAGATGGTGAAGACCGTGAACGATATACCAAGGCCCGTGCGACCACAGCGCCGCCGCAGCGGTTTGTGGCGCGCTGTTGCAGTGGCCGGTCCCGTCGCGGTTGGCAGCGACGGCGGCGCGATCTGCCCGGTCCCGGGTGTTTCCCGCGCGCCCGGCAGCGCGTGCCGCGGGGATAGACCGCCACGCCCGGTGCCGCGGGTGATGGCGCGGTCATGCTGCGCGCCGTTTTCTGACGGCGAGGGTCGGTCAGCGTGATGTCGCATACGCGGGGGCAAGGCGGTCTGTCCATCGACGCGCTGAGCGCGCGGGTCGCGACGGCGACCGCAGATGATCGTGACCGCTTTCTGGATTTCCTGCGCGTCGCGGCGATCCTGCTGGTTGTCCTCGGACACTGGGTGGTCCGTGTCGTCACGGCCCCCGATGGTGTGCCCGAGGCGAGCTATCTCTTGGTCGCACAGCCCGGCTGGCAATGGGCGACCCTGATCTTTCAGGTGATGCCGCTGATCTTTCTGGTGGGCGGCGCGCTCAATGCCGAAAGCTGGCGGCGGGCGCGGGCAGAGGGCACACCGCCGGTGCAATGGATTCGCCGCCGGGCGCGGCGCCTGTTGCAGCCGACGGCCGCGTTTCTTCTGGTCATCGTGCCGGGCTGGCTGATCGCCGCGCTTCTGGTTCCCGACGCGCTGATCCTCGATCCGGGCATCGCGCTGGTGCCGCTGTGGTTCATCGCCACCTACATCGCCATCATGGCGCTGACCCCGGCCACCATGGCGGTGCATGACCGCGGCCTGAGCGTGCCTGCCATCGCCGCCGCGGTGCTTCTGGCGGCCCTTTTCGATCTGGCGCGCTTTGCAGGGGTCGGCCCGGTGGTGGGCACGCAGCCGCTGGCGGCGGTGCCGAATTTCCTGCTGATCTGGGCGTCGGTCCATCAGCTTGGTCATCTGTGGGCCGATGCGCGGCTGCCCGCGCGGCCCATAGCGCAGGCAGGGCTGGCGCTGGCGGGGACGGGCGCACTTGCCCTGCTGGTTGGTGCAGGCCCCTGGCCGCTGACCATGATCCCGGTCGAGGGCACCTTCGCCCCCAACAACGCCGCCCCGCCCACTGTGGCGCTGTTTGCGCTGGCGCTGGTGCAGTTGGGGCTCGTGCTGCTGCTGCGCGCGCCGGTCACAAGGGCGCTGGCGCGGCCCGGGCTCTGGACGCCGGTGGCGTTGCTCGGTGCGCGGCTGATGACCGTGCTCCTGTGGCATCAGGTGGCGCTGGTGGTGATCACCAACCTTGCCGCGCAACAGGGCTGGCTGCCGCTGACCGCTGCGATCAATGCGCGCTGGTGGGCGCAGCAACCGCTCTGGGTCGCGGCCTTCGCGCTGGCGCTGGCGGGGCTGGTGGTGCTGTTCGGCCGCTTTGAGGCGGCGGAAGAGTCGGGCGCGCCCGACCGCGCGGGCTGGGGCGCGACACTGGCCGGAATCGCGCTGAGCGCAGGGGCCATAGCGGGTTTTCTGTGGCTGGGCGTGGCCGATGTTCCCGTCTGGTCTGCGCTGGGGTTCCTCGTGCTTTTCCTTGCCGGACACCACGCGCTGCGGCCGCGCGACTGAGGCGCGGCGCGCCCGCGCAACGTTGTAATGTGAGCGGAAGCCCTTACCTGAAAAGGCATGACGACATTTCGCAGGACCCGTATCAGCAAGCCGATCTTCCGCTGGGCCCGCAAGGCGATGCCCGGCCTGTCCGACACCGAGCGCGAGGCGCTGCACGCGGGCGAGGTCTGGTGGGAGGCCGAGCTTTTCTCGGGCAACCCCGATTTCCGCAAGCTTCTGGCCGTGCGCGCGCCGGAACTTACTGACGAGGAACAGGCCTTCCTCGACGGCCCCTGTCGCGAGCTTTGCGAGATGCTCGACGACTGGGCGATCAACCAGAAGGACGGCGATCTGCCGCGCGCGGTCTGGGATTTCCTGCGCGAGAAGCGCTTCTTCGGCATGATCATCTCCAAGGCGCATGGGGGGCTGGGCTTTTCCGCCTTCGCGCATTCCGAGGTGGTGCGGCGGCTGTCCATGGTCTCGCTGCCCGCTGCTGTCACGGTGATGGTGCCCAATTCGCTGGGGCCGGGGGAGCTGTTGCACCTGTTCGGCACCGACGCGCAAAAGGACTACTGGCTGCCCCGCCTTGCCGACGGGCGCGAACTGCCCGCTTTCGGGCTGAGCAGTCATGAGGCCGGGTCGGACGCGGCCTCGATGGTGGACCGCGGCGTGGTCTGCAAAGGTCAGTGGCAGGGCGAGGAGGTTCTGGGCATCCGCCTCAACTGGTCGAAGCGCTACATCACGCTCGCCCCTGTCGCCACGATCCTCGGCCTCGCCTTCAAGCTCGAGGACCCGGACGGGCTGCTGGGCGACGACCCCGAACCCGGCATTACCTGCGCGCTGGTCCCCACCGACCTGCCGGGCATCGAGACCGGGCGCCGCCACATCCCCGCCGACACCATGTTCCAGAACGGCCCGACCACCGGCACCGATGTCTTTATTCCCATCGAGAACATCATCGGCGGGCGGGAGTATGCCGGGCGCGGCTGGATGATGCTGATGAGCGCGCTGGCCGCCGGGCGGGGCGTGTCGCTGCCCTCGCTCGCCTGCGCCGCGACCACGCTGGCCGCGCATTCCAGCGGCGCCTATGCCCGTGTGCGCGAACAGTTCAACCTGCCGATCGCGAAATTCGAGGGCATTCAGGAACCGCTCGCCCGTCTTGCCGCCAACGCCTATGCCGTCGATGCTGCGCGCCACCTGACCTGCGCGGGGCTCGACGAGGGGCGCGCGCTGGCGGTCATCTCGGCGCTGATGAAATACACCGCGACCGACGCCATGCGCGCCTCGATCACCGACGCGATGGACATTCACGCCGGCAAGACCGTGATCGACGGGCCGATGAACTACCTCTCGCCGCTCTATCGCGCCGTGCCCATCGGCATCACGGTCGAGGGGGCGAATATCGTCACCCGCTCGCTGATGGTCTTCGGCCAGGGCGCAATCCGGGCGCACCCGCATCTGCTGGACGAAATCCTCGCGCTGGAGGACGCGGACGATGACGCGGCACTCACTGCTTTCGACACGCATTTCTGGCGCCATGTCGGCCATTCGCTGCGCACCACGGGGCGCAGCCTCGTCCGGTCGCTGACGGGCGGGCGGATCGGGCCGGAGCCACCGCGCGCCGGGCAGGCGGGGCCGATCTACCGTCAGCTTGCCCGCTGGTCGGCGGCCTATGCGCTGACCGCCGACATTGCCTTTCTGAGCATCGGCGGCGGGCTGAAACGGATGGAGATGCTCTCGGGCCGGATGGCGGACATTCTCAGCGAGCTTTACATCACCTCGGCGGTGCTCAAGCACTGGCAGGATCAGGGCAAGCCGAAGGAAGAGTTCGCGCTGGTCGAGTATATCGCGCAGCGGTCCTTCGCCCGGATCGGGCAGCATCTGGACGCGGTGCTGGCGAATTTCCCCTCGCGGCCCGCGGCGTTCCTGCTGCGCATGCTGACCGCGCCGCGCCGGGTGGGGCGTGAACCGTCAGACGCGCTGACCGCGCGCTGCGCCGCGCTGATCAGCGAGCCGGGGCCGGTGCGCGACCGGCTGGGCGCCGATCTGACCGCGCCGGGGCAACATCCGGGCATCGCGGCGCTGAACGCGGCGTTCGACAAGACCGTCGCCACCGATGCCCTGCGCCGCCGCCTGCGCGAGGCGAAGATGACGGCTGAGGCGGCGCTGGAGGCCGGGACCATCACCGAGGACGAGAAGGCGCAGCTCGACGACATGGCGGCGGCTGTGCACAAGGTCATCGCGGTGGAAGATTTCAGCACCGACGAGATCAAGGCCATGTTCCCCGGCGCGCCGTCGGCCAAGCGCAAGGAGGTGAAGAAGAAAGGCAAGGCGGCATGAGCGGGCGCGAGGTCTTTCTGGTCGATGGCGCACGCACGCCGTTCCTGAAGGTCCGGGGAAAGCGCGGCCCTTTCACCCCGGTCGATCTTGCGGTGCAATGCGGCCGCCCGCTGCTGGCGCGCCAACCCATCGCGCCGGATGCCTACGACATGGTCATCCTGGGCTGCGTCAATGTCATCGCCGACGAGATGAACCCCGCCCGTGTCGCCGCCCTTCGCTTAGGGATGGGGGATGCGATGGTGGCCTTTACTGTCCAGATCAATTGCGGGTCGGGGATGCAGTCGCTCGACACCGCGTTTCGCTACATCCGCGAGGGGCAGGGCGATCTGATCCTTGCGGGCGGGGCCGAGGCGCTGAGCCATGCGCCGATGATCCTGCGCGACGCGGCGGTGGACTGGCTGGCCGGGATGCAGGGCGCGTCTGGCCCGCTGGCGACGGCAAAAAACGCGGTGCAGATCCGCCCCGGCGACCTGCGCCCGGTCATCGGGCTGGAGCGCGGCCTGACCGACCCGATCACCGATCTGAGCATGGGCCAGACCGCCGAGGTTCTGGCGCATCATTTCGGGATCACGAGGCAGATGGCTGACGCCTATGCGGTCGAGAGCCACAAGCGCCTGGCCGCCGCGCAGGAGGATGGCACGCTGGCGGACGAGGTGCTGCCCGCCTTCGACCGCGCGGGCAAGGTCTACCGCCGCGATGACGGGGTGCGGGCTGACAGTTCCGTCGAGAAGCTGGGCGGTCTGAAGCCGGTTTTCGAGAAACCCTACGGGCGGGTGACTGCCGGCAATGCCTCGCAGGTGACCGATGGCGCGTCCTGGTGCGTCCTCGCCTCGGCCGAGGCGGTGGAGAAGCACAAGCTGCGCCCGCGGGCGCGGATCGTCGACAGCGACTGGGCCGCGCTCGACCCGGCGGTGATGGGGCTGGGGCCGGTGATGTCGGCCACGCCGCTGATGCAGCGCCACAAGCTGGGCGCGGAGGATGTCGACCTGTGGGAGGTCAACGAGGCCTTCGCGGCGCAGGTGCTGGCTTGCCTCGCCGCCTGGCAGGACGACCGGTTCTGCCGCGACGTGCTGGGTCTTGACGCTGCTGTCGGCGCGATCCCGCGCGAGCGGCTGAATGTGAACGGTGGCGCGATCTCGCTTGGCCATCCGGTCGGCACCAGCGGCAACCGGATCGTGCTGCATCTGGCGAATGCCATGCGCAAGGCGCGGGCGAAACGCGGCATCGCTACTGAGTGCATCGGCGGCGGGCAGGGCGGCGCGATGTTGCTGGAGGCGGTGTGATGGGCGGAGTACTGGCAGAGTATCTGAGCGGCTCGGCGCTGGAACTCGGCGCCGCACGGGACACCCCCACCGACGGGCACTGGCGCTACGGGGTGGATGAGGACGGCATCGGCTGGCTGGTCCTCGACCGGACCGACGCCAGCGCCAATACCATTTCCGACGCGGTGCTGCGCGAACTCGACGACCATCTGAAGCGCATCGGGGCGGAACTGCCCGAGGCCCTGGTGATCCGTTCGGCCAAGCCGGGCGGCTTCGCCATGGGCGCCGATATCGACGCGCTGGC
>LFIK01002201.1_pt1 | contig 15725 bp, 16 predicted proteins | sample 643401 | NCBI WGS metagenome assembly LFIK01 (sample SAMN03777447, study PRJNA286221) | soda lake metagenome | biome: soda lake; feature: Kulunda steppe; material: water; isolation source: sample T5-Br brine of Lake Tanatar-5 | place: Russia: Kulunda steppe | collected 2010-07
ACACTCATCTTTACACTGATCATCTTGACATCCACTGATACACTGATCATTGTAACATCCACTGATACACTCTTTGAGGTTCGCACTCTCATTGTTCTCCATCTTTACATTAAGGAGTTGCACACACAACGACCGGTCTGTCCATCTTCACATGTGCATTCGACCGGATCGGATGGATCGGATGGATCGGTGCATTTTGTCATTGGAATAATGAATGCACTGTTAGTACGCTTCTGATAGTAATCTAAGTAGTCGAGGAGAGGACTGAAATGTGATTCTTTAACGACGTTGCAATTTTCACCCGTCGTCTCAGCAACGCGCACATCTTTGCCGTCACCGCACGTTTGATCACCTATTTTAAAGCCTTCCAGTGCTTGTTCGGCCATCCATTTAGTTATTTTTTCAAAACATTTAGTGCCTTTCTCTGGTAGTTTTCCGCATTCATACGAACCTGAAACCTTTAGTGGTGTGCAATGTGTAGGCCCTCCATCTTCCAGCTTTCCAGCATGTATACGTTTTGTTGGTATCGCGGAGAGATAGGTGGTGGTCCGGGATTCCGGAGATGCACAGTTTATTTTTGTGATAACATCACGACCATTATGAGACGCACGTTCTACAACGCAACCGTTTGAGGGGGCGGACAGCGTATGGCTTTTGTCTGCAAACACGGGAGCTGAGACGACAGTAGGGACATTTAATACGTCGTCCGTTGTAACTACGTAGCATTGTTGAGGCGAACTTAAAGGAGCACTCACGCAATGTAGTGAAAGGTCTTTGTAAACGGCATCGGCGCCACATCCATAATTGTTAATACAAGACAAGTATTCGAAATTAGGTTTCAAAGGCTTGCTCATGGTGAAATCAGCAAGGTCCAGTTATAATGTGTCACAAAAATGAATAGTTGAGCGGACCAGACTTTGATTAAAATATTGCTGGTAAAGGTGGTCCAGGGACAGATAACAAAAGCATCTGTGATAAAGAAGACTTGTGCACAGATCTTGCGTCAACCTAACTTGACCAGGTCTACACTAGCAGTGTCATATCACTCACAATCCTCGTCCACTTCACTGACAAGATCGTCAATCACTTTGTCATCAAACGTCTCACAAATTTCCGCCTTATGTAAACATAAAAGATTCTTGACGCTCAAACAATGCTCATTTATTTTTTCCAGTACGGACTCGTCCGCATCGTCTAGCTCAGGTGTGGTACTGCGAAGAACAACATGAGCACTTTGTTGAAGGAAAGCATGGCAGCATATGTTAGCCACAAGTTGAGAATGACGTGACACGCCCATATACTGTATCGGAGCATAGCGCTCTGCCATGTGGTGTCTTGCAAACACACATACATGCGTAGGTATTCCACCTGTTATCCGAAACGCAACAAGACCTCTGTGAACAAAATATACGCCTGATCGTCCAAGAAAATTTATGCGCCTTGCATCTACTAACCCAAGCATCGCATCCGGTTCGTGCCAAACGCTTAGCGCAATGGGCGCGCAATCTGCCAGTACAATGGCCGAACTCTTGAGATACAATTCCCGACAAAAGAAATAAATGTATCCCGCCGTTATATCTGTGTAGAATCGTATGTTCTGATCCGCGTCCAAAGACGGCGCACAAATCACCGAGTCCAATAAGCAAGTACCATGTACAGTACCAAGAGGAACTTGCATGCTTGACCAGTCAATAGCAATAAAATTCGCGCTGTACTTTCGTAACAAGCGGTGAACAGTGTGGTGTACTGTGCTTGACCCGCAATAGTCTACGTCAGGCATTCGACGCGACCGCTCGATTGCGCGGATAATATCAGAAAGGACACATACTTCTGGCACCGAGACAGATGCAGGTTTAAGCAGTGGTAAGCGTGTATTCAAGGGCATCTGTTCGTGGCAATACAATTCTTGCACGTCCGTAATGTAACGACCTGAACTCATACGTGTAGCAGAAAAGGTAAGCGGAGTGAACGGAATGTTCATGTGACGTAATGCATAGGGATTCCATCGTAAAGTCGACCATGCTCTCATGTGCTTTGCTTTTAGTGCGCTCATTATTTTGATTGTTGAAAGTCAAAAATCTAAAAATGGAAGCGCGCGATATTTCCAAGACATCGTCACTTTGGCTGTACGGCCGAGATAACGAGCAGAAGAATGCTATGTTAAGCGCCCTCGTTGTTGGTAAACATGCTTTGCATTTCAAATGCCACGAGATTCACGAACGATTAAAAAAGTACGGCAGTGCGGCGCTCACTCGCTCTGCACGTGGATACGACGTCGTTGTACTACATGACTTGTATCCTGATGATAACCACACGGGCGAACACATGGCCGAGGTGATTGCGGAATGGATTGACGATAGGTGTCAGGTGATTGTTCTTTCGGTATGCAGCTTGGCTCAGTACGCGCGCGATCAAAGTGTGCTGATTGAGGATCTTATTCAGATGGTGTATGTGTAATAGTAACGTGCAAACGCAGTCACTTTAGGACTGTGTGTAGAATCTGAGAAGCGATTTGTACACTATGAGCGATTGTGGTATCCATTCAGTGCCGTTGCGCCAAGCGCAGTCTTCTATTGATACCTGCGCGTATGCCGCAGACATATCCCCTCTATGTCGAGTTATGCAGCGTTTGCGTGCTTACGCAAAAGAGCGAGGTCTAGAAGCCGTCGTTTCCCAGCATAATCTTGTACGCGGTAAGCCAGGAAGCACTTTATTTTACAAAGATTCGTGCTACGTAGCGCACGTTCAAATACCATACGAGCGAATGCCGTCCCCGGAGCACTACTACGCGCTAATCAAGGCCTGTATTGATTACCTTTGTAGTATTCCGATTGTTAAAACAGCAAACGAGATTGAATTCCCACGGTGGATTACAGATTACGCGCGTAATATCCCTGAAATAAATGCCATTGAGAAACGCCATTTAAAGCACGATATAACGTGGCTCGCAACAAAGAACACGTTGCTACACTAAATTTCATTCTTTCACATGGATCGGAACAGGGCTTATTGATGCAAGTTTTAGGTCTTGTAGGTTAAAGTAGACAACATTCGTCTTTGAATGACCATAATCAAGCAAAACAATCCTATCTTTGTACAGGCCTAAATTGCATTTCCTTACATCTCTGAACCCTAAACTTCGCATTTGAGCTACTCTTTCCAGGACTACCGTTCGTGGAATGCCAGTCAGAGGTTTACATTTTTCCATGATAAGATATTTTCCCGACACATACTCGACACAGGGGCACATGAAATTTCCGACAGGTGAATCTTTGTATTTATTCCATAATCTCCACTCTTTTTTGTTTGCTCCATCAAAACCGACAGGGATCTTAATCACTAAATCTTTCTGCGTTGCATGCTGATACACCTGACGTGTGTTTCCCTGACCAATAAGCTCCCCCAAGATCTCGTGATTCACTGACATGTGCGTTACCGGCCTCTATCCAAAACAAAATTAGCTTGGACAAACAATGGTACGTATTGTAGCAAGTTGTTGCGTGCTTTGTTGACTTAGGGAACAGTATACAGTTCCGCGCACACATTTTAATTTCGCACGACAACAAGACACACTTTTTGTAAACATGGCTACCGTACGACCACAAACACCGACCCGTGATGCGCAAGACACGCGAAGCGCCAAACATACCTGCCCGGCCGCGCCTTTAAGACCCTCAACGCACTGGAAGTCTTTATTTTATATTGAGGATGAACACGACGATCTGAGGTTTGCGCAGTGCGGCATGTTTATGTCCAACGTGTTTGCGAGTCTGTGTAAGTACGGTGATGGAATCGCGCTTCCGATTTCCATTGAAAAGCTCATGACGAAGTTTGAGGAGTTCGATGTGCAATGGCGCGTAGACCGAGATTACGAATCATACAGGTTACGCGTTGATGCCTTGAGGGATCACATTGCGTCTGATATGGAAAATGCGGAGAACTTGGACCCGGAAGTGTTCAATTGGAAGACGTTTGTTCAGAACGATACGCGAGGAGACCCTCGTGTGCGTGCCCTTTGGAATGCTATGACGGAAGCAGTGTTTTCTCGTCGCGGGCGACAAGAACGAGGCTTTACACGAGCCGTCGATATGATTGCGCGTTGGCTAAACCTTTCTGATGGATGTGTGCACAGTGTGTTGGCGGACGAATATACAACGCTTATGCAATTTGAGAGAGTGTGATGTAAGTACGCCTTATGCGATATCGTGCTTTGCCACGGCAGTAGGCAATGAAACAAAACCATATAAAGACTCCATTATCCGCGCGTTATAGATATTTACGCTGTATAAATCTTGTCATGTTTTGTGACAAGGCGCTATATTGCATTTACCTGGGTCACAGTCACGGCAATCTTTGCACGCTTCGAAACAGCATATTTTAGCAAAGTTGTCTGGCAAGAATTGTTTGCAGTCGGAGGGACATTTTGCAGGCTTCGATTGACGCACTTGTGGGTTCGCGTGTAATAACCTGGATGTGTGTATGTCTAAAACCCCCCGCGGTTCTTTTTGTAGTTTAAATAAAGATGACCCTCTCGAGAATTCGGTTTCAAAAGATAGCTTATGTTTGAGTTCATTGGGAGAGTGTTACGTTAGCTTTGCGCAGCAAAAAGCTAAATAAAGAGACCGTGTAACTTCTTACACATGTGTAACATAAAAAGGTTAAATAACACTCTGCTGACGTAATCAAGAGTGTTACACATTACCATATCCGATTGAGTTCTGTCATAAGTGAGTAAAGTTTACCGTCAAATCGAAATGAGGTATTATAGATAGTATACCACTAATCTACTTTTATCTGTGTTGTGCTGGTTTTTGTCAACAGTTGGAAGCCGAGAACATTGGCTAAGTATCGGCTGGTTCACGTACGAATAAATGAACGTTCGCCTCAGAACAAAACACTAACACTGTACGCTTGTTGTGATACGGCTAGACCATATGCGCATATGAACTACTACTATTTCGATAATTGTGAAGAGACGGACGTACTCCTTCCGGTCATTCCAAGTTGTAAAGGCATTCTACGTGTCGAAACTCTCTTTCAAACGCCTTATATTGATCGCAGGCCTCAACAGCTAACTGCTCGCCGTTGAACGTGTCAATGTGAAACTGCGCCATTGTCAAACCATATTTTGCCTGCAAATGATCAGTGAAGATTTTAAACGTCTCTTTATGCCCAGGCTTGCTTCCCAGGTTAGAAAGCATAACGAGAGTATGTTTGAAATCCCTTGAACATACCAAAAGATCCGGTCTATACTTTTTCATCAAGGCCATCACGTCCCATACATTTTTCCAGCTCGCAATGGGTACACGAGCCCATTGAAGAGCCCCTTCAAAGTCAAACAGCTTGTTATACCGCATAAGCCATTGCGCCACAACGAATGGGTCTAGGTCGTAAAAATGGTTCATCGGGAAAATCATTGAAATAGGGTATATGTCGCGCAACGTGAGCATATACGTATCCATTCCCAGGTGCAAAGCAGTAAGAAAGCTTCCATGGCGAAGGGCTAAAAACCATCCACACCAACCCTTTGGCAAAGCTAAATCATGATAACCCAGAAATGGGTGCTCTATCCAACCTTTCTTAATAAAGGATTGCAACAGTGCGACCGCTTCAATGCAGCAATTCCAAGGAAAACGACATTGGATGCACTGATTGGGAGTAAAGGCATCTGCCATGCGAACGAGTACCCTGTGCTTTCGAAGCACAAAGTGGTGTCTTGAAGGCTCCAAAAGCTCGTTTCGCCACTTTTTCGACACAAAAAATAGACGCCCACAGTCACCGTGTGTCAAATAAGACAGCACTTCCGTGATAATGTTTGGAAAGTATGCAAGGCAAGTCGTGGGTTCCGTTTGATTGAAAAACACAACAGACATGCACAAACACACACGGTATAAACTTTTAAACTGTGTAATGCAACGCAATTACCTAAGTGGCCCGTGTAATAGGGGGGGAGGCGTGCGCGTTTAGCCCCCCACCCTAACTCTTTGTGTAAAACACTTGTTTTTACCCGAACACATCCGTTGGCCCATACCGTGTTCTTTTGATTCATGTCTCGCATGTTTTTGCAGAATGGCAATGTACAGCGGCCGCGCAGACCAGGTACGCATTTTTATCCCAGAGAAAATCGCGCGCTGTGGAAAAACTGTCTCGAGAGCGATACGGAGCCGAACTCGTCCTCAATTATATCGGATCAATACTGTATCCTTCCTCGAGCAAGTAACATGCCGGCACCTCCGCTTGGCAGAGATTTTGCACCGCTTCTTATACCCCGGGACGCAGGTATTATGCCTCCAGTGGATAACTGCACTTATTGCGAGAATTTTTGGCCTGTGGACGACTTGTCTTGTCTTGTCCCAGTTGAAAATGAGATAGGACAAACCAAAGGGCTATTGCAACAGGATATTACACCCTCAACGGAGACGGACTTACAAGGTAATGGACAGCAGCGGTCAGATCGATTTGTTGTTTGCGGAATCGACATTACAGATCTTGAGAAAATGAACTACCGGTTGTTCTATGTGCTATGTCGGTACTATGCGATGCGTCCGTACGTCGTGTATTATGACAGTGACGATACAGAGTACTGGCGGTCTTTACTCAAATTTTTTTTGGAGCGCACGTCCATTGTACGAGATGATGTTGTTCATTGCCCTGTTTGCAAAAAAGCAAAATACGACACCGTGGAACTTCGGAGCTGTGGCCATCGGTTGTGTTCCTCCTGTTGCTTAACACACATGCGCACGGCATCTTTGCAGCACCGGTTTGCAAGATGCCCTGTATGTTCTAGCATGTGTCATGATACGTCCGAGGGTGCGATGGTACAGGTTGGAAGTATGTTTCCGGATACCTTTTATGTATCAAAGCACGTATATGTATGGTGTGATGTGCGATACTTGCAGGACGAAGATGAAGCTTTCTGGTACAATGAAATTCGGGTGTTTGTGCCGAATTATGAATAGGATACTGTTTGTGCCACTTGCGCTCACCATACGCAGGCTGACACCTATTTATGTAGGACACACACAGTGGTTTGAAAGGCGTGTGCGCGGCTACATACGAAACGGTATACACTGTGCTCATTCAAGGTCATACTATACGGACCCTAAGGCGCTCACCCTGATAGATTAGACCAGGCCCAACTACAAATAAAACACTACAAAAAAATATTTCCAATTTCAGAGCCTCTAGGTTTGACTCCTTTCTCAGTCGACACAGTCTAAAAGTCGCTTATCAGCACAGACACACACACAGAAGCAAATGAGTTGCGCATCGATTCAACTGGTGGTCGGCATCACATGGCGTGTTTTAAGAAATCCGTAGGCTCCAGGTTTTGGATGGATATTATGCGCGCTTTTATGCTGGTATAATCTGATTTGAAGTAGCGATGGCGTTGTTCTAAACGTATTGGTTTCCTCACTGTTCAAGGTCCTCTGCTCACGCACACATCGAGTTTCGCTCGATCTCCTACAAACAAACGATGTGCGCTATACTCACAGTGCACAAAATTTCGCAATCACATATAGATGTGCGGTAACGGCAAAGCAGTGTAAGGATCACACGTAGCAAACAGTGCGAGTGCGTTTGGAAGAAGGTTCTTGGGTTGTTTGCGTTTCTTCTAAATCTGGCATCAACAGTTTGCAAACGTCCGTGTGTCCCGCCGATTTCGCCACATCGTACGGCGTACTGCCTCGTGTGCCTTCGTCCACAACCGCTCCGTGCATGAGCAAAAGCCTGCAAACATCAAAATGACCTTCCTCGGCAGCCTTGTAGAGCGCCTTTGAATCTTTTGCCGGGGTTGCTCCTTGGTTCAGCAACCACTGACAAAATTTGACGCTTCCCTCCGACGCCGCGATACACAACAAGCTATTCAATTGTTCAGATGATTTAAACTTGTAGCCATGTTTTAGCATAAGCCGGCACGTGGCGAGGCTGCTGTTCCTTGCAGCCAGGCGCATGTAGTCGTACTCTTCTAAAAATTCCACTGCTCCGTGCTCAAGCAATAGTTTGACCATTTCTATATCATTGTTCTCAATTGCCACGTGAAAAGGGGTTTCACCTTCGGTATCCATAGTAATCAACTCTTCGACGTCCTGTGACTTTTCCAAAATAAGACGTGTCATCTCATGATTTTTGTCAAACACCGCAATGTGCAACGGCGACCTGCAGTGACTATCGTCGCTTTCGTCCGTTTTTCGCTCCAAAAGCAACTTTGCCACTTCCAAGTGACCATTGCTCACAGCCTCTAATAATGGAGTATAAGCTTCGAGTACTCGATCGTCAGACGCGCCGTTTTCAAGTAGTAGGCGACAAACACGTACATGACCATGCCTTGCAGCTATAAGCAAAGGTGTCAAAAATTCTTCATTCGCATCGTGAGTTGCCCCCTTCTCCAACAACAACTTGCATACATCGTAGTGACCGTATTTTGCAGCCAAATACAAAGGCGTCTCTTCGCGATCCTGCGTCGAACAATCAATCACTTTTTCGTCCTGTTTCTCGCCTGCCTCAATCCATTTTTTGCACTTGGTAACATCACCAACGCGAGCTGCAATACACAAACGTGGCCATTTGTAATCAAGATCTTCCACTCCCTTTGTAGCAGGCCATAGTAAATTGCAAACGTCGACATAACCGTGGATGCCCGCTATTTCAAACGGCGTCTGCGCATCGTCGTCTTCGATATCCACTGAGACTTCCTCCATTAGTAGTTTGCAGACCTCGAGATGACGTTCGCCTGCGGCAGTATGGAGTGCACTTGTACCCCACCGTTTACTGACAACCGGTTTCGCTCCATGCTTTAAAAAGAAACGACAGAGATCCACATTTCCATCCGCTGCCGAAATGCACAGCACAATTGCACCGTCTTCCTCCGACCGTAGCTTTTGACCGTGCTCAAACAGAACCTCGCACAATTCCTGATTGTTGGTGTCGGCGGCATGCCACAAGTACTCGTTGCAATCAATGCCCTTTAAATCCTCGCGTTTGTCATCGTCATTCATTTCGTAGACTCGCCCACGTTCAAGCAAAAGCTTTGTCATCGATACATCGTTCTCCTGGATAGCGGTGAGTAAAGGTGTCATCTCTTCATTGTCGCGCTTTGTGGAGTCCGCGCCATTCTCCAATAGCAGGCGAACAACGTCCAAATGTTGTTGTCTGACGGCAATATGCAGCGGTGTTTCACCTTCATCATTTGCGTCGTGTGTTGCGCCATTTTCCAGCAGGTATTTACACACATCGTAGTGACCATATTTCGCGGCGAGAAATAGAGGTGTCTCGTTATGATTACAGTTATCATCACCACCGTCTTTGCCAGACGAAGAATTCGGCGTTGGTTCGTGCTTTTCGCCACGCTCAATCCATACCTTGCATTTCGCAAGATCGCCCAGGCGAGCCGCAATGCACAAAGGCGGCCAGTCCGGGTTCAAATATTCTTTTGGAGTACTCGCTGCAACTGAAGAAGCCATCGTCGAAACGAAAGTGTGAACGCCATATTTGGTTTGTATAAAAACATAAACGTTGAGTTTGCGGGGCACGAACATCACCATTGGACTAAATTCTAGTTGAAACATCTTTCAAAAAAGACGAAGGATTACTTTGCTGAAGCCTAGGTCTTTCGGTGAACGCTACTCTCCGTCACAAACAGATTGGTCAGACACATGCAAACAAGCCAACAAGAAGTTGTCTATGCAATTTTAGGAGGTTCTGTTTGAGTTCATGAACGAAGGAGGATGTTCAAACTGCCAGAATTTGCCGACCAGGAAACGAGTTCAAACCGTAGGCCCGAAGGTCGTAGATAACGTTTTGGACCTGTTTTTGCTAGTTCGATACGATCTGACAAACCGGAACGTTACTTTTGTTCAACTCGTTTTTTCGCATCAACATTGACAAGACACGAATTCACGCCAGAATTCTACAACAGGATTTGTGTGCTTCAACTCAATTGCCGGATAATGTGTTACGCGACAAAAACATTGGGCTGCCTTTCATTTTGTATTTGTCAAATTTGACGTTCAGTTGAGGTAGATAGTATATTGGCATACATACGTTGGCGTCACCATCTAGCCCGGCCATGGGTGTTACGTCAATGCTGTTTTGTAGGTGTTTGTTGAGATCGTCAATGTACACGTTAGCGTCAAGGTACAAGTTTTGTCGTATCGGCTGTTGAGCTACAGCTTGATACGCCGTATTGGAAGGTTTAGCACAGAAAAACGGCTGTCCTGTGTCGCTTTGCATATGAACATAACAATCTTCATCTTTTGCGCACGGACTTGTATTGAATTTGAATGAAGAGGTGTCTATCCCCTTTACGTCGCACACAATATGACCATCTCTCGGCGTTCTGCAATTATGCGTGTCCACCTTTGATGGAAACGTTACGCACACTGCTGGTTTGCTCATTGGAAGATGCGCGTTTGCACTGGACATGTTACTGCAAGTCCAAGATTTCACATTGTCGCATGATGACGTCTCTTGTTCGATCAACGTTTATTTATTTTGATCCCGTTAATCTGCAGATTGACGTGACCGTATGCGTTGTAAAAATTAAAGGAGAACAATAAACAGACAGCATCGCTTTAATGCACACACAATACGACATACAAACGACACTAATCATCGCGTGCATTGTTTTAACCTTGTTCACAAGTCATGTTTAGGAAACCACTGTAGCGCCGTAAGTTCTTGAGACTTACAGGAAACAACCTGCATGCAGTTAGGAATCCAAACCTTGTGTGTTGACTACATTATCTTTTAAGGTCCTGTAACAACCAAAAATCGTATTTTTGTTATGTTCAAAGTGGCAATCGTGTTGTATAATCATGACCTGATTCTTTTTTGAATTGCTAGGATAAGGAAAACCGTGGCAAGTAGAACACATGCACCAAGAATCAACGCCAGTATTACAATCATAGCAATGTAGACCTGCGTAGCTTTTACTTGAGCACGGTTGCCTCTGTAGATATTGCCGTACATTCGCAAAACTTGCTCCAAATGAGTCTGTACGTCCTGCGAGAGACTTTTGTAGAACAGGCCTTGTGACATGGCCGTGCTCTGTAAAACAATCAAACACAATGGCGTATGTTAATTGAAGCCATGTAAAACCAGCTAACGTGCGACATTTTAATTGTACCTCTTGAAGGTGTTCTGCATATTGATTCATGGCACGACGCGTGCAGGTGTCATGACACACATATAAACGAGTGACGCACCAGAGTGCCGTCCTTAAACCCATTCCTCGACACGGAGCCGCAGGGGCTCCGTGTTGACCAGGCAGGTGACCTGTGTTTCATGTGTAAAAAGCAACACGCCGGCGCAATCGCATTCCGTGTATTCCGAATGCGCATACTGACGTTCAATTCATTCCCCGGCTCTCCGTTGCCGTTTGTACGAAATGGCACATTAGGAATTGGGCAAACGTCTCGACTTAAACATCAAATTCAAGAACTGGAGTTGTTTGATTACGAAATCGGCTGCTTCCAAGAAATTTTTAGCTCGAAAGCTTTACGGTTCTACAACGAGTATCATTACCGGAAGGGTTATGGAACGGTGCGGACACAGTCAACATGGCAATGGTCTCGCTGTTTCATTGCAGTAGGTCTACGGCTTCTCATTTCGTTTGTTATATTGTTGGCTCTCTTTGGTTTTGTCACCTGGTTCTTTTGTGATTGTTGCGCGATCGACACCGCAGTCGTACTTTTGGGCCTCATGATTACGTATGTGTCGGTCGACATCTGTTGCCATGAATGGACTTTGCTTGCTTTCACGTCAGCCGTTAATCATGCGGGCCTCTTGACAGTTTACCGAAAGGCAACGCTTGATTTAATCGATTCGACGACAGTTTATCTTCCTCAAAAAGGTGATTTCATGAATTGGATTCAACCTCGTCTGTGTCTTTTGTCACGGTTTCGATGCAAGCGGAGTGGACGTGTATTTGGTGTTGCAAATGTGCATCTTAACGCCCTCGGTCGTGCACGGCACCGTGTCAATCAGCTCGATGTTGTTTATCAACACTTGAAATGTTACAAAAGTGATTTCAATATTGTTGCGGGTGATTTTAATGCAGACCCGGACTCTATGGAAATTAAAGCGTTTCGTTCTTATGGTTGGCTAGATTCTGCGGACGCTGTGTCTCACATTTCACCTGAACCCACATGGTCGTCGAACAACACGTTGGCCAATGGCTGGTTAAGAGTGCCTTCTACTCGTGTCGACTTTATCTTTTTTGAAACAGTATCGCGTGCTTCTCTTCTGTATCGCGTATTGTCGTACCAAACCGTCATGAAGGGCTTGTGCTCCACTGCTCACCAGAGTGCCGAAAAACACACCAGTGTAAAAAATATCGCTACGCATTTACATATGTGTGCATCTGTCTTTCGCGCAATTCGAACAATGTCAACCCGATGGAGCAGTACGCCTTCTAGGTCTTTTAGAACTACCTTAGAAAAGGCAAGTGAGGATTTCGTGCAAGTCAAAAACGCCACTCCGACATCAGATCATTACGGTGTTCTTGTTGAGTTTGCGCTAATGACGAACAGCATATCTCACTGTAAACCTTAGAAGTGCGATTAACCTGGCGAGCGACGCCTCGATGCTACTGTGCAAGAGCTGAACAAAGAAGATTACGGATTAGTGACGGACCTTGCGCGCTGAATCATCAAAGAAACTGGCCAGGCTTCTCAGATACTCGTGTTTTACCCGCCTTATACTCTGCCCCTTTTCGTAGACACTATTAACACAGAGCATGCTAGGAGGATGATCCTTCTTGCTCAATATGCGCATCGCGCGGTCGTGATTCCATTTGAACACCCCGTAACTTGCATGCGTTGATACCTTTGGTGACTCGCGCACCGGGGGGATGACGGCTGCGCCTTTCATCAGCGCATATGTGCGGGCAGCCAGAATCGAAGGGCAACCCCGCTTCGCGCGCAGAGGGGCGCGCAGTGTGATGGCGTACGGACTTGTGACATCCTTGCCAAGATCTCTAGCAGCCAGTCGTAGTATCGACTTTGTGCAGGCGCGAGGGTGGTGAAAGTCAACCACTGGGAGAAAACTCGCTGATGATTCTCGCATATGCCAGAGCTGTCTCACCATATTAATGACGGATCGTGCGTACGCGTTATTAATAGAGCGAAAAACAAAGAACAGGATTTGAACTGCGTTGCCAGCGTGGGTTGCCAGCATCGGATGCTCGCCGCGCACAATCGCCTTTCCGTCCGCCGTAAATAGCGAAGTGGCATGCACCGGACTAGTGATAAACATGTCATCGGACATGAGTACAAAGTGTTCGGCTAGAGCGTCCGCGCGATGCAAATGCGCTTCGATCAGATCGGAGCTGAAGGTTGGGAGCAATTTTTGTGGAATAAAGGTGCTAAGCTTTAGCAGTCCAACCGGCATTGGCTGCACTCTTGCTCTCAATTTGCAGATCCACGGCGGGCACTGGTCGTCATTCACTACCAGCACAATCTGCCGAATCCATGGCATGTTTTTTGCTACAGAAACGGCGGCCCAGAATGCTTCGTGCTCTTGCGGCCGGTGTTCGTCGTCGTCTGCAGTCACGGTGTATCGACTTGGTTCAAAGTTGTTAGCGCTGGGTGCGTACAGGCGGTGATGTTGATACTGGTGAGCCACCTGTTGCCGCGCTTGCTCCCATCGCAAGTTTGTGTCCGCCCACAATATCACGGCATCGACAGGAAAAGTCGGGGCCGCCAAAGCCGGTATACACTGGTTCTTTGCAGCGCGCTTTGCGCATGGGCGCAGTGAGATTAATAATAAGAGCATCAGTCCCAGCGCCAGGCAGGACGACAGTACAATATAAAAGACAAAATTCCAGCGCGCGGCTCGCACAGTGCTAGTGCCGCTCTCCATTGCGTGCTTTAGCGTGCAGCAGAATTAATATAGGACGGTGAGTAGTGGAGAATTAGCAATCACGTGTCCGAGCATGCAGTGGACCGCATGCTCGTTTTTCAGCGCACATAAATAACGCATATATAATTATGCTTGATTCGAACACAACACACAATGTCTCGAACGTGCTATGGTGGCTCTTAGAATTAAAAAGCCAGCTTGAACGTCCGCGTCTGTCACGCACTTTCCTACGCGATTCATCTTTTGTTCTTGCCGTTGAGCTTGCGTCCGGTTGTCAGCAAGGATCTGTCAAAAATCTGTTCAATCTTTTTGAAAAACATCCAATCCGACGGTCAGAACTTACATTAGAACCACTAAAGTTATTTGAATTGCTGCGCAGTCTCTATTACATTTTTGTAGCTACACGGCCACTGTGTGATATACAGCACCTCGCCAAAACCTTGTGCGTAACTGCGCTCGGGTGCGACTTGAGCTACCAACTCATGGATCCCGCATTAAAGTTGAGTAACTTAAAAGGCACTGCTATTGTTGCAAACCACATTGGCTTGGTGGACTCGGTCGCTTTGAAACACCTCATTCCAAACCTGTACATTGTCATGCGTAGCCCGCGAAAAGACTTGGTCAACCTAAATCATTTTGCAACCGAAAAATTAAAACGGATCAACGTGGTTTTGTTCGACGGATTTGATAAGGGTGTTCATGAAATTATTGCGGACTTGCTGGCTGCTGGCAAAAATGTATTAATTTATCCAGAATCCTATATCAGTGCCGGAATCTTTTTGGGAAAGTTCTGTACCTTACCTTTCACACATGCAGCACCGTACCTATGTGTTGGTATCCGCGTACACGGAGATGCAAGGTTCCATCTGGCAGAAAAAAACTTCAATCATCATATTGCCCGGTTAGTGTGTACCCGCAATAAGAATCGTAAAATATCGTTGTGTATATCGAGCGTGCGTCCGCCTCCAACGATGTTAGGCAAGGCGATGAGGCAAGAGAAGTCTGGTAACATGTATGCCAAAGAGTGGGAAACGGTGCGTGAGTATCGAGAGAGGTGTCAACATACAATCGCGCGTCTGACCGGTTTACCGATCCGAAACGACCTTTGCGTACGTACGCGGCATTCTATCGTGGATCTGAGCCGTGGAAAGTCCGAAAAAATATGATACAACACGTTAAAGTTCAACCTGAGATTTATCGTTACATTCGTGACACATGTGTCGTGTTTTCTTGATCATTGCGCGACACATCAGCCGGATAATGGCGGCCGCACTGCCATGTACATGGCCGCACAATTCGGACACGCGGACGTACGCGTACTGTAGCGGGATAGAGGTGCAACGAATCCACCAAACGACGCAGGCGAAGGTCCAACGAAAGTTGCACATAGATTTGGACACGTTGAAGTATCAAATTCTTTACTGTAAGGACACGTTGAAGTGTTTAATTTTTTCTCTAAGGACACGTTGATGTAGAAATTGAAAATCTCTAAGTCTATGTTGCAAAGGCATACAACGTTACACGGTTGAGCTAACACAAATCTTCGAATTAATCTAACACATCTTTGTTCCATTCCTTTTGAGTGGACATTTGTTTGGACTACATGCAACAGCGCGATACAAGTGACAACAGCCGTACTCCTACATTGAGAGCCGACACGGAGCGACCAAAACGACTTTCAGCACGCGCAAGACATTTGAACAGTGTCGGATTAGATGCATCAATCACTACGTTGGACACGGAACGCAAACGTTTGACGAGGGACGAGACTTCTTCAGAACGGACACATTCCAATGGTTTGGAAATTGTGAATTCCGCTCGAAAACGGGGACGGGTAAGTGGCGCATGTGCTGGCGATGATG
>LFIK01002202.1_pt1 | contig 15723 bp, 21 predicted proteins | sample 643401 | NCBI WGS metagenome assembly LFIK01 (sample SAMN03777447, study PRJNA286221) | soda lake metagenome | biome: soda lake; feature: Kulunda steppe; material: water; isolation source: sample T5-Br brine of Lake Tanatar-5 | place: Russia: Kulunda steppe | collected 2010-07
CCACCTCTCCCCCCTTCTCCTCCGCCACCCTTGCCCCCTCCTTCCCCTTCACCAAGCCCTCCCCCAGTGCAAGTAGCTGGTGCCCCCAGACCTCCACCTTCGCCTCCCCCCTCTCCCCCCTTCCCCCCTCCCCCCTACACGCTCGCACCAGTTTTGAGTATTGTTCCTCTGGCTGGCGTGGGGAATGAAGAGGATATTCAACGGCTTGATCCTCTGCTCCCATCTCAAGGGACGCTATCTGGGAAGCGCTCGGTCATCACTGTTAGCATCCAGACTTTTGAAGATCCCGGGGCACAGGCTGTTGATGACCCTCAAAGCAATCTGCAGGTGTGCGCAGCTTGAAGCTTCAGCCTTCGAAGGCTGGATTCACCACATCCTGGGTGTATGCAGGGGTGCCTGTGTGCTGCTCTTGGCTTGCTAGCCAGCACCCTCTCGTTTAAACAATAGTGTCATGAACTACCATTGTGGGCCAGTGCTGCACTCGGACAGTGAGAAGTGGTCCCTGACGCACAGGCGCTTGCGTTCATAAGATGGCTGCCCGGATTAAGACACACATGTGACAGGTGGTGCAGATCTGCGTATTGTGCAAGGAGCAGGGCTCGCCAGCCTTGCAACAGCCTTCACCAGGGATCTCCGCCCTGAGCACAGCGCCAATAAGCTCTGCTAGCATGTGTGTGCAGTTCGTGTGCATGCATGCACCTGCTCATGTTCACGTGATCCTGTGTGCAAGCTTGCACCCCTTCCTTCAAGCACGCACATCCTGGCTGCGCCTGCCTGAAATGTTCCTGGGGTTGGAGTTTTGTGCCTGCAGGATGCAAATGAGGCAAAGAGCAGGGATCACTCGCTTAATTCCTATGTCAGTCGCAGAAGGCTTCACCCTGGCTTTGCATCACATTGGTCCTTGCTTCCAGATCACCTCTCACCTTTTCCTGGTGGGCGAGCAAGAACCCCGGACTGTGACAAGGGATAAGGTGTGTAACGATGAGTGCATCATACTTTGTAGTGTCCTTTGTTCCATGTTTGCCGTTGTTTCTGATCTTGCTTTTGTTTCTTGCTCAGACGTCTGTGATGGGGCGTCATTTCCTTTGGCCTCATCCTTTTTGGCTTCCTGAAGGGAAGGGATGCACCAGGAAAGTGTGTCCACCTTGCCCTAGAATCACTAGCTCGGTCAGAAATTGGCCGAGCCAGCAGCATTGCAAGACGCCCCTGGGGATGCAGGAGGGTGGCATATGGGACCTGATCAGCCCTAAACACTGGCAGCTTCATCATGGCATCACAAGCCTTTCCTCCCTTGCCTCATCCCTAGTTGGATTGTGCATGCTGCTGGCTTGCCGCCTCCAGTTGGTCCCAGCAATTACGTGCAATGTGTCCCATGAGCTGCTTGCTGCTTCCAACATGTTGTTTGTTGGAACATCGGCAGAACTCAATGCTTCTGCCCCGGCTTGGGATTCTGGGGTGCCTCGTCCCAGGCTGTCTGGGCAGGTTCCTTTTGAAGCACACATCTCCCTGATGCCTCTCAATGCTCGAGTCTCGGTTACGCCAGGGTCTAAGCTGTTTCTTTTTGGTACCTTTTGATGGTTCATGGCTCTTGGATGCTCTACTAGATACCAGCACAAGAGGGTAAGGGAATGCATAGATGCATGGAGAGGCTTCTGTCTATTGCCATGCCTGGAGCTGGGAGTCACAGCCAACTGCCTATTAGCGTTTGTGCCTTTACTGGAACTGTGTCAGCCACCTGGAGCTGTGTGTCACAGCCAGTGTAGCAGTGTGAGGCCAGTGAAAGCTATCGCGACTTTAATGCTTCCCAACAGTAGATAGATGTTGTTCGTAACCCACATTACACACCTCCCTCACTAGACTCGGCCGTCCAAGGGGGTGTGTGTACAAGGTTAAGTCCACGTTTTCTCAAAGCGATGGGACTCAGATCCAGATTCAAGTTGAAGCTCCGGTACCAAATGCAGTGATTTGAAACCCCTCCATAAAAGACGCAAAAGTGACTTCAACGCCTCTTCATCGTCAAGAGCTGTTGTACATAACTCGTTACTCAAAACCACCTGCTGGCATGTGTGTGCCCTGGCCTTGTGCTCAGGTCCGCATTCCTCGGGGGCGCCCCACAGCGCCTGACCGGCCTTGGCTCGTCCGCTACTCGGTCAGGGAGAGGGATGCTTGGTCATGGCGTGATCCAGCCACGCCTCTGATTCGAGAGTACGTGGTTGTCTGCCCCAACGTAAGTGTACCTGCAGTGGCCCAAAGGCCAAGTGCTGTGTAAGTTGCATGTGTACTGAGTGCCGCAGGCTGCTGACGCAGCTGCACCTGGTGCCCCAGAGGCTGTTGGTGCGTACTGAGCATGCAATACTGTATCCTGCAGGGCATGGCTCGCACACCAACACGGTCCCTTCATGGTCATTCGTGGCTATCAACCTTACACATTTTGTCTCTAGAGCATGGAGGTGGGCGCTTATCATATTCACCTGCATTACTAATTAGTTGGGAAAGGTGCGGCACTGAGCGGTTCTGTTGTCTGGGCGCGCAGGAAGAGACGACGTGCGTAAGTGAGCGGGACGGAAGCACCTTCTGCTCAACACTTTCCATCTGCATGGAGTTCACTGACGACGCTGAGAACGACCCCACTGCTACCCGCACATTCCCGGACATCAGGCTCCTGGGCACGTCAGATGCAGTTGTGCTCAATGCGGGATCAGTCTATGACCGCTGCACTGAGGACGATTTGGATCAGGAGGACAGCCCGCCTTGTGACCCGTGAGTGGCAAGTTGGAAAGCTGTCAGCACGATGTTGACGAGAGGGCCAAGCCTGCTGGCAGGTGCTGAACTCTGCCCCTGACTGAAACACGCTAGTGCAGTTGCTGACCTTACAACTTAGCACCCCACCAGCTGGGCAAGTTATCTTCAACTCAGGAAGCACGCTCAGCACCACACATGCCGTACATTTTGCCACTCTTGCAACGGATGATACAGGGGGGTTGAAGCTGTTGACACCATTGGAACATCAGACGGCGGGGATGTGAGCTTCGACATTTCAAATCGCGTCCAGATCCGATGCATGTTTGAGCCGGTTGCTGGCAGCGACACGGTGGGTGAGGCTTCAAGGCCTGACCAACTGTTATAGGGAGTTGTACGCAATGGTTTCTGTAAGGAGAATGTTGCCTGCAGGTGCTGCCCTGAAGCGGCAGTTTTTTTCCGCAAGCCTGTGGCTGCGTTTGTCACTGTCCTGATCGTGGGACCTAAGCAAACAGAAGTCATGCGTTTCCTGTGACGAAGACAGGATCAGGAGGCCCAAGCATGGGCACCTCTTGACTACAAGCATTTCAGAAACAAGTTGCTGCGTGCATTAGACCTGTTAGACCTGTGCCTCTGAAAGTGGCTGCTTCTATCACTCAGAGAAAGCCAGGAGGCGTTGCAGTGTGAAGGGATCTCACTGATTTCGATTTGAAGTAAGCAAACCAGTGACATCCTTTGACATTTGAGGAGGTTTAGTGCAAGATTTAGTGCAAGTTGCGGGCTGACCCATCTGTCTGCCTGCACGCGCTCTCGCCCAACTTGCGTAAACGCTGCTCCTAAAATACTCTGATGTACTTTAGTCTTGCATTGCCCCTGCATCGCTTCCAGGAACCAGACTTCGGTCCGCAAGTAGACTACTCGGGAGGTCTGGTTGCATGCGGCTTCTCAACCCAAAATGCTGGAACGTGGACCATCCAGTTTGAGGTGAATAAACATACGTATTTGGCATATGAATTTTTGCGCACAATTTGGATTTGATAAGGATAATGGGCACGTGTCTAAAGGTAAGGACAAGTTTAATTCTTGAGGTATTGAACAACGTTCCTAAACGACCTTCATTGTACCGTTGTGCTCCTTTGCCTTGCAACTCATTACTCTTGCAAATTCCCAAAATTATCACATCTATTAATTTGCGAGTAAAAAGGGGTCGTGAGGCCTCTGGTCTAAAGTTCGTATTTGCGAACTTCAATCTTTTACCACCTCTAACCTGAGCCATACTCGCTGCTGCTTGTCCCGCTCAGCTACTTCCTCTGCCTCCGCTGCTGCGCTGCCTTAATAGTGCAGATGCAAGCTTACATGCACCTGATGGCTGGGCAGCTGCAAGGGTAGCAGGTGTACCCACACCACAGGGTTCTCTTTGATGAAATATGAAGCAGGCCTCTCCAGCCTAAGCCTACCCACAGTCCTGGGTGGATACGGAAGGGAGATGCTCGCGATGGCAGCAACGAGCACACTCTCTCGCTTAGCAACTCTCTGAGCCTAGTTTAGGGTGAACTCCTGGTTGATGTGTAGTTCCCCAGGCTGCCCCTTGCCCTCAGAGCGCTTCCCTCCTTTGCAACCTACATCGAAAGGTGTCCTTCGCCGTTTGGGGTGCGGGGGTCCAAGAGGAAGGGCCCGGGCAGGGCAGCGGCTGAACCACCATACCTTGCAAGCTTTTTTATAAAGATGATCTATTTACTCCTGGCAGGTCGTGAGAGGAGCCGGAAGTAATAAGCTAATTGCAGACTCTCTAGGAGCACAATAGTTTGTGCCTTGGTGTAAGCAAAAGGTGGTTTTGAAAGCCTCCAGAAGGCCGCATCCAAGGGCTGCAGTCTTCGTGCCATACAGGAATGTGTGATGGCATATTCTGAGAACATTTCAGGTTTGGAAAACCCCAGTTCGTACATGCAGTCATCGTATGAGAAGCCTTCTATGCAATTTGTGCTCCTATGAATCTTGAGCAAGTTTTGAAAGTGAAGCGGTCTGCTTACTTCTGCCCATCTCATTTTGCAGGTCACCAATTCAGCAGCTTTTACATCAACTATGGAGAAGAGTATCCAGATCATCGAAGTCTGTGCAAGCGGAGAAGTGCGCTGCAACAGAGGCATCTGTGTAGAAAGTGAGCAGCCTCAGGCGTCTGTCTTGCCCTGAAGATACATTGCCTTATCAGTTTCCATGGCTGCCTGTGCTCTTCTTAGTCTATCTGCTTTCATACTATAATGTGCACATGGTATTGTAATCATTTAGAAAAAAGCAGGCAAACAAGCAAGGCGTCTTCTTGCGAGTCCAATACTTGAACACCTGCAACATCCTGTTTCCACACATGTGCGCTTGGCGAGTGTTAATGACATGTCGACTGCTGCATACACAGCCTTCCTGGTTGTCCACCCACGCCATGTGCAGCTGCTGACCAGTGTGCATTCTTCGGGGGTGTGGAAGAGGGAGAGGATGATGGCACTGACGCTGAGGCAGAGGCAGCAGCAGCAGCTAATGACGATGACGGAGACGATGATGAGGAGGAAGCTGAGCGTCCATGGATCCGCTTGCGAAGTGTTGAGGGTCAGGGTGCGTGCACGCAGGCTTCCTGCTGGAGTTGTGCTGAGGAAAGGGAGTTAATAATGATTCACGAGAGCGGGCCTCTTGGCTTGCTTTGGGGGTAGGAATTTAGCTTGACTCCTGAAGAGAAATGGGAGTGGCTCTCATGTTTGCTGCGTCAGTGTGTACACTTAAGAGCTCCGCAGGAGCTTTGGCCCTGCCTAGTCTTAGACAATGGGCTGTGGCTTTGAGGAAGCGGTGTCAAGAAGTGTCTTGTCTGCGATGAAGATTGCTTTTCCAATGAGACGCCAAGTATTCATTTGATATTCACTATCCAAGGGGTCAATGGAGTCGATGGCGATATCTGATGATGGGTGCATCATCTGATGCTCCCATTGTTTTCATCATGGCAACTGTCACACCCGAATGTCTCGTCTCTAATTGATAGATTCTGGTCCAGCGGCTAGCCTTGGACAGGCGACCTGTGGCTTCAAAACCAATGTGTTGCGAATCCCTGTGCCTCTGCAGCTGCAAACCAGAGGGGGGTCATCATCCCTGAGGGGATTCAGTACAAGGCATGCAACCGAGATGACAGCGATGAAACGTGCGAGCCAGGTATGGCAGAGGGGCATTGAATCAGTCAAGTTAATCTGGTCGTGACTCTTGTATGAGGCAAAAGCCTTTGATTTGCAGGTGCCGCATTCAAATGAGGTCAAGCGTTGTGCCCAATAGGCTGGAGGGACCTGCCTTAGTATGGGGCTGCTGGAATACACCAGGCAGCTGATCTGCTAGGGCAAGGAGAGTGCTCTTGATGCCCCTGCAGCTCTTGCAGGCGGTATGTCCAGTTGGGGCTCTGTGTGTGGAGACTTGCCATGCTGCAGACGAGACCGTGTTCTCATAAGCTATCGATGTTTTACAAGTCGCAGGTTGAGTTAGCCTTTTGCTTGTGCACAGGCTGCCATTTACTTGAACGCACAAAAACAAAAATCCTGGTGCTAATGCGAGTTGTGCTGCGGTTGATATGGGGTCTACTGCCGTTTTTGGATATATGCCCTGGTCAGCACATGAAGAGCATTTGCTCTAGACAGCAGGTCAGTGTGTGCAAATCCCTGCTCCTTTCAAATGTAGGCGTGGACTCGCTTGACTCAACAGGAAGCCTCAATAACAGGGTGAGATGGCTGACATTCAAGCCCATGGCATTATCTTTGGCATCCTTGAAGCTGTGCTTTTTGCTGGCGATTCAGCCCCTGATGGACAAGCTGCGCTTGCTGTGCCAAACGTGTGTGCCAAAGGGTCCACATGCCTCTGCTGTGCTCAAAAGATGGTGCTCAAACTTGTGCAGGTTAGGAGTCTATGGCCATGATTGGCACGCAGTTGCATGCACATTGGCCCAAGTAATCTCTCGCATTTTAGACTTATGAGCAGGGCTGTCTGCACCCCATGTGCATGCTGGCCGTGCTGCAATTGAGCTGGCTGGGAGGTGGTAGCCATATTTAGTACATCTGCCAACGCTTTGCAGGTGTGGGCTTGCCCTCAGTCGCCAAAGATGCCTGCTAACTGCTTGGTGTTCCCCGAGAGGTGCCCGTTCCATACATATGGCTTCCACGTGGCGGGCCTGAGCTTCTGCAGTTTTGAACCGCCAGGTGATCTTCAAGGAAGAGGGATGATGAGAGAAGTAGAGGCTGATTTACGGCTTCTGTGGCTCCTGGTTGGGATGTGCTGCATCTGTGCGACCCTTGTTTGAGCCTCAAAGTGCAACGCAGTCGTGCCATGGCTTCGGCCCCCGTCGATGAGCCTAGCAGCAGCAGCGGGAGTCGCACAAATAGTGCGACGCAGCGCCTGTGCTTATGAAGCGAGGTTGCCTGCCTTGGCGCACCACCCCAAGGCCATGAAGAAACATTCAACCTGGATGATAGTCTTTTGAATGCGGAAACATTTGCACCAGGCCACGAGCCCAGAACTCCCCGAGGCTTCTTCGATAGCTAGCCATGTGTGGAGCATGTGCCCCGCGTACTATGTGTAGCTTATGGATGCACCCACTGTGACCACATGTGCTGCCTGCCAATCCACATGCATCGAGTTGCAAGCCACTCAGCTGCAAGCCTGGCAATGCGCCTCAATCTTTGCAATCGCCGGTGTGTGATGCAGAGGGTCAGAGTGAGTTCAGGGACGGCGACTCGTTCGAAATCCAGTTCGTGGCTCTGGGGAGCAACGGGAGGTGCGCCTGCTTTGGGACAAACTAAGCCTCTGCATGCGGTCAACTGCACCTTTGGATATGCACTCCCTAAGGGGGTGCGCAGATGGCAGCATGCGCGCGCCTCTGTTGTCAACTTACACCTGTCGCAGGCCTCCTGTGGGCCTACACTGTTAGCACCAACCTTTCACTACTACCCCCGCACGTGCCTGTGTGCCTGTGCCCTCACATGCACTGCGTGCAGCTCGACATCACAGCAGGCCCATGCAGCGATTCCGCCTAATTCTGATGTGCGCTGCATTGCTGCATTGAGTTTTTGAGCTGCCGTGCACCACTGCAGCGCTCATAGTAGCAGGCCTGGCGCTCAACCACGCATGGTGGGCGTGCGTGTCCTCGCTCTACCGCGTGTGTGCAGGACGTCAAGCGTGAGGCGCGTGGTCACCGTCGGCCGCCGGTGCCCATCAGCCCAAAGGCCACACTGGTGAGTGTGAGCACAAGGCGTATCTGGCTCTTGTTGTGGGACCAACACAGCCCCTCAGGTCAAAAGGCGACGAGAGTGTGTACTGGGCACCTTGGTTCAAGACAGCTGGGGGTTGTGAGCACAGGCAAGGTTAGGTCAGGCTTCCATGGCTGCCCCTGCTGGACGAGAGCAGCTGGGCCAAGGCCTGTGTGCGTACATGGGCCCGCGCATTTTTCCTCCCGCACATGTGTCCGCACATGCACGCGCTCACGCTGCCACGCGCACCTCTGTGAGCCTGTGACTTCCCACCGCTGCCCTGCAGGTGCAATGCTCCAGGGCAGGGCAAGTTTGAGTTCCGATGCGTTGCGGTGAGAGCCCCTGTGTGTGGGTTTAGGGGCTCGCGTCTCGCCTGCGCCATCAGAGTGGTGTTATATGCCGCAGCTGCATTTTGCTGGGTGGCGCATGATGCTGTGCCGCACAGCAGTGCCGTGGCTGCGTGCGTGCATGGCTCTTTTTCTGCTGCTGCTCGTGTGCGCGCACGGCCCTGGCAACATCTGATGGAGTTGTGCAGGCCAGGAAGGGGGGAGAGGGTGGGCGGCTGGCCTCCGACTGCGTCCTGCCTTGTCCCCATTAGGGGCAAGAGCTGTCATGAGGCTGAAGACCCTTGGTCCTGACCATTCTAGAGCCTCCCCACAGCTTGCACGCCCATGCTCATGCTGCTGCTCCTGATGCAAGGATCAATGCCCACATGCAGGGCGGCAGCCGCCTGCTCTGTGCACCTGGGAGGCTTGGAATGGGCGAGAGCAGTGTGCTGAGCCCTTTTCTTCTAGGAGGGCCGCAGAGCTCCTTTGCACGCATGTGCTTGCAACTGAGTTTAGGGTGAAGCTTGTGCTTGACTGTGCACGTGCATGCAGCCATTGCGCCATTCCACTTTTCCCCTATTTGCTTGTGGTTATTGCGCCTACTTGATACAGTCTGCAATTTTTAACATTCTGCAGCGCTGTGCATGTGTGCGCATCTATTTTAGCGTGCATGCTGTTCGTGCACGTGTGCTTGCACGTTATTGGTTTGCTTGCATGTGCTTTATTTTGTTGTTTGCGCACATGTGCTTGCAGCTTGAGTGTGATCAGTGGCGGGCAATCAATGCGCCGGATACACCTTCAGAGGACAGCGTGCCTGCGTTTGGCAGCGAAGTTGAAGTTGAGGAGGAGGACAACGATCCTGAGTCGATTTCGAATGTTGACCCCAGAGACATCCCTGATGTTCCAGTAGAAGACGCTCCTGGCAATTCTGGCAATGCTGGGGGCAATGCTGGGGGCAACTCAGGTGGGCGCATTCCGCACAGATGTTGCATGCCTTGTGTTATGGCACGTTGGTGCTAGTGTTGGTGTTGTGGTGGGGCGTGTGTGCGCGCGCGCAAGCACTTCATGTGCACGGGCGATTGTGCTTTGCTTGCGTGCGTGCGTGGGGATTCTTGGCATCTTTGCCCGGGTTCCGATGATTTCATTGCACCTCTGATCATGGACAGGGTTACTGATGACCGCATGCATTTCCCCTGCTGGATTTGGCGAAATAGCACACAAATCAGCCAATGTGCTGTACGTTTTCTATCTTTAGCAACTTTCATCACTTGTGCCTGAAGGGCCTTGCGCCTGCTTGGCGGGCTCCATTGGTTGTGTGAAATATTGCGCTGTGTCTCTGCTCATTGATCCACCCTTCACCACTTCTTGATCTTCTTTTTGATGTGCAGGAAGGCGCCGGAGCCTGCTCAGCCGCGACCTCCTGCAAGAAAATGGTGAAGAAGCAGCAGCCGTGCCCACAGTCACGCGCGTTACCAACTTCATCTTTGGATTCCAAGCTGTGAGTGCACTCTGCTCTTTGTCTGTTTAGGGCAGCTCTGAGCTTTGTCTTGTCAGGGCAATTTTCTGTCAAAATGATGTATCCAGCAGCTCAGGATAAATGTGAAGGGTAAAGGGCGTAAAGCTATGCTTGTTCGGAGCACCATCTCCTTCTCCACGCAACCCAGGCTAGGCAGCAGGCTGGATTAGAGTGCGCCAGGGCCATGCGGGCAGCAGATAAGCTCAATGAACGGCAGCCTGCGCAACAAGTCGTCATTTTCCTTGCATGCCCATTTCCCAGGCACCTTGCTGTTTGCTCTCACTTGCTTTTCTGTCCTTGCCATGCCCATCTCTGGCCATCCACCTGCTCCGGCGATACTTTGAGTCCCTTGCGCAGCCTCTGATTGCTGAGCATCAGCACAGAGCTGCATACTCAACAGCGAGTCTTCAGTAGAAAAGAAGGGAGCAGTGTCGACGCTTGCATGACGTGCTTTTTGCTGCTGACACGCATGCAGAGGAGCGTCCCTGATGGAGTGAGAGGCTGGAGGAACCCTGCGCTCGCGCCATGCGAGCCAGCCAGCAGTCGCGTGTGTGGCACATCTGCGATTGACCCCACTGTAAGTCAACTCAGCCGCGTTGGCTGCCGGGGCGTGTGTCCATTTCTTTGTGCATGTGCATGCCTGGCGCTATGGTTGCCTTCCGACCCTTCCTCCAAGGTCAACTATGCCTGCCTCTTTGTGGGTGGTCACCATGGGAGGCGGTAACAGAGGTCAGCGTGCACAATGTGTCTGGGCATGCTGCAGCACAGTGGAGTGTAGGCCACTACTGTGAGCTGCTCGCAGCCAAGCACTGTGTGAGTTTGTTGTTTATGCCACTGGGTGCACCTGCTGCGCTTGCAGGTAAGAGAGGCTGCGTGCCCCAGCCTTGTCAGGGCACCGGCTCTTGAACTGCAGGAGCGCGTGCAGCAGGCGTGCGTTGCCCCCTGACCTAGCCTGATTAGACCTTTGTGCCTGTCACATGCTTGCTCTTGCAGGGCCTGTGCAGGCTGTGCACATTGGTCCTGCTTCTCGCTGTCTTTGTTGCATGCATACACACAGCTGGGCCTGGTGCGTGTGCACTCGCGGGTGACACACAGGGTGCCGCTCTGCGGCTGTCAACGTCCACACCATGCACGGACCGCTTTGCCAGCCTGAATGCGTTTGAGGACTTCTTGGAGGGCGTGCGGAGGGTGCCGCGGCTGGCCCCCCTGGACGACTGCCAGGCATCACTGTGCTCTCCAACTGCAGCAGACAGAGGTGCGCTGTCTGAGGCGCGCTGGGCCTGGCGGTGGCCCTGTCGTAGAGCGGCCGGGTGTGCTCTCTATTTGGGTCGTTGGCGCTGCAAGGGTGTGAGTCGCACTATGGTGATGTCCAGCACGAGCTGGGGCGGCTTGTGAGCACATGCACGCGCTTGCCATGGAGCTCTTGGAGCTGAATGCACACACACGCCCTCAAACACCCAGGCCCCTGCACTCCACAAGTGAAGCAAGCGTCTGTGTGCTAGGGGGCCTGTGTGTGGCTTGCATCACAGGCACTGCACATGCATGCTGCCGTTAGAAGCCCCTGTGCATGTGCGCTCCAGCAGCACAACCTTCTCCTCTGCATGTGCCTGGAGGCTGCACGCACTTGCCGTGTGGACATGCCACAGCTTTGTGGCCATGCTCTGATCTTTGTAGCTATGCTGCTGTACTGACGTGTTGCAGGCCAATGCCAACCTGGGCGCTACATCATCAGGTGGGCTCCGACGCTCGTGTGTGGCTGCCGCTGTCCGCGGCTGTGCCTCCTTGCGGGTGTGGAGGAGTCCCTTGCCCATGCCCTATGCTGATGGGCATGTTGCAATCTGCAAGGGATTAAGCGGGCTGTCCCTTGAACATGAGCTTGCATGCATGTCCAGCATGATGGGTGCAGCAAGGGGGCTCTCATGCCTGCTGTGTGCCCTGGCGCATGCCTGGCTGGCTCTGACGGCTGGACGGAGTTTATCAGTGTTGCGCGCAGCGTGCGGCACCCCGTCCTTTGGCACATACTTCCTGCAAACCGCGCATCAACAGTGCACAGCTGGGTGTGGACACAGTAGCCCTGCATCGCACGGGTGTTGCACAACGGTGATGTACCCGGAAGGGCAAGGGCACCTTGGTCACAAGAACTGGGATTTCGCCTGCTGCTGCCTGCTGCTGCCCAAGCCTGCAGGCTGTCGGGTCTTGCCCGCCCGGGCTTTGGCACTCGTGCTGTGGACTCAGCTGGCTGTGGGACGCAGCGCATGCTGTTTCCCAAGCCTGGTTCTCTTGCGACCTGCCACTCCTGCACTTTTGACAAGTGCTGCCAGCAAGGGGTGCTCGCTGCCTCTTCAGCTCACAGTGCTCAAGGATTGAGAGAAGCCAAGTGTCAATATTGCTTTGCGGGGCTGACGCAGGTTTGATGCCGTGGACTCAAGGAGGAGGCAGAGCGCGCTGAACCTGGTCATGCGCATTGAAAACGGCGCGAGGTGTGGCTGCAGGCGGGGCTGGTTAGGGGTGCTGGTTGCCACAGACAGCGTGGCGCCCTTGACATGTGCTGCTTGAATACCATGGTGCTGTGCTAATTGGGTCGTACACCGACCCTTGCTGTCCTAAGCCCCTGGATCAGCAGGGCCGTGAGCAGGAGACCGCACCTTATGCCCATGGGAAGGCACACCTGAACGCGTGAGACAGCATGTTTGTCCGCTTTCCCGGCCCAGCCCTTGCAGTATGGTCCCTTCCTGCCACTCTTGGCTGCACCCCGCCTCCAGAGGGGGGCAGGCACCGCTGCCCCTCCTTACCCCACCAGCATGCCACTGCTGTCACCCCCTGGTTCAGGGCCACAGGTTGCTGCATCTTCCCCTCCCCGCACATGCTTAGCCCACTCTGCCGCGCCTCGCCCCGCGGCAGCCCCACAGCAGTGCCTGCTGTCCTGTGCACCAGCTGTGCTCTCACTCGCCCCAACTACCTGCCATGCTGCGGCAACCCTGCTGCACGCAGGCACCAGGTCCAGGTGCTCGCTGCGCTGGTGTGCCCGGAAGGCCCCGTCGCCCTCCAGACTGTGGTACGTACTACCCTCAGGCACAGGAGGGGCCGTGTGCTGTGGGTGCACCTGGCAGGGCTGCGCAGGGGGTTGCCTTTGGGTTGCGCAGCATGTGCGCTGTGCGTGTGGATGCGCATGTGGGTGCGCCTTCCCCGTGTGCGCCCTTGCCCTTGTGCGTACTCCAGTGACCACATACTCTCCTCTGCCTCTGTGCATCAATGCCTTGCACGCGCCCTGCAGCTCAACGCGGGGCGGCCTGTCCAGCACGGCTTGCCTTACTTGAAGGCCTTGGGCCTGGACTTCACGACCGTGAGGAGGGTAAGCGTCCCATCACGCGTGCTTTTGGGGCCCTGTGGCCTCTGCCTGCATGGGATCCCTGCTGCTTCTTAGGGCGCCCGAGTACGAAGTCTTGGTGCCTGGTTGGGGTCCCACACGTATGTGGGCGAGGCCTGGCTAGAAGTGCAGCTGGTTTGCCTGTGTGGAGCGCTCTCTGGGGCGCAGGCATGCGGGCGCGCATGCATGGCCCCTCGAAGGCGGCAAAAAGGATGTGGCTGGGCTGCTCGCGTGTGCTGCGAGAAGGACTGTGGGTATGAGGGCAGTGTAGCACTGCCCACACCCGTGCTCTGCTTTTGGAGGGGCTGTGGAATTGGTGTGTTTGGACGTGCGCAGCACAGTGGAAACTGCGTGGCTGTGTGTGCAGGCCAGGCTCATTGGAGGCCGCGTGCAAGTTGGGACGACGCCCGTCCACCCAGGCACTGGCAATATGCCGCAATTGTGCAACGTGGTGATGCTGCTGGAGTATGAGGTGCGCGCTGCCCCTGCAAGAGGATCGCAGTCGCTGCTCTTGATCCAGCTCTGGAGTCAGGGGCTGGACTCAGGTCACATGCAAAGGGCAACGGAGTGCTCATGTGCCTCCTCTTCATCCGCGCTGCCAGCTGTGTGGTTCAGCGTGGATGCCGCGTGCATGCAAGGGCAGTGGAATGCTGCGCCGCGCTGTCAGGGCGTATGGGCCCTTGGGGTCAAGGCTGTGGCTAGTGAGTTTTCATGAGTCGTGTTCCTCTTCTGTGGCCATGCTTCGCCTGAGCTGGCCCATTGAGCGTTCTTTCTGCCCCCCTCCCCACGGCACTGTTGAGGACTCGGGACCATGCCTCCCATATTGGTTCAGGTGGTCATGTTATTCCAAATGGATGCTCTTGTTATTCTTAGCACACTGCTGCAATTGCCGTGGCTTCAGATTGGGTGCACTCCTGAAGTTGCTGGGTACAAGAAGGGCCCGAGCATCGAAGAGTCCGAAGACCAGTGGTGGTGGGTGATTAAGTCGCCCTACTCTGTGTGCTTAGCTTGCACGTGCATCAGGATAAGGAAGTGAGGAAATGTGCCAAAGCCAGATTGAAGCTGCATATATACATGTGTGCCAGTTTATGTGTGTTAATGTGTCTGTACATGTATGTGGGTGTGTTTACTTGTATGTGTGTGCGTTGATGTGTTTGCACGCATGCGCACGCTTGCGCATGCCTCCCAACCAGCAAGCCAGAAGGGCTGTGGCTTGACCTAAGATGCTGCTGCAGGCATGTTACCACATCAGCACTCCTCTCAGGGGTTTTACAGGAGGTTTGCTGTCTTAGGGCCTGCTTGGCTGAGGCGCACACATACCCCCCTTCCTGCTCCTGTCGGCCTGCAGCCCCTGTGAAGTGGCCCTGAACCCGACGTTTGAGAGAGGCAGCGGCTTCCAGCTCGACACCTCACGAGGGTATCCCATTGTGGCAGGTGGGCTACTTTGTCCATCTTTTCCCCTCCAGGCGCACGCTTGGTACGCCGCGTCAGCAGGTGCTGGCCTGGCACCGGCACACCCTCTGCCACTGTGCCACCTGTGTGGAGTAAGGGGCGCAGCTGTTTTAGCCATGGCACGCGCACAAAGTCCTGAGTCCAGTACGCATGTTGCCTTGGCCTGCTCCCATCTGCATGCCACCTGCTGTGGCTGTGCTGAGTCTTGCAGCCCCTGAAGCAGCCCTGCCCTCAGCAAAAAAAGCTTCTCGCCCCACTCTTGAGCGAATAAACGCTAGCATAGTGTGCAACACATGGAAAGAAGACCACTACCTTATAGGGCTGCCCCGAGCACCTGAGCAGATCGAGCAAGGCTCACTCTCCACAGCCTGCAGCCAGCTGTGCTCTGCTGCCCTCACACACTGCGCCTCCCCTGCATGTGCATGCTGCAGGACCAGAAGGCACCCCCCTGTATGGCCCTGTCATCTCCTGGCAGCGCAGCAACCCAGCCGGCGCCTTCCCAAATGGACCCAGCCCAAACTGTGCTGCACTGTAGGTCATGCGGTCAAAGCCTCGCGGGCAAACATGGGCGTTCAAAAATGGATGCCCAGGCCCTGCCTAGACTGCGCTGCTTTGCTGGCTGTGCTTGTCGCCCTGACTTGTGTCTCTCCCTGCTGTCCAAGCGCCTCTTGTCTACCCCTGCTGCCTGAGCGCCTATGTTTCTAACCCCATGGTGCCTGAGCGTGTGCCCTTGTGCACTCCTGCAGCTGCTAGGGTGCTGCTGTTGCGCAAGGCCATGCCCGCAGATATGAGGCCTACCTTGGGCCTCATCCCCTGTGCCTGCCCACCAGCCATGAGATGAGGACCATCACCAAGCCACAGGACATGGCCGCAGCACCAGGCTAGACTGCCGACTGGCCAGTCGCCAGAGATCATGGCACCGTGTCTGGATTGTGGCAGGGTTCCCCCCCCCCCTTCTTGCTATTGGAAGTTCTTTCTATTGGGATGAATTTGGTTGCTCTTACCAACGCTCTGTTGCTCACTCCCATTAGCTGCACCCTTTTCTGCCCCCCCCCCCCC
>LFIK01002203.1_pt1 | contig 15717 bp, 17 predicted proteins | sample 643401 | NCBI WGS metagenome assembly LFIK01 (sample SAMN03777447, study PRJNA286221) | soda lake metagenome | biome: soda lake; feature: Kulunda steppe; material: water; isolation source: sample T5-Br brine of Lake Tanatar-5 | place: Russia: Kulunda steppe | collected 2010-07
CCCCCCTGAAAAATGGAAAATCACTGGAAAATCACCCGGAAAGCCCTGAGGCTTCCGCAGACGGTGTCCATCATAGGAATTTACCATGGATTTTTCATCATGGGAATTTACCCATGGATTTTTCCCGCGGAGCTGGGCCGCGGAATCAGACATTTTTCTCAGGTCATTCATAAGATGATTGCAGCATCATGGGCAGGGTCAAGAGGAGAGGTCAAAGGAGGAGTGGGGCCCTGTGGAAGGTACAGGAGAGTCATGCCAGCCCCCTGGGATGCTCCCCCTAGGTGCTTGATGCAGCTTTGCTCGCACCTCCTCAGCTCAGCTGTGGCACATGGAAAACACAATGCAGCTAACCATGTGTGCTGCTGAGTGTGTGCACAACATGCCCTGGTCATACTGCCCAGAAATGTGCCCAGGTGCTCCTGCATGGGTGTGCGCACGCATCATCCATGCATGATATGCTCCGATATGGATAAATACCAAGTCTACGAGCTTTCAAGCTTGGCAGTCCTCCAAAGATGACCGGAAGCCGGTGAATCCAACGATGAGGTGCACCCCTTGCAGCATTTTATCTTCACAGGTCGATCAATCTATTGCTGCAACTACTGAGCTATAAAAAAAAAACAGATGTTCATGACAGAATACACTGAAATGAACTGTCTTAATCGGGCTGATGTTAACTTGACATCCCGTGTGACCGCCTGCCACATCCCTATCCTTAGGAAAATGGGGGTTTCCAGTCAGAAATTCATAGATCTTCAGAATGGCTTTAGGCCTAACCTTGAAAACTTTCAAATGATGAGCCCAATGACGTGTGCTTATAAGGTAATTATGTCGTAAAATTTTGACATCCATGCTTTTTCATGTACATGTGGGTGTTTGCATGCGGTGCCCCTGGACAATATTTCAAAAGTGAGTCCGCCGATCATGTATGTAAATTTTGTATTTTAGAATGTATCATTTTTGACTGGTCAAAGGAAGGAGATGGTCAAAGAGGTATCCCTATCCTTCTCCGTGGAAGACTTCACTTGTCAGGTGAAAGGGACCTAGATTCCCTTCAGAATGTATCTTTGCACTGTAAATACTTTTATCCCGGGCATGCAACTTTTGCGATGACATCATGCCTCGCTTGCATGTGTGTGCAGGACTATTTTTCCACAGTCTACAAATCGGGGGCACCTTTCCAACAGTACCACAAGGTTAGCCAGTTGGAAAACGAGCATAAGGCTCAATTTGACGGGCGGCTACAAACACAAAAGTGGACCTGACACTGCATGCGGTGCAGCCACACCCTTTTTGGTTACGCGATAGTTTTTCCTACAAATACATCATAAGTTGTTACACAATTATGAATGCACCACATGCAGGAAGTGACAAAGGACCCAGGGGCCATTGTTGGCCCTTGGGAAGCGGGTGCATCTTCAAATGAATGCAGTCGGAAATGCACCTTCTCCATGGTCCTAGCAGTTCCACAAATGATCAAGAAAGCAATAGGTAAGCATGATGCATGCAGGCCCAATTCCTGCTCAGCCCTATCGCATGTCATCCATTGGCATCAGTCATGTACCCTCTCCTCCATTGTGTGATGCCACCTAGCCTGCTGTCCGAGGCACTGCACACAGAAAGCTGTGTGCCTTTTCGGAGTTTCATAGTGCCTAACCATTTAAAAGAATATTCAGTCGGAATAATAAATTCAAGGCTTCCTGCCTTTGCCCGGCACAGTTTGAATTTGGATACTTATTAGCAGGGGCTTAAATCATGTGAGCGCGCGCACACACTCATACACACACACACTTGCGCGCGCGCACACACACACCAAATGCACACATGTCTCAGGCACTGAAGTGGTCAATAATAGAGGAAATATGCCCACCCTTTTCAGATAAAAATCCACCACTGCCATGAATTCGTCCATGTTGCCCTCCTATTTACAGGGGTCGATGCCATCTCCGTCACGGAATTGCAGAAATTAACGTGGCATGACACTGGCGGTGGTTTCACGGTGGTGTCAGAGCCTTCCTTGAATGTGCGTCTGCATACCTCATTGTTACCTACTGTTCCGTCATGTCAGATAGTGTTTTTGATGCTGCCAATCAGTGCATGTCTTGACCTAGGAGCTCCTTACGGTTCACCACTGAAAAAGCAGCACCCATCATCATGGATGCAGGGCTTGCTTAAAGGGAGCAATTTTAAGGGGCAAGGTGAACTCAAAAATCACCAGTCGTCACCCACCTGTAGCCGACGAGTTGCCCGAATAACAGACTGACTTTTATTATCATCAGGCTTGGGTTGGTGATTCTGAGGGGGACGATCCTTGTTCATTGCTACAACTTAGAGAGGTTTGCCAGTCTTGGCCTCTTCTAGACTCCTTGCACAAAGTTGTGTAATTCTGCATGCACTAAGGATTAAACAGGCCACCTTATTCGCGCCCCTGTTTCGACCATGGTCTGGAAAGGCAAAGTTCTGAACATTATCTTCTTGCCTCTGCTGCCTTCTTATGCCCAAACGCAGTTCCCTGGCTCTCAGAAGTTTGTGACAAAAGGAGAGATAGTTGTCTCCAATGACACAAGAGGCGGATGCAAGGTGGCAAACATGCACACCTTAAGCTACTTGCAGCTGCAGGCTTGCTTGTCAGGATGGATTAACTTCCATTGAGGAGATCTAAGTTTGGAGTTGTTTGAAGCTGTCAACTCTGAATATGCTAGTGCATTGTTACTCAGGCTCCATTACATCACTCGGTAGAGGCAGTGGGAGTTGTCAAGGGGTCATGCGCACAAGAGTTCTTCTACATTATTACTGTGCTATCTGTGGCTGTGTGTGGTGCAGGTGTCTTGTACTATGTCCTGCTCAGCCGCCATGCCCTGGCCAGTAAGTGAGCCCGCCTTGCTGCATCATGATGGAGATTAGAAAAAACAACCTGTTCCTCCGTGCCGTCTTAAATAGAGGCATCAACAATCGGCAGCAGCCGGTGAGGGATGCTTTGTGCTTTCCTGCATGAGTTCAGCTTTTGCACGTGAGCATGAGTACGCTCAACCACAAGCGCATGCACCTGGTAATCTGCTTTTATTGGTAACGCTCTTCTTTGGTGGTCTGCAGATGCAAAGTTCTGTTGAGCAGGCGATGGCAAGTGAAGCTGAGGTGAGCGAAATCAAGCCCATTTGCCATCCCTAGCATGAGGTGGAGCATGTGCACAGCCAAGTTGTCAAGCATAGTGTTCTTTCTGGTATTTTGTGCCTTGACCAGCCAGCAAGCTCTGATACCTCACTGCTTGCAATGGAGCACACTGATACAAACAGCTTGGGAGAAATGCTCACAGAGAGATCCAGATCACTTAAGTCGCAGGGCAGTAGCTCACCGCACAAACAAGAAGAGGACAAATTCATTGAAGGGCCTGCATAGCTTGTTTACTTCACGTGGGCTAAGTTTGCATGCCCTTCAAAGGGCACAGGCAGCAAGCAGCCTATGGTGCCACACAGAGAGAGAGAGAGAGAGAGAGAGAGAGAGAGACCATTGAATATTGTTGCTGCACCGCAGAAATCTCTGACAGCTTTCCTGGGTTTTTGCCGAGGTCTCTGTGATGCAAGCAAGGCTGCTACCACTCTTGGGCGGCAAGCGGCTGTGCCGCCGAGGGCAGCAGCTGTTCCGGTCGGAGTGCAGCCGCAAGCACCAGCTGCCCCCGCCTCCCCTGCGGCTCCACTGCCAGCATCACCTGCTTCACCTACGACAAGACCTGCTTTTCTACCAGAACATGCGGCGGGTCTGCCACCGGAGGACACATACGGAGATTTGGCTTCCACAATTGGGGATGTGTACTGGGATGCAAACCAAATGGGTGCCATGCTGCAAGTACGTGTGCGCATGAATGCTTTGCGGTATCAAATTTCATTGGGTGCTAGCAATGGTTTCGGTCATGGGGAGGACCTTGGGTCAGGCTTGGTCTGCCATATTTGGACCAGCCCCGCCTTTGCATGGTATTTTGCGATGTTTCCAACCTCTGTGCTGAACAACATGCCTCATCTGCACCTGAAAGACTACAATAGAAGTGTGCCGTTTCCACTCCATCAATTTCTCCACCGATAGGCGCCTTGCGGCTGACCATAAGCAGCCTTTTTTCATCACAACCACCAGTCTGCCTCGTGTGCTTGCATCATTTACCTGCACAACGTGGGCCATCTTGCCAACAGGCACCCTGTGCAACCTTTACCCAGCACTTCCCAATATGCGCCCACACCTCCTTATTACCTGCGCTGCCTTGCAGCAACTGCAGCAGTTGCAAGAAGCTAGCACCTGTGGCGCCCAGGCGCTCCACGGTATCGTGGACCAGCTGCGTGAGATCAACGCCCACTTGTGTGCCTTGCGTGGCATACCTGCCATAACAGGTAGTGGTGTGGTGTCCCAGACACTTCCTGCTTCCCACATTCCTGCTTCATCATCGACAAGTGGGAGGACGTGGGTGCTGCTTCTGGGTGTGGCTGCTGTGTCAACCTCTGCAGGCCTGCTGCTCCTCATGCGCAGTAAACATAGAACTGCTTAGGCAAGCAATGTGCCTGGTAGATGCTTAAGTTTTCCTGTTGGAGCAGCCTTGCTGAGCATTGTCGATGAGGACGCTAAGATTCTGCCAATTCCATGGAGGCTAGGCACAAACTAAGGTAGGAGGATCGAGGTTGAAGCATGAAGGTGTGTTTTTTGTACAACACTTGGACACACGAGGTCCCCCAAGAGGCCCACATGGCATGGACTCGGAGGAGCGAACTTTGAGTGGAACTCCTAAATTGTCTTTGGGGCAGGCTACTCAAATGATTTCCAATGTGCAGAAATTCCACTGTTTGCAAATTGTTAAGGTAAGGTTTCATGGCTGTATATCCGCCGATCGAGGGCAGCTTAGCCGGTAGTGGCCTCCAGTGAGGTTCGAACCTCGAACCCACAGGTTGTGAGGGTGGATAATCGACTTTCCATCTCAGGTGCCCCGCCGCCTGCTCGAGTATCCGGAGCTAATTGTTGCAAATTGTTGCAAATTGTTGCAAATTGTTAACGCTGAGCTGGAATTTCCGTGAAAGCATGCAGAATCAACAAGCTACTCTAATTTGAATAGTATTCAGTGAATACAGTTAGCATTGAAGCATCGCCAGCCGAACTTCGATTCATAACATCTTTGCTGGTGGAGGGCTCATGCGGCGCCTAGTCCCTAGGTGACCCATTTTCCTTGATTGATGTAGGGAGTATTTTGACTGCCTACGCAAGTTTCCTTTCTGGAGTGCCAAGTTTGCTGTGTTGTTTACAAATTAAGCCATCAATCAGAAGGTGTGTCTGCTAGTCTGCATGCATAGATCAGATCGTACATGGAAAAATGTGCCTTGAAAAGCCCGGTGAGGAACCAGGAAAGAAAGTGGTCACAAGGTTTTCCAAAGTTTTGAAAGAGCCTTCAGGCAAAAAAGTGCAACAGCTAGGCAAATTGTGGAAAGCAATGTAAGGAAAATATTATTATTTTAGCACCATTGCTTGCTGCACCTACAAAAACTTTGAGAAGGGGGTAAAAGCGCATCTGGTATCCAAACGAGTTGTTGTGTTGGATACTGCAGCACTGGATGGAACCAGCAAATAACTTATGGTTGAACTTCTAGCACCTGTCAGGACTAATTGCTCAGTAATGCAGGCTGCATCAAATCATTGAAGGCCCCGGGAATTGATCAGGGGATTAATAGGGAAAAGATAAGAGAATGACTACGCCAACAGAGTAACCCATGTTTGCTTGAATGAAGGACGAGTTTCATAACTGGTACCAGCACCAGTGCAAGCATCAGCATTAGGGTTAGCCTAACCTTAACTCCAACATCAAACTAGGAAAAAGTTCATTAGTGGGGTTATTAATAATGACTCATTATTATCATTGTTTATCAGAGAAGTGAGGTCATTGGGAATGAGGGAGGCAAAAACATTGATCATTTAGTGCAGTAGGCAAGGACTCTCCACTCTAGTGGCCTGATATGGACATGGAACAAATAGTGATGTGACGTATTTTCAATTTGATTTCCACAGATAGGATCCAAAAACTCAAATATGATGAGTGTGCATCAACCACCGACGTAACCGTACATATAATCACACATTTGCATCGTATATTGCATCATTGCAAGCAAATTTGAATGAAAAATCCCTCGCAACATTGCATCTAGCGTTGAAGGGGTGGCAGCAGCACACACGCGACGATGGTGTTTGGGGGGTTGTTTGGGGGCGGCAAGAAGCGTGACAAGTTCTACTTTGCCATTGAGCTGCACTCGTTGGCACCCTTTGTCGAACAGCCCTCGAACAGGACCATCACCATTGCATGGAATAGAGGGGGAAAGCGCCATGGACTTTTAGGCGCAGGACATACTCGTCCTTTCGTCAGTGTTCCTAGGTTGGTCTTGGAGGGGACGGTACCATGACCCATACTCTCTGCAAGCACCTAGCGGAAGTTGCACAACAACCTTCCTTTTTCAAAGGCAGGACTGCATCTGGCTGAATCATGCCCTTGCGCTGCCAGCTTGCTCCCTTCTGTGGGGGGTGCACCTGCCTTGGGTATGAAGTTCAGACCTGACACACTTGCACATCTTGCTGGATCATGCCCTTGCACTGCCTGCTTGCTAACTGCTGCAGAGGGCGTGGCCGCCTTGGGTATGAAGTCCAGATGGGTTACCAGACCATTGAGCTGGGTGCTACGCTGGAGCGGGTGAGACTGCAAGCACTAGGCACTGTGAGCCTAGTCAAGCTGATTTCATGCAGGGAAGATGGCTGGATGAAGGAAGGCGGTTGAGTGTTGGCAGCTGCGCACAGCTTCTCTCAATGCATCAGCACTGCCGCTCCTTACCTAGTCTACAACTTCCATCACGCTGCAGCTCCCGAAGCATGGATCTGTTCTACAAGAGTACAAAAAGAAGTGCCTCGTCATCGCCATCATGGTCAGTTAACTTGGGTGGGCTTTTCTGCCAGGGGGTACCATGTCAAGATAAACATGTCAGGCAGCATGGTTTTCCAGAATGCGTGCATCCCTGCTCGGGGAACTCAACCTGTTTGCTGGCATGTGTGCCGGCAGGCCCAATGACCAGTCATTGTTATCGAGCACATCGTTAACCGTGTGAATCTCATGTGAACAGACGCGGAATGTGCACTGCCCATTCCAGGAAACAAACAGCTTGACAAGTGAGAACAACCCCTTGGGTCGAGTAGTGATGGATCTGGCAGGTGTGGGGGAGGGTGGCGTGGGGGCATGGGGGTGGCAAGGGAGGGGGGGTACAGGGGGGGACAGATGGGCATGCATGTGGCCGTGCATGTGGCCGTGCATGTGGCCGTGCATGTGGCCGTGCACGTGGCCGTGCATGTGGCTGCTTATACACCCGCTCACCCCTGACAAAGAGCGCCTGACAGAATGTCCGTGCTCATTGCCTCGAACACTACACAACATTACACAGCTCCCTTGGGGATGGTCAATGAGCTATCTGCCCACCACAAGCAGACACCTGACTGCTCATGACCCTGCTTAGAATTAAGTCTGTTGTTGGGCTCAGTGCCACCAAGCCTGCATTTTTGCTCCCAGTGCTGTTTGCTGCAAGCGCTGTCAAGCAGGTCAGGCCCGCTGCTCTATCGGTGCTGCAAGCTGCCACGCAATGTGAGATGTCCGCATGGGAGCTGCCCCGGCATCGGTTGAAGAATTGCAAGCTGCCACTGGATTGAGTTTCCCATGGACTGGGTGCAGCCTTTTCGGACATCCATCACCCACTGCTGACCGTCCATCACCCACTGCTGACAGCGCCCTCTGCGCGTGCTGCGCCACTCGCAGACTTTGCCCTGATCAATGGCCAGGAGACACGGTCCTTCATCGTGACCGCCAAGAAGGAGATCATCCAGCGGGTGGGCCATCCGCAGCTCCTGGTGACCATCAAGTGAGAACACCCTCGTTTGTGGGTGCACCCCTGGGTGGCTGCTACACTGGTCCTTCCGGCACGTCATTGGGAATGCACGCGGTCCCTCGTGGCTCTCAAGCTCTTGGCACGCTGTTGGAATTGCGCACGCCCCTCTGCATGGGTGCCCCGCGCTTGGCATGCTGGTAGGGATAGTGAGAGCGGTGTTAGGTAGACCGGGCTGATGCGTGTCGAGCTGTGCCATGGCGGCACACAGCGAGGGGGCTCCTCTCTGCGGCACGGAGCAGGAGAGGGCTCCACCAGGCCGCCCCCGCCTGGAGTCATGACAGCAGAATGCAAGAGGGCTTGCATCTGCTGGACATCAGCAGACCGCCGCGCACCGGCCTGAAACAGGGCAGGGATCCTGCGCACCACAAGTGGGCAATAGGTCCTACCTGGTTCAGCACCGAGCTTCGGTGGCCGTCGCCACTGGGCAGCAGCTGCTGGCAGTGTGTCCCACGGGTTGCAGCTTCCTTGGGCTCGTCAGGGGCAGCCGTGCTTTGGTCTGGAAGGGCGCACCATGTGTGTATGTGTGTTCATGTGTGTTCGTGCTTTTTTTGTGCTTAGGCACATGCAAGGAGGATGACCACCGTGCTTGGCACGCATGCTTCTATGCGACATGCACCGTCACCAAGTAGCCAGGCCAAGGCCCTCACCGCCCTACATCACACCACTGTTGAGCGGTGCAGCCTGCTCGAGCGCTTGTGGATGTCTGCATAGAAGTGCACGTGTTTCTCCAACTGGGCAGGAAGCTGCCCAGGAAGGGCGCGCGCCTGACAACATCGTCGAGCGGAAGGATGTCCATGTCTAGCGGCCGCTTCTCAGTGGCTGATGACGCCGCATCCGAGAGCGACGCCACATCAGTGAGCTCGTACGGCACGGAGCAGTCAGGTGCGTTTGCTCTCTTTTGCACAGGCAACGAGCTCGCTGGCCTGCTGCGTTGGCAGCTAGGTTTGCCAATGCTAGGTTTGCTACTGCGTTGAGGCAGGTGAGCTGCGAGGCCTGCTGTGTGGGCCATTGTATACCATTGTATTATTTGCTGCTTTGCTTGCGTTGCGTCACTGCTAGTGCCTGCCTTGTGCAGCCTCTAGGCCCGGCGATTGTTTATCAGCGTGTCTATTGCTCTCCATGTGGAAAGAGAGGCGGCACTGGGCAAACGTCTAACCATGCCAAACCCTGCGCCCATCAGTCTGCGGCATCAGACCAACTAAGAAACAGGAGGATAAAAAAGCTGTCTCCTCCAAGAAAGGCAGCTGGACCTCTGATGTGTGCATGTATGCTGGTGGTTCTCTAGATTTGCGTATGATTGCAAATTTGACACCAGCACAAGAAAACGCAGGCCCTGCTAGTTGGGCGTGCAAAACTTGATGCACCACTTGATGCGCACGTTCCCTGGGTGATGGGCTGCACGCACGCGCATGTGAAGTCATGTGAATAGAAGTATGTATAGACGTTGGGCTTGTAGATTATTGTAGACTATCATAGACAATCTGCAGACAAGAAACATGAGTTGTGGTCATGCCAACCTGAAGACTGTTATCTGTCCTTCCTCTGAGCGCAGCCACCATCAACCCAAGCTCCTTCCTGCGCTATAAGTACACGGGACAGGTACGGACCATCATGTGCATAAAAAGTTGAACGCATACATCCCAGCTTCTTGCCAGCCATCCTACCTCCATCGCAAGCGCTTTGGACCCATCCTGCACCTTGCCTGTGCTTTTGTCGCCTGCCAGCCCGGCAGCATGGCACACATGAGGGAGCTGATGGTCTTTCAATCAAGGGAGGTGTGCACAACATATACATTTATCTGCATGCAACATCAGCAATCTCAAACACAGGGTACGCAACCTCAGCGCGCAGGAACAAACATGCGCGCACACAAAGGTGCACAAACACACACACACATACACACACACGTACACAAGGGCCTTGCGGATGCAGCTTCCTGCATTGGGCGGGAGCGCAGGTGAGTGTAGATGTGTCTTCCGTCCCAGCTTTGGACGGCCCAAGCTAAGCCCTGCCCGTATGCGTGGGCTGCTACCTTGCCGCCGCTGCAGATGCCAGCAGTGACGGAAAGCTCGGAGCAAGACCTGGAAGGTTTTGAGGGGGTGCAGCCTCCAGATGGCACGCCCGAGGCCAGCCCGGGCCTGGATGAGCGCTTCAAAGGGCCCAATGGCGCGGTGCCTTCAGGCGCTGCGCTCAAGGGGTACATGGGGACTATCGAGGTGCGGCTGCGCTCCGGGGTACACGGGGATCATTGGGGCGCGGCTGCGTGCGGAGCTGCCACGTGCCTACCTGTGCGTGCGTGTGCTCTGTAGGCAGGTGTGGGTGTGGGTGCGGGGTATGTGTGGGTGCGCACGCAGCCTCGGCACGCAGCAGGGTCTCAGAGCGCACGAGGATTGACAAGATGAAGATGAGCAAAGCGACAACTGCGTTCGGGGTGCGTGCTTGCTGTGAAAAATGTGTGTACGTCGCTTTCAAACGTCATCCATACTCATCGGCCGCGCTGCACGCTGAGCGCAGCCCTCCTGTGGCAACCCATGGCCAGCCGCGGCGTCAATCCCGGTGCAGCTGGGGCGGGAGCAGTTTGATACCGCAGCTGGAGCAGTGGCAATTTTTTTCACACCAGGTCCCTCATTGCAGCAGAATGACAGACTAGTCTTGGCGATGCCTACACTATAAGAAGTAGGGATCCATGTGGAAACTTAATCCAGGAAAGTAATGTGCTGTAGGCGTGCAGCACAGACCGTCCTGGAGAGCCTTCCATCAAGCCGAACCCTTAAAGCACAGCATTTGGCCTGCACGAATGCCTGATGCCCCTCCGGTTCCAGGCACAGAAATGGGCCTGACCCCCAGAAGTGACGTCCAATGCTCCTCCAGTTCCTTTAGTGAATTCCAGCCACGGCAGCGCCACCCGTCCTGCACTGTCCTGTGTTCGCCTCTTGCAAGTGCCCAGGCTGTTGCCTTGATCACACTCCTGCGGCCCTCCTGCACACTCCTCCTCCCCTCCTGCACACCCGTGCCTCCTGTCTGTGTCCTGACCTATCCTTCCTGCCCAACTGATTCCCCCTACCTTACTGATGCCCCTGCAGGAGAACCAGGACAGCGACAGCGATGAGCACAAGGGCAGGCAGCCCCCAGCATCTCCCGAGCCGCCCACGCCGCCCCAGCCTGCACTGGCTGAGGCAGAGGCACCTGAGACCCCTTCGACCCCGCCCCCTGCCGCCCAGCCCACACCCGCACCAGCCGCACCAGCCCCGGGTGTGTGTGCGCTCAGGAAATGCGTTGGCTCAGGCAAGCGCTCGTCGGCGCTGCTTGGACTTGTTTGGAAAGCATGCCATCATGGCTAGTGCGCTTCTCAAGTGCATGTGCCTACGCTCAAGCTGCGCGCCAGGGCCTGAAGAGGCCGCCTGGGGCTCGGAGCTGCACATCATTGGCTGATCTGTGTATTCATGAGCACGCCCATGGGTTCTGTATGTGCAAGCAGCAACTTGGAGAATGAGGTATCAAGCTGGTCGTCAATGTATCTGCAAATATGTGTTTCAGGTATTAAGCTCTGTATCCGCAGCAGCGACCAGCTCAGTGTTTCCACCAGGGCCAAGGAAGGCCCCCTAGCAGGAGCCCACGAGAAAGCATGTGCTGCGTCTTGAAACAACTCATGTGGTGAAATAACTTACGCTGCCAACCCCTGTAGCCGACCCCTACACTCGCGCGCACACACACACCCCTACCTATCTACCTCACACCTCCCTCCCAAAGCAGCCCTTCACACACCTTATCCACTCCGCCCCAAGCGCGCGCCTCTGGACTGGCTGTGAGCACCGGCCATCACAGCCCCTGTTTTTGATTCCAAACCCCAGTTTCCTGTCTGAAGATCCGCTTTACGTGGACTGCCCCGGCCACAACAAAGGCCTGCAGCATCCCGGACCAGTCACAACCCCTTGTTCTCCTGCATCCTGTTCTCCTCCCGAACCGCGTTCTGCTGCCTGAACAACCTTCAGACGGGGGCCGCCCAGGCCACGACGAGGCCCGCAGCATCGCCAGCACCATCCTTGCGCTACCGGCAGAGGAGCAGAAGCCCCTGCTGGCGCAGCTGCCCTTCCAGCAGCGGGTGGGTGCGGGTGTGATGGGGCAGGCTTTGGCTCTCATGCACAGGGCCGTGTCATGGGCTGTGGACGAGCCCATGTGTCAAGGGTGGCGGTCGTGAGGTTGAACCTGTGATGCGTTTAGCCATGGGCCATGCACCTGTGCTTGGGGCCGGGTAGAAGCCCAAGAGGTGTGCAGAGCAGAGCATGCCAGGAGAGGTGTGTAGTTGTGAAGTGGAGCTCCCCGGCGCGCCAGGGCGCAGCTCAGAGCAGCTTTCAGGCCCATGCATGTCTCGCTTGCTGTTAGGGTGAAGGGTGGAAGGCCAGGGCCAGGGTTAGGATCCAGGGCCCGAATCCCCACCCCTAGACCCAATTGCTGGCATGGCGTCCAGCAGGGGAGATGCCTTCCAGGCTGCACCAGGGCTCATGTCATGTTGTACAGTGGGGAATCAGCCTAGCTGCATAAGTCATGAGCCCACCCGATTGGTGATGGCGCATCGGCCTGTCACTGGCGCGTCCCTCGCACATTACATCATCAAGCTGCGCTTGCATTGGTTTTGCTGAAAATGGTGCACACCTACTCTGTGTTATGACAAACAAGCACATGATTTGCCAAGTACGCTGCGCTTGTGACTGTCCTCAGCAGCCTTACGCATGTACAAAAGCTTAGGGAGCTGAGCTAGTGCGCACATGCCACAGTACCTGTATGCACGCCTGCGCAGGCGGATGTGGTCAAGGCAATCAAAGTAATCATGGCGGAGAGCTCCCCCCGCCCTGCGCCCACGCAGCCCAACTCCGTGCAGCCTTCTCCTTCTCCAGGCAAGGGAGAGGGTGACTTCTCACGTGTGTGCATGCTTGCGTGCCCCTGCACAGCCTTTCATCCTGTCAGAGGTAGAGCTTTCTATTTACGTGCACACATTTGCGAGTGTGCACGCGCTTGTGTGTGTGTGCATGCTTTGTTGTGCCTGCATATCCTACACCAGGGCAGAGAGGCTGCCAACCTGGGGTTCTCAGGGTAGGTGATCTCCTGCAAGGAAGCAACCCGACAGGCAAGACTTTGCAGCAAAACAACTCCCTTGAAGCCGTGACTCTAGGTTTGGTGCTCAGCGCTTGAAAAGCTCGACTATGACTACAAGTGCGCGTACGCATGAAGTAATGAGCAAGTTTGTTGCCCCTTATGGCTTGCTTCGGAATGTAATCATGGATAGGATCAAACTCAGGTGGGGAGCTTGTCATTTGAAAACTTCTTGGTGTGGGGATGTGGCAGGGATGAAGCTGGTTGAGAAGTCAAGGAATCTCTTTAAAAGTAAAATCGAAGCACCTTGCCGAACCTTGTCTCCTGCTGTGTGCGTGTCGCCCAATGGCAGTCCATCCAATTTTTCCAATTTTTGTGCGCTGCTGCAAGCACCCTCTGACAGATCACTGCACACAATTCAGCACGCGCACGCATGCATGCCTATGTGCTGTGCGCAGCTGCCCAGCCCAGCGCACTGCCAAGCGCAGAGGCGATTTCACTTGTTGAGAGTGGGCGGTTCAACAGTGGAAGGTGAGCGCGCACCTATAGGGAGGAGCGGTGCATGTGGCAGCCGCACAAGTACGCATGTGGTCACATGCACATGCTCAGGCGTGCAGCCAATTCACCACAGCACCGCTTGCACGGCACCTTAATAGAGCTGTGGCAGCTAGGAGCTGCTTGTGTGCACTTGCGCTGGGTCAGAGAGTGCGCATCTCCTGGCCGCCCACCTGCGCGACGACCATCCACATGCTGCTCATCTCTCTGCGTACGCACCTTCTGCGCTGCAAGACGCGTGTTGCAGGGGCGTGCACCTTGCTTTAAGTTTTGCAGCTATCCAGCTCAAAGCACTTGCACATGTGTGTGCTCTGCAGGGACGTGCACCCGTTCTGCGACTTGGAGGCGCTCCAGCAGGAGCTGCTGTGCACTGCTGCGCAGGAGGCATGCGTGCTGCTGGCACGCGCGTCTGCCACTTGCTGCCCCGCCGGCAGCGCGCAGCGCGCGTACCACGGCCCCGCCCGGCGCATTGCGCGCACCCTGGTAGGGCACAAGAGCGCAGTGGCAGCTGTTTTGTACTAAGAGCCTGTTTAAGCCACATGCCAGAGCCAGATTGCTTGCCAAATTGCAAATGATGTTTTGATGCCCCGCCGGTCCGCCCCCCGCCCTTTCTGCACGGTCACCCCTCACAGCACACAGCGCACCCCCCGCATTGCGTGCGACAGGCATCAACATCAACATTGGTGTGCGGGGGAGGGGGCGGGGAAGCAGCGCTGACGCGTGGGGGCGTGGTCAAGGAGAGAGGCTGCGCAGTGTTATGTGTGTATGCCAGCCTTATTGCAAGCACGCACACAGGCGCTGCTGATACCCCAGGCAATGCGCCTGCGGGTTCAAAACACCTGCAGCAGCATACAGAGCATCAAGCAGGGCAGCAGCAGCAGCAGCAGCATACAATTCATGCTCTCCATGCGTGCTTGAGTATGACGTTGGCGTGCGTGGGCGCGCAGGGCCTGGATCGGCGTGCAGCCAGACGCAGCTCTGCCTTGTGAAGTTGTGCTGGTAGTCTTGGGCCCGTTGCATGCTGCCTTGCATGCGGCTGCCTCACGCGCACAGCTAGCTGCTTTGCGTGCAGCTGAATTTGTGCCCACAGCCGCTTTGCATGAGGCTACCCCCCTCTTCCCTTGGCAAGACTGCCCAGCAAGTGCGGCTGCCCCGTGTGCCCCGCAGGTGGGCTTCGGGCCCTCCCAGACGGCCAACTTTGGGCTGCACCTGCTGAAGCTGGTCGCCACCCAGGTGGGCAGCTGTGGACTGGGAGTTAGAGTAGGCCTCTTGTATGTAGGCATTTGTGCTCTACGCCTGCTGAAGCTGGTCACCACCAAGGTAGGCGGCCTGCACCAGCCTGCGCCACTCTTCAATGCCCCCTGGAGCCTTGTTGACCGTGTTATGCTATGGATGGGTGTGGGCTGCAGTCACTGCTTACGGTCCAAACGGTCTGTGGGAAAGCAGGAGTGCTTGAGGCCCATGTCTGCGGGCGGCCTGCAGTGCTCACACCCTACAACCCCAATCGCAAGCACCACACTCACAGCCCACAGCCCCACTCACAAGCACCACACTCACTGCCAACAACCCCACTCACAAGCACCACACTCAGGCCCGCAGCCCCACTCACACGCACCACACTCAGGCCTGCCGCCCACACCACTACTGCGCCTCCCGCTGCAGATCCGGACTGCGGGCCTGCCGCATGCGAGCGAGCTGCCCACCCTTGCCTTCTGGTGGTCCAACCTGGCACATTTCCGGGCGCTGCTGCTGCTGCCCAAGGTCTGTGTGCAGATGCATGCGCTGGCGCTGGACGCACGTCCACACAAGAGCACATACACACACATGTGCGCGCGCATCTGCACACATGCATCCTTTAGGTCAAGGGCTCCAGGTGTCGCGCTCGTCCAGCACGACGGGGCGCCTGGCATCTCTGTCGGGTGCCCCATTGCTTTGAGCAGGCGGCATCAACGCTGATGCGTTTCTGGACATGCGCTACAACTGTTTGTTGATGGATGTTGCTTTTGTTGCAAGTGGGGGCACACTGAGCATATGGTGACTGTGGAAGTGTCTATGTAGTTGTGTCAGTCACGTGGCCGGCCGGCCTGGTGGGTGGGTGTGTATGTGTGGGTATGTATAAGTGTGAGGG
>LFIK01002204.1_pt1 | contig 15715 bp, 21 predicted proteins | sample 643401 | NCBI WGS metagenome assembly LFIK01 (sample SAMN03777447, study PRJNA286221) | soda lake metagenome | biome: soda lake; feature: Kulunda steppe; material: water; isolation source: sample T5-Br brine of Lake Tanatar-5 | place: Russia: Kulunda steppe | collected 2010-07
CAGGCATGTACTCAATGTACTCTCAGTACTCAGTGCACTCAGGGAAGTACCCCAGCACGCCCTGAAGGGTACTCTAGTACTCCATGTACCCTAGGTACCATTCGAATATTCATTTATTATTATTTACGGTACCTTGAGTACTAGTACCAAGGAATGGTACTGGTACTAGTAATAGGCGTCATTGTCGTTTAATCGATCTTGGGGAGAGCTTGTACACGAGAGCTTGGTAACATTCAAACATTGAAATAAACAACTAACACATTTATCAAGACATACTGTAAGGTTTAAAGTTGATTAAATTCCCCTTTACTTTTGCTGAAGAGAAATAGGCACCATTCTAGCAGCACGGCAGCCACTTTCTCATGGAGTAGGTCACAGGGAGGTACACAGGCATCTGAGGATGGTGCAAGCGAAGGCTTGCCTTCCTGGGCAAGTGCCTCTTGCGCTCATCCAACAAATCAGCGACGAACATAAACAGCGGGCTTGGGCGGCATGGGAGGCTGCAGGTGCTCCAAAGTACCATGTAAGTGTTTCCCTGGGTGTTCTAGTAGAACTTGCTTTTTCCCACAGCTGAAGGCCCAAGTCAAGGCGGCTGCTACAACAACCCTACCCCCCCAAATGCTTGCATTTCAGGTGGCGCCCATGGTTGACCAGGTAAGCAAACAGGCGCTTCTTCTTGAGCTGGTTTGTTATTCGCACCCTTGGTGCAAATTGGTGTGGTCATTGAGGACGCAACATACAAAGCCATCCACTCACTCCCTTCGTCCATTGTACTCCTTGTGCTGCTTGGAATAGCATGGACATAGATACTCCCTCATGCTGCTGCTATCATAAGACAAAAAAATTATATTTATGAGCTGGCTGGCTGGTGCTTGAAGCAAGCATCAACTCTGCTCCCTGAATTGCTCTTTTTGCACCCCACCGACAGTCAGAGCTCCCCTTCCGCATGCTCTGCCGAAGACACGGCGCAACCGCAGCCTACACACCGATGCTGCATGCGCGCCTCTTTGCTGAAGATCCCAAGTACAGGTATGCAAGAGCCTACCGGTCATCCTGCCCATTTTGTGAGGGAGCCTGTGAAGGACTCGGTCTTGACCTGCATGAGAGAGTAGTTTGGCAAGAAACAAGCACGTGCTCACATGTACCATCTAGCAGAAGAGGCTGCTGATAACCGTGCTCCAAGATACAGTAGCAATGGCCCTCAGCCCCCAACGCCCTGACCTGTACCTGGCTGAAGTTCGGCTGCTGAGCTTTGGCTGCTGGCTGCTAGGGTTTTTCCCCACACGCTGCCTGAAAGAAAAGTAGCCATATTTTGGCTGCTGGTGTGTGTATGTGCAGGCATGTGCATATTAATGAAAGTGTGCGCACCAGCCAACCTCGGGAGAAAAGCTTGTACTCCTCCATCACGCAGAGCCGTGTGTGCCTTCGCGCTGTGCTGGCCCTTGCAGGAGGGAGTTTACAACATGCGAAGGCGACCGGCCCCTGTTTGTGCAGTTTTGCGCACACGACCCAAAACACCTTGTCCGGGCAGGGCAGATCGCCGCCCCCCATGCGGACTACATCGACATCAACTTTGGTGAGGCCTGCTGAGAGAGCCAGTGCGTGCCCACGCCCTTGTGCAGAGGCGGAGCAAGACTCTGGGTAGAAGACCCCTTTTAGTTAAGGCCAGGCCTGTCCTGCAAAGGTGCAGTGCCCCCCATGCTCGCAGCCTGGACCAGCTGCACTTTTGCGTTGGCCGCATAAGTTGGGCTTGGGAACACCTCCAAGCTCACACCATTCAAGGGCAGAAGAACCGCGAGTTCTGTAACAAGAACTCTGCTTGCTGCTTGCTGAGAGCGCGTACTCAGCCAAGACAAGCTGCGCCAAAGGGCACCAGACTTGAAAAGTGGATTCAGAATCTGAGGTCGGCTCAGTAAACGTGCGCAGGGCATGCTCCATGCCCCCTTGGCGGCCACTCCAAAGCAGCACCATTTACGTGCTCAGTTGTTGCATGCTAGCTGTGCACGCTGCCTTGCAAAGTGGGATTGGCCGCATGCTCTATCTCTGCTTGCTTGTCGCACCCACCCGCTCTTTTTGCTCTTTGTTGCACGCAGGCTGTCCACAGAGAATCGCAAAGTGGGTCTGCGGCAGCTATGACAGAGCCCTGCTGCCTGGAGAGGGTGAAAACTGCTTTGCTACGCCAAGTCACTTGTGTTGCTGGTGCAATGACCACTTAAAATGGCGCATCAAGAATGGCAAATGCAGGATGTAATTCAGCAGCTTGCTCTTGCTCTCCAACTGCTTCAGACTTGCCTGTATCACGCGCACTGTGCAGAGGCCTGTACTAGGCCTGCAGCAGCAGGCACACGCAGCCTCTGCGTCATTTGATTGCTATGTTGATGTGCGCAGGCGTGGAAACTACGGGGCATTCTTGATGGATGACCTGCCTCTGGTGTATGAGCTGGTGTCTGAGTTGGTGAAGGTGCGCAGGGCAGGCTTGCTTTGGAAAAGTTGCTTGCGTGCATGAATGATGCTGGCAAAAGCTGCACTGCGGGGCTGCAGGGTCCTTGGGGATTGATGTCAATTAAGGGTACCGGCGCTGTTGCCCTATTTTTTTGAAGGCACTGCAAGAAATAGAGGGAAGTACAAGGATTTAGACAGGGTGGTGTGCACCAGGAGCAATTGATGGGTTGGTTGTGTTGCAAACAGAGGTGTCTTTGATCCGTTGGCAGCACCATGGCCACCAATCCTGCTGTATTCTGCTTGATGTGGCGCCAAGGCTGGGGAGCTTGTCAAGTTGCTAGTTCAGGCATGCACTCAAATTTCATTCAAGGCGTGTGGGTCATGATGACCCATGTAATGCAGCCTGGCTCACGGGCAAAGCAAGAGACAACAGATGAGATTTGGCTCGCGGGCGAAGCAAAAGACAAAGGATGAGATTTGGCTCACGGGCAAGGCAAAAGACTTAGTGTGAGATTTGGCTCGTGGGCAAAGCAAGAGACAACGGATAAGATTTCCATGACATGGCTCATGGTGGCATTGAAGGATTGTGCTGTGCACAACAGACCTTGGCACACTTAGCCCAACAGCTTCAAGCTGCACAACCCCAAATAAGCCCGACCTCGTGACATAAATGCCCTGCATGCATCAGCGCAACCTGCCCTGGAGCCTCATCAGCACGGCCAGCCCTTCAATGTCAATGGATGCTGCCTAGCTCACAAAAGCCCTTCAATGTCAATGGACGCTGCCTAACTCACAAAAGCCCTGCAATGTCAATGGATGCTGCCTAGCTCATGGAAGCCCTGCACCAGAGGACCAGCCTGCTTCAACTATCCTAAGTGGCCTCAGCCAAGAGGGCGAATCCTGCGCACTCTTTGTGCTGCAAGCAGTGCCAGCAGTGCCCCCCGACCCCCTCCCCGGGTGACCCGGTGTATGAGCTACCGCGCGTTGGGTGCGCTGTGCCCGCAGGGTGTGTACCCCACGCCCGTAAGCTGCAAGATCCGGAGGTTCCCTGACATCGAGGACACTGTGAACTACGCGCGCCTCATCCAGAGCGCGGGCTGCAGCGTGCTGGCCGTGCACGGCCGCCTGCGCGAGCAGAAGGACCTGTCCGCCACCCGCGCCGACTGGGATCACATCAAGGCGGTCAAGCAGGTATGCACGCTGCGCCTGCGTGCCGGGGCTGCGCCTTGGGGAGTAGTAGGGGAGGCGTTGTGCGCGTGCCGGGTGTGCTTGCTGGCGGGTGTGTGCTTTAGTGCTAACAGGCTTCCCACTCACACAGCTGTTGTTCTCCTTCCACTTCTGTGTCACCTTTGTCCATTCCTTTCCTCCAATTAGCCTCCGATGAGCTTTGAAGCGCTAAAGCTGGTCTGCCGCCCCCACTTCTGTGTCACTTTTGTCCATTCCTTTCCGACAATTAGCCTCCAATGAGCTTCGAAGCGCTAAAGCTGGTCTGCCACCCTCACATGAGAGAACATCTCTCCCACTTGGAGCACTCTCAGCCAGGGCCTTGAGGTCACATGATTCCCCGTATATGGTGCTGGTCTGCTCATGTATTGGGCTCACCATTTGCATGCGTGACCCCCCCCTGCACTTTCCTTGGCATTAGCCTCCTTTTCCTAGCCGACCCTCCATGGTCGCAACGCTCTGTAGGCAGTGCAGGCCTACATAATGGCTCTGAAAGCTACAAGTCACAAGTTAGGGTATATCGCCAGCCTGGTCAAGAGTTTGTTGTGCCGTTGAGAAAGGAGATCAGAGGCAGTCTGACTAGGCAAGGCATGCAAGATATAAAGGGCCTCCAAAGAAAAAGACTGGCAGAAAGGATGGCTCTGAAAGCAATGCAAGCCTGCACATTGGAATGCACACATGCGCACTCACCCACGCGCTTACGCTCACGAAACAAAGTACTTGCAATCTGCATGCTTGTGCGCATGCATGCATGCTCACCTTGTGCAGGTGCTGTCCAACCCAGCGCTAGCAAACTGAAACACCCGTCACATCCAGGATGCGCACACATGCCTGGAGTACACACTTAGATCTTCACACACGAGCATGCATGCGCGCTGGGTGCAGGCGCTGTCCATCCCCGTGCTGGCGAATGGCAACATCCGCCACATCCAAGACGCGCACGCGTGCCTGGAGTACACCGGCTGCGACGGCGTGCTGTCGGCAGAGTCGCTGCTGGAGGACCCCGCGCTATTCAGCCCCCGGCGGCTGACATCTGAGGTGGGCGGCTTGCCTTGCCCTGGCTGGGGCGCTGGTGGGGCATATGTGTGGTGGGGTGTGTTGGCATTGGAAGGCTGTAGCTTGCAAGCTGTAGGCATTGGCACACATCCCGGTCAAAGCGCTGTGCTGGTGGTTTGCCGGCCCCGGCAGGGGTGCTGGGGGGGGCATGAAGGATGGGGCGGCCTTGCCCGGCCCAAGCGCTGTGCTCATGTGACGCGCAGGCACTTGGCTAGCCCTGGCAGGGGTCCTTGATGTGCTGTGTTGAGCTGGGATTGCTGAGGCTGCACCTCCAGCGTTGCTTGCCTGCTTCCAGGCACAGCACTGCCCTGCCATGAGCAGGCTCTGCTGCTGGTGAAGGGCACACCCCCTGACCTGGGCACACCCCCTGAGCTGGGCACACCCCCTGAGCTGGACACACCCCCTGAGCTGGGCATACCCCCTGACCTGAGCACACCCCCTGAGCTGGGCACACCCCCTGAGCTGGGCACACCCTCTGACCTGGGCATACTCCCAAAGCACACACCCTGAGCTGGGCGCACCCCCTGAGCTGGGCACACCCCCTGACCTGGGCATACTCCCAAAGCACACACCCTGAGCTGGGCACACCCCCTGAGCTGGGCATACCCCCTGACCTGGGCACACCCCCAAAGCACACTCCCTGAGCTGGGCACACCCCCTGAGCTGGGCAAAATGCCTGCGTGCACGCTAATCATAGCGAGTCCCAAGCACGAGTCTCAGGCACTGGGCCGCTGCACTGCCAGCTTTTGCCTGCCAGCGCTGCGCCTCAGGCCATGGATGTGCACGGATACACGCGGACGTGCGGCATTTGCTTTTAACTGTTCTCACTTTGTCCGTCTTGCATCGCACACAACTTGCATGGTGTCAGTGCCTTGCACAGGGGGGGTGACGGCATGTGATGCACAGCGCTTAGTGTGCCATACAGTACGCATGTGCTGCACGGCCTAATGTGCTGCTCACCAGGCACCAGATCCCGGTTGCCTGCTGCCAAGAGTCACAGAGAAGAACAGAGTCACAGAGAAGAACAGAGAAGACCGCCAAGAGTCACAGAGAAGAACACATCCTGTTGCCTGCTGCCAAGAGTCACAGAGAAGAACACACCTGTGGGTTAGAACACTCCCGTATCAATTAAGGTTAAAGGACCACCTTTAGCCAAGGCACAGGTGCCCAACGGTGTGCCCGGAACTGCCTCTTTGCAGGGCCCATACTCTGCTGCTGTGCGCCCCACGATTATCATGTGCTCACAGGGCGCGTACTCTGCGCTAGAGGGCTGTCAGCATGTGCTAGACTACCTGAGGCTGTGTGAGGAGTACCCGGTACCCATCCGCATGGTCAAGGGACATGTGCACAGGATGGTGAGGCTCTGGGTACAAGAGGCTGTGTGAGGAGTACCCGGTACCCATCCGCATGGTCAAGGGACATGTGCACAGGATGGTGAGGCGCTGGGTACAAGAGGCTGTGTGAGGAGTACCCAGTACCCATCCGCTTGGTCAAGGGACATGTGCACAGGATGGTGAGGCGCTGGGTACAAGAGGGCGAGGCCGTGTGCACAGGAGAGGATCGTGGGTCATGCGCTCGGGAGGGGCACAATGGCTGTGGGCACGGGAGGGTGAGGCTGCTTGAACAGTAGGTGTAAGGGCTACATTTACAGGAGGCTGGGTGACGTGCGCAGGAGGGCCGAGGGTCGCACACACGCATCGGAGCTTGTGTCTTAGGACAGGGGGAGTTGTATGTGCGTGAGTTGCGCTGCACCTCTGCTTGTGCACGTTTCTGCCTTTGCATGCGTCCATTTTAGGGCCATGCACAGCAAATGGCGCGGCCATGCTTGAGGTCTTCAGATTGAGCAAATCGTCCGCGAGTTGGAGAGGAGTAATAATACCTCGCTATGATTTGTCTTCTCCGTCAGCAGGCCAGAGGGTTTGCGGCCTTGATGGGGCAGCGCAGCCGTGCTCGTAGTCTGTATAGGGTAGGGTAAAGGGCCTGCGACCTTGACAAGGCAGGGCAGCTGCATTTGACGAGCCCCACACAGGCAGGGAGCTGCACCTGTCCCTGCCTGTGTTGATGTCAGCGTGGGGTGTATGCCTGGCTTTGTTCACTCTATCTTGCTTTGGTGGCTGTGTGAGGCTTTCAAAGTGTCACAAGGCCACTAACGTGTGAGTTTGCGCTAGCCCTTGCAAAAGGCCAGACTATGGCGAGCATGTCACCAGGCTGCTGCGCCATAGCACGCCAATCTTAAGCAGGCTAAGGGCCATTGCGCATGGGGGGCGCAGCATCCTCAAGGCACCCCAGGTGCCTAGCTTACACAGTGTGACGGCACCTAGATCATGCTGTGTGATGGCTCTTAGGTCACACAGAGTGATGGCACCTAGATCATGCTGTGTGATGGCTCTTAGGTCACACAGAGTGATGGCACCTAGATCATGCTATCTGGTGGCTCTTAGGTCACACAGATTGATGACACCTAGTTCATACTGTGTGTGATGGCTCTTGCGTCACACAGAGTGATGGCACCTAGGTCATAAAGTGTGTGATGGCTCTTGCGTCACACAGAGTGATGGCACCTAGGTCATATAGTGTGTGATGGCTCTTGCGTCACACAGAGTAACGGCACCTAGGTCATATAGTGTGTGATGACTCTTAGGTTGTACAGAGTGATAGCGCTTTGATCATGCAGTGTGTGATGGCTCTTAGATCACACAGAGTGATGGCGTCTAGGTCATACAGTGTGTGATGGCTCTTAGGTTGTACAGAGTGATAGCGCTTTGATCATGCAGTGTGTGATGGCTCTTAGGTCACACAGAGTGATGGCGCCTAGGTCATACAGTGTGTGATGGCTCTTGCGTCACACAGAATAATGGCATCTAGATCATGCTGTGTGATGGCTCTTACGTCACAAAGAGTGATGGCGTCTAGGTCATACAGTGTGTGATGGCTCTTAGATCACACAGAGTAATGGCATCTAGATCATGCTGTGTGATGGCTCTTACATCACAAAGTGTAATGGCGTCTAGGTCATACAGTGTGTGATGGCTCTTAGATCACACAGAGTCAGCTTGCACGGGTCAGGCGGGGCATGGCATCGGTGCAATGCCGAAAGAGGCCTGACACGGCTCAATGGTGTACACGCGCTTGTGACACAGCACACTGGTGCTCTCACGCCCACGTTGCAGCGCAAGGGTGAGTGCCCAGGTGATGTTGCGCAATGGTGAACGCCCACGTGGTGTTGCGCAATGGTGAACGCCCATGTGATGTTGCGCAAGGGTGAGTGCCCACGTGATGTTGCGCAATGCGCACGCAGGTCGGGCCTTGGCTGGCCGAGCACGTGGACATCCGCGAGGCCATCAACACACGGTCCTCTGAGCTGGATGTTCAGGTGTGTGCGTGCGTGTGTGCACGCGCGCGTGTGTGAGTCTGTGCGCTGTTATGGGGGCCCTGCCGCAGAGGGCGCTTGGACTCTGCTGACATTGGAAGCGCGCCAAAATTGGGGGTGCTGCTGACACGAGTGACTTGTGCAAATGTAGTGGGATTTCAAGAGCTTGGTGCTATGGACTGGGGCATGCTGGGTGTGGTGCTATGGACTGGGGCATGCTGGGTGTGAAATGATCCATGGTGCGATGGACTGGGGCATGCTGGGTGTGAAATGATCCATGGTGCGATGGACTGGGGCATGCTGGGTGTGAAATGATCCAGTGCCAAGGATGGTTCTTTTCTTCAGCTTTGCCGGGGTGGTGCAGGCAAGGCCAGAAGTGGAGCTGCTCTATCATGACATTTGTTTATTGGTGCATCGGTGCTCTTGATGCACATCCCTTGATTGCCTGCAATGCACTCATAGTTTCAACACGCAAACACACATAGGCGCACTGCACGCACACACATACACACACATGTTCGTACGCGCACAATGCAATAGCATGCGCGCAACGTGGAAGCAGTGTGTGCATGATGTTCATTGTGACGGCATGCTTGGGTCGCCATGTTGGTCACGCAACGCGGGCGCACACTGCTGTGGGTGTGGTGATGGGAGAGGTGGGTCAGCGCGAGTGCTACGCCACGGGCGGTCCACTCATCAAGGCAGGCGTGTGGATGTTGCAGGGGTACATCGGGCTCATGAGCGAGCTCGCAGAGCGCGTGCGCACCAACGGCCGCGCGGTGCCTGTGCCGGCCATCTCCCAGCGGGCCCTGCTGCGGCAGGCAGCCGAGGAGGCGCGCATGGTGAGTGTGTGTGTGTGTGCTGTGTGTGCTGTATGTGTGTGTGCGCGGCAGGCAGCCGAGGAGGCGTGCATGGTGAGTGTGTTTGTCTGCTTGAGGTAGGTAGCAGAGGTGACGCGCATGGTGGTTGTAACAGCGCGGCAACGATATCTACGCACAACGGCAACACAGCTGAATGTGCAAAAGCCATGCTCTTGGTGTAACAAAACCAGGCTTTCCTTGATCACCAGATCACCTCCAACTACCTAAACAGCCACCAGGCTCGGGCTTCGGGCTGGACTGGGGTCAGGCCAGTTCATAAACCGGGATCGTTTCCAGGCCAGCCCATTAGAAGACCCGTCTTGTAGCATTCCTTACACATTGCGTGGGATTGCTTTGGGTCTGGAGGTAGGTACTGCGATGGAGCAAATGGTAAGCAATGCAGGTTTTAGGTGTGTTGCAGTGGCTGCCTGGCTGAATGGGATTCAACTCCTTGAGGCAGCTGGTGCCAGGCAGTGCGGCAGCTGCTAGGGCATGTGCACAACGTTACACCCCTTGTCAGGGCAGTGATACACCTAATCAGGGCGGCTGCTTGGGCATGTGCACAACGTTACACCCCTTGTCAGGGCAGTGATACACCTAATCAGGGCGGCTGCTTGGGCATGTGCACAACGTTACACCCCTTGTCAGGGCAGTGATACGCCTAATCAGGGCGGCTGCTTGGGCGTGCGCAGAAAGTGACACAGCCAATCAAGCAAACAGGATGCTTGCCGCATCTGGAGCATCGCTTTGGGGCAGGCAATGCAGCAGGCAGCGCAGGGCTGGGCTGGCTGGAGCCGGTGGTGCACCTTGCATGCACCAGCAGAGGGAGCAGTGGGTGCAACACAGATGATGTGGGTCTGTGCAGCTGTGCAGGAGAAAGCTTGCTGCTGCCCTGCCACCGCTGGGGCTCCAGCTCCTGTGTTTCACGCTGGTGGTGTGTTTTCTTTGAGGCTTCAGGGCCCCTCAGGTTTTCTGGGCTTTGGCACGCCAAATGGAAGTAGAGTTCCCCTGTAGGCCATGCATGATCTGATCTAAGTGGTGGCTTCCTTTAATGCCAGACTCCCAGACGGATTTTCTCTGCGAGTGCTTGATGTGATCTGCGCAGGGCTGTGAGCCTTGCGCTCCTCATAGAATCTGCTGACCTCTCTTTCATTAAAATATTTTTTGCATTTGGTGCATATTTTGATTTGCAGGCAGAGTGCCTTTTTTCGTTGGTTTGGTGCCTTTCTGGATCTGAGGTTCAGGTTGCAGGCTGACAGGCTTCAGCTAAGCTGCCCTTATTTGGTGAACACAGCTATGTAAACCTTTGAGAGTGTGCTGCAGGGATGCTTGGCACTCTTTATGCTGCGAGATGCTGCAGTGTGGGTAGGCATGCCCACAGTTACTCATTTTGTGCAGGAATACCTGAAAAGGAGTGGTGGGAAAGTGTGGGGGCGATGCTGGAGTTGGCAGCAGGGGGGACGCTGCAGCAGTGGGTCATTTCTGCAAGGGCTGTGTAGCCAGGCATTCAGACACTGGTGCCAGCGGTCTTATGTCACAGGTGCTTCGTCAAAGTATGGCTGGCGGATTAAAAAGAAAAAAAGGAAGAAAACTGCGCAGGCTGTTGAACACCCACTGCATCAATTTAGGAAAGGGGAGCACATTGGTCAGAAGTACCGTATGCCATACCCCCACCATTGGTTGCACTTGTGCTTGCAGGCAGCCATTCAAGAGCAGGAGCGGGAGGCAGAAGCGCTTGCACAGCTGGACTCGAGCCAGGGGTGTCTCCAACCAAGTGTTAGCAACCCTGCCGGCGCTTGCTAGCAGCTGGTCTGCTTTTTCACCATCATATCCGTGCTCAAAACCTGTAGATTGCCTGCTGTATAATAGATTTAAAGTTGTCTCTCCCAAAGAACATCCACGCCAGACATGTGCAGTGTCGGGTGTGTGTGTACTGCATAAAGACCTGGAAGTTGGTTTCATCTAGTGGCTAAGTATTCAACTTGACAGCTAAGAGCTGTATAATGTATTTGAGCACGTGCATTGTGGACTCTCAGTGATACCCTGTTATTCTAGAGCAACCTAGTACATGTCCCGGGGAGTTAACCCCTCCTGGCCTTTGTGGGGCAACAGGCATGGCAGCACTGTGTAGTCTGGCCAGCAAAGCACAGCCCTGGGTGAGTTTGTCCAAGAGCAAGCGCATGCACGGTGACCTTGCAACTGGCAGTCTGCAAGCTTATCCAGAGAGCGAATGTTTAAGGGAGGGAATCAAGAACTTGTTTCTTGTAGCCACATTGCAGGCAACCTGCAGCAGCCTGGTGTACATTGCTGCTGTCTGCAGTGGTCCACACACAACTTTGCAATGATCATACTAGAGTCTGGTTTCCAGCAGCCATGGCAGATCTGCCGTTCTCCACTATCCCATTGGTGTGTGCAGATGACACACATACACCAATGACCAAAGTTACAGCGCAACTGAGACACAGAAGATGCATCACTATCCTTGGTACCATTTAGAAAGCCATGCTAAGCATAGGGTCGCAGGCTGCCATTACAAGTTTACAAAATAAGTTTCAAATAAAGTTTATTGTCAGCCTGGCCGGTAAGCTGGTTGGTTTATGGCTGGTCTTCGCCAGCCAAAAATAAATCACTGCTAGTGTGTATCATCCACCGGGTGTTCATACAAAGCCCTTGAGCGTATACGACTCATGAAAGTGTTGCATGATCTGCATGGCTTAAAGGACTGACTGGATAAATGCGCAAAGATCATCCCAATTTTATCCTTGCCCGTTTGACTCCAGCAATAAGGTTGACCTCTGATCCAAATGTTGCGTCTCCCAGTTGGCTGTAAATCAAGCTCAAGGTCAGTAGGCTGCATATCAAAGAGCTTTTTTGTCTTATCAAGCCAACTTGTTTGGTTTTCCAGGTGTGAAAGGATGAAGGTAAATGATTTGGAGTTCTAGGTTATCAAAGCTCAAGCCGGTATATTTTGGCCACTGGCAGGCCAGCAAAAATGTTCGAGGCTCGAGATTCCATGCCATGGAACAGTGTTGGACTTCAATCTTGAAGACAGATACCATCTATACTAGAGGTACTTCCGTGTGTATGTGTAGCAAATAGCATATGTTTGCATGGCAATAGTGCAATGCCTTAGACTTCACTTGTCCCCGCTGGGGCCTTCTCAAACCTAGAAATCAGTTACCGTCGGAGCCATTGACCTTGTCCCCTCTTTGAGTGATGGGGAGCGGTCCGGCCCAGATCAGGTGCGTGTACACCACATGTGATGCCTCTTCCTTAACACAAGCCAATGGGGTTCCTAACTATCTTCTGCTTTGAGCGCTTTTAGTTTTGGTTTGGGGTTGCAGGCCTTTGAAAAGCTAAATTTAGGCTTCAGCTAAGCTGCCCTCATTTGGCGGATACAGCTATGTAACCTAACCTAATAAGGTTTCCCTGAGGGTGTGCTGCCCTAATACTTGTCCCTAACCTTGCCAACTCGGTAACCATCCATCATCCTTGAAGGCTCAATTTGCAAGTCTGCGGATTGGTGGCAATACCTGCAGAGGGGGGCAATCAACCATCCTGCTACAGGTTAGCAGTCACACTCTTTGACCGAAGGCATTATCCGAGAGTAGGGTATAGACATGGCTGTGGGTTACATAGAGGATAAAAACGGCCGGGTCACGGGGCAGGGCACGGCGAGGGTTCCAGGTTCAAGAGCAAACACACAACAGGGGGGAAGGGAAGGCGATTTTTCCTGCCCAGCCAGCAAAGCGCCTTTCAGCAGGGCGCTGTCCTGATCCGGGGCAGCCCCAGGCAAGAGCCGAGCTCACTGCCTCCCCTCGCACACGAGCACATACACACCATACACACCACACTCACACATACATTGTGTGCACCGCCTGCACGACAAGGCCAACCAATGACTCCAATAGGATAGCACACACGTGTGTGCATCATGTTCACCGCCTGCGCGACATGGTCAAGAACTCCCGGGCGGCAATCCTGGACAGCATCAGCCCCGCGGTCGCTGCGCTCAAGTACAGCATGACGAACACCATGTCGAACCCGCCACGAGAGGTGATGTAGCCGGTGAGCATGGGACCCAGGGCTGCCCCGATGGAGCCCATGCCGTCGATGATGGCGCTGACGGTGGCCAGGGCCTTGGAGTTGCCCTGCGCACGCGTGCGACCAACATCAGGGTCAGCGACCCCACCCTCAATCAATCATCTTCAATGAAGGGTCATGACATCAGCAAGGGCTGAATTGAAAGAGTAGAAAGGACCGCATGGGGTCATCACACAGAGGGTAGCAAGGGCTGCATGGGGTCATCACACAGGTGGCAGCCCATGGAGACACCATGGGTGACCAGGTGGGTAGCAAGGGCTGCACGAGGTTATCACACGGTGGATAGCAAGGGCTGCGCAGGGTCATAATGGAGGGTAGCAAGGGATGCGCGGGGTTATCATGGAGGGTAGCAAGGGCTGCGCGGGGGCGTCGATGAGATGCCACGAGGGGAGCAGGGGCCACCAGATGGGCGAAAATTAAATTCGCCTTTTATAAGGCTGTGTGGGTGCGTCAACGAGACGCCACAGGGGGAGCAAGGGTTGCAAGACGCCCTCGTGGAAATACCCCTATGTGTTGACCGTCAGGAGATGGAGCACTGTGCGTGGTATGCGCACTGTGGCGGTCGGGGGTGGGGCGTGCTCTGTTCGTGCTGCGAGCCTGGTCAAGGCAGAGTATGCAGATGCAAGCCCAGTGCAAAGGGTCGACACGTGTGAGCGTGTGGCAGCGGTGCACCGCAGAGATCTCATGCACACACACCCACACTCACCACACATGCGCAGCAACCAGTGTGGTGGAACGCTGCATGCGCCGTGAGGCTGGCGTGCCCAAAGGGGGTGCGGCTCGATGCAGATCCGTGCTACCACACACACGACGTATGCGCAGCGATCAGTGTGGTGGAACGCTGCATGCGCCGTGATGTTGCTACATGTGCTTGCGTGGTCACGCGTACGCCAAGGCCCTGTCAACGAGGGCATCACAAGAGTCGCGGGGCACGGCGGAACGCATGCGCCCTTCCCCCGAACGCGCCAAGCTGCCCACAAACAAACCACAGCACGCGTGTGGACTCTGTTGGGAGCCATCAATCACCGAATGCAGGGAGCAGTCGCAATTCTTGACTGAAGGCCTTATCCTTGTAAACCTTGTAAACCTTGAATGCAGGGAGTGCGGCATATGCAACCCGGGGGCGCGTACGTACCTGCAGGGACTCGTGCGTCCCCAAGTCAGCGCTCACAGCGGTGGTGATGAGCGCGTATGGCCCGTTCACGAAGAAGCCCGCTAGCATCATGAGGCTCACATTTGTGGAGAAGGAGCTGCGGGCATCCCGAGGACGAATCAAGTGTTGGATGGGGAGGGAGGAAGATTAAGAAAAAGGGCAGGCGAGCCGGGAGGGGGATGTGGGTGGGGGCTGAGGGCGTGGCCTTCATATGTTTGGGCACCGAGGGCATAGCTGTGGTCATGTGTGAAAGCACCGAGGGCAGAGTTGTGGTCGTAAGTGAGCATAGATGTGGGCACTAAGGTCTTTGGTGTGGTCATGTGCGGCATAGGCATGGTCAAAGGTGGGCATGTGCGTGCGTAGGTGTGGTCATAAGTGAGCATAGGCGTGGTCATAGATGACGTCACAGGTGCGCGCAGGTGTGGCCACAAGTGGTCGCAGGTGAGCATAGGTGTGGTCATAGATGTGCAGAGGTGAAATCATAGGTGGTTGTAGGTGTGGTTATAGATGTGCAAAGGTGAAATCATAGGTGGTTGTAGGTGTTGTCAATGGTAGGCACAGGCGTTGCCATTGGTGTGCATAGGTGTGGTCATAAGCGGGCAGAAGTAAGGGCACCTTGGGGCGCAGCCTTCATAGGTGTGCCCCACTAACAGGAGAGTCCCCTTGATTGCACCCCCGCTCCTTCCTGCCCGCTTTTTGGCGGGAGCTGCAAAGGGCAGACGCATGTGTGCCTCTGGGCGCGTGCTTGCTTTGCTGTGAACGCGTGCACCATGCAGTCCCCTTGAACCCCCTTCAATGCAGGCCGAATGCGCGAGCTCTGCCGGCACAATGCCGGTGCACGTTGACAGGCCGCACCTGTGGCCAAACGTGCGGTACATCCACAGCACGGGGATTGAGCACATGGTGAATGCCATGCTGACGATGGCGCTGGCGCCGCTGCGGTCTGACAGGTGCCCTGCCATCACGCCGCCCGCCACGCCGCCCACGTCAAACAGCACCGACAGGTCGCCTGCGTTCCACCAAGACGGCTTGCATACCTAGGCAGATATACTGCGCGTGTGTGTGCGTGCAGGTGTCAGCAACCCTGGCTCACATGCGGCGACGGGTCGCCTGCAATCCACAGAGGGGCGTTCGCACTTGTGGGTGTGTGGGCGGTGTGTGTGGGGGGGGAAGATGCGGCGGTAGGCGGGGCGCACAGAAAAAGGAGCCGGGGCTGCGGTGCAGGTTGTGGAGGCAGCTGTGCGCACAGCAGGGGCGGCTGCGCAGGATGCGGAGGCAGCTGTGCACGCAGCCGGGCAGCTGTGCATGGCGCAGAACGCTGGTGCGTGTTTGGTCAGGCCAGCCCCGACATCAAGCCTGGCAGGGTACAGGTGGCAGAGCTGGAGGGTACAGGTGGCAGAGCTGGACGGTACAGGTGGCAGAGCTGGCAGGGTACAGGTGGCAGAGCTGGAGGGTACAGGTGGCAGAGCTGGAGGGTACAGGTGGCAGAGCTGGAGGGGACCAGCC
>LFIK01002205.1_pt1 | contig 15714 bp, 9 predicted proteins | sample 643401 | NCBI WGS metagenome assembly LFIK01 (sample SAMN03777447, study PRJNA286221) | soda lake metagenome | biome: soda lake; feature: Kulunda steppe; material: water; isolation source: sample T5-Br brine of Lake Tanatar-5 | place: Russia: Kulunda steppe | collected 2010-07
CGTGCATCCTAGCCTCTCGATCCAATCGCTCCTCCTCTTCCATAGCTTGCTCCTGTGCCTTTCTGGTGGCATGGAACTCTTCCGCAGATTTCACTGCAGAGGCGAAACCTGCTGCCAGCTTTTGCGCTCGTTTCCGCTTTTCTTCTTCCAGCATCGCCTTTTTCGCTTCTGCACGCGCTACATTCATCTTAATTCTTCTTTCCTGCGTCTCCAACCGCGCCGATTGCGCACACTTGCGGTCAGTTGCTTCACATTCAAATTGCAGCTTCCCAGGCATTTCGTTCCTGGTCCACTCACCTTTTCCTCTTCCATGGCTCTTCGCTTGGCTTCGAGCTCCATCTTGAGCCTCTCGGCTTCCTGCTGTTTCCTCTGGAGCTCGCGTGCGAGGCTTTCTTGCGTGCTGATTCGTGCTCGTTTGGGCACGAAGGCAGGTGCGTCGGGATCCAAGTCGCCAGGAGGGCGCTGGGCGTCGCATCCGCGCTCCTCCGCTTCCGTGAGAGACCACACTCGCTTGCCACGTCCTCTGGACGCTCCACGACCTCGCGAAGGCGCCGTTGCTCCGCGCGAGCTCCCGCCATCGCGCGTCCACGCGTGCGAAGGCGCCATCGCCACTGGATGCAGACTCACGCCGGAGTTAACTCAAAAGTTAAGGGCTTCCTTCCTCAGGCGAACGAGAGGGAGGAGGCACGTTCACTAGGAATTCACCTCGGACGTTCGATGGTCCATCGATACCTGTCGGAGCTATCGATGCACGTATCGAGATCCTGGTCTCGATCGGTGGTGGGGGCGGTGGAGGGCGTCGCCGGCGAGAACCGAACTCCCTTCGGTTTCAATTGGAGATCGAGTTCGGGTTCGAACCCGAACGTTTGATTGGAACAGGTTCGAAACCCAAGCCACACGACGACCATGGCGACGGGCATGGCGGTCGGACGAGCGCCATTGCCGCGGTTCAGGACCACCAGGACACGAAACAAACACAAGACGAGGCGGAGGGAGGTTCTTGTTGGTGAAAGAAAATGTGCAGCTTCGGCAGGGACGTCGTCACAGGACATCTACGTCGGCATCGACCTGGGAACCACCAATTCTGCCGTCGCCATGTTCGTGGACGGAAAGGCGAAAATTGTTCCCGATGCCGAAGGGAACCGCACAATTCCATCTGTGGTGACGTATCTTCCCGATGGAGAGGTACTGGTTGGACACGCGGCGTTGAATCGGATGGGTTCGGATCCGAAAAACACGTTCTATTCGGTGAAGCGACTCATGGGACTCACCTATGAAGAAGCCAAGGCGTTCCAATCCGATTTCCCGTACGACATCGACGAAGACGACGAAGGGTTCGTCGTCTTGAAGTGCGAGAACGTCTCGGAAGGTGTGCTTTACCCGGAAGAAGTTTCGGGAGAAATACTGCGGCATCTATGTGCCACCGCAGAAGCGAACGTGGGACCTGGGGCTACAGTGAACAAGGCTGTAATTACTGTGCCAGCTTACTTTGGCGAGGAAAGAAGAGAAGCCACCCAAACGGCTGGGACGATTGCCGGCATCGAGACGGTGAAGTTGCTGCGAGAGCCTGTCTCTGCAGCACTGGCCTATGGTCTGAAGCTGGAGGAGGATGAGACTGTGCTGGTCTTTGATTTCGGCGGAGGAACTTTTGACGTGTCTATACTTGAAGTAGGTGGTGGGGCAATCGAGGTGTTGGCAACATCTGGTGATCCTCACCTTGGCGGAGACGATTTTGATCTCGCCATCCTGGCGTGGATTGAAGCCAACCAAGCGGTAGATGATAGGCGAGTGCTCAGAAATCCTCGAGCCTTGGACATCCTCCTGAAGGAGGTGCGCAGAGCTAGGGAGGAACTAACAGATGCCATGGAAACCACCATTCCATTGCGCTCAATGCCTGATGGCACCAAAATTGCAGAATTGCCTCTGACGAGGGGCAAGATGGAATCGTTGTGTGCGAGCATATTGAAGCGATGTGCCCTGCCCACTCAACAAGCTTGTTGGCAGGCTGGGATCGATTTAGAACTGGTGCAGGATTCGCTGACAAAGGACGGGAAGAAAAAGAACAAGAAGGAACGTTCTATCCGGCCAGTGGACCATGTTTTGATGGTGGGCGGTCCAACTCGTATGCCCATGATCCAGAAGTTCGTCGAGAACATGACAGGGGTGAAGCCCAAGGTGCGAATCAATCCCGACGAAGCTGTGGCACGAGGTGCAGCCGTCCAGGCGGCCATTCTCTCGGGAGACGTAGATGGGTTCCTCGTGATGGACGTTTGGCAGGCTGCGTTGATGCGTGCGTTGGCCAAAGCCAAGCAAAGGGAGGAAAAGGCAGGTTCGAACGAAGCAAACGAATAAAGCGAGCGAGGAAGAACATGCTCAAACACACTATCGAATTCCAACGCACAAAATAGCCCGTCGAGGTGTTCCGATCCTCGGACCGCTTCCTCGTTCCGCCGCCGAACGGTCCCGGCGTACAACACGGTTCTTCGTTGATCGTTGTAGGTTCTTAAACGTTCTCATGCCTTATTGAATCCGAGCCCGTTGGACTCGGCATACTTTTCCATGAATCGCATGAACCGATTCCAATCTGCGGAGCTACGCATGACGTATTTGGCTTCAATCTTCGACGGCTTTCCGTTGATGAACTTGGCTTGTACGTCCACCGTTTGGATGGTCCCTTCGTCGTCGATCATGTAGAGCCCAGTGATGTCTCCCAGTTCGCCGGTGGCTTCGAATACAGCGGGTTCGTCGAACACGAAGGTGGCGGTTCCAGACGTGCCGTCTCTGGACCTCGTGAGTTTCACGTCCGGCACCGATTCCTCGTCCAACCCGCGGATGAACTGCAACGACGCAGCCATCATCCGCGTGGACGCCACGTCACGTCCCACGCATCGACGCAGGGCCGTCGAACGGCCCGCAAACGCGCTGCTGCGCGCTGTCGCGACGCGTGTCGTGCGCATCGTCGCACACGCCATTTTTTCGATCTGTGTGCCCCCCTTTCCGGATCGTCGTGTGCCCCCCTTTTGGGCGTCCTGGCTCGTTCCTCACCACACGCACCGTTCGATCGAGCAGTCGGGTGGATGAGGTGGATCAGACGAGGGGAAAAGGGATCCCACCGTACGAGGGCGGAGAGAAAGGGGAGTCGATTTCCCGTGGAGGGTCGGACAGTGCACCACTGCAAGTGGCAGGAACAAGTGTCGAAGGACCAGAAAGGAAAGCCATGCGCAGGCTGTCCGATGGTGGATCGAGTTGTCGATGCAAGGAGCCCTTTCGCGTGTGTCAATGGGCAGAAAATTGGTATGTGATGGGAATCGGGTGAAGCATGGACCTGCGCGAGCCATGCTGATGATTCAAACAGCAATGTGCACCACAAGTGCAGTGCTGGGCCTTGTCCCAGATGAGGGCAACGTGTATGCCCTCCACCGAAAAATGAGGGCAGGCTACAATGATGAAACCTACGTGTCCGCGACAAGGGGATTTTTGTTACATGAGAGTCGCCGTCAGGCTTTTTTTTCAAACAAGGATGTTACCGCATGCAACCGAGTGCAGCGACTTCTGGGCATCAGGTGCTTAACGATCTGGCATAGACGAACCAGTCTCTCCTGCAAGCACAGCGCCATCCAAGTACGAATCTGCCAACTGAACTCTCTTCACATTCTCCTGCTCGTTGGTTAGCTGCTTGCCATAGCTCAGCAACGTTTCAATGGTCATCTTGGGCCTCTCGAAGGTCACGGGACCGTCCTTGGAGTTCACCAACCTCTTGCTCAAGTTCTCGATCCCAATACCTCCGATGAACTCGCGAACCATGTCATCGTACACACGTGCGCGAAGGGCACCGAAAAAGTCGATGGACTGTCCTGGGAAAGTGTCCACAAGCAGTTCAACATCCTTCTCGGACACACCATCCTCGCGGAAGATACCCATTGCTACACCAATGCGGTCCTCCCTGGTTGGTTGCCAGTAGAACTTTTCCATACGTCCATCGCGAATGAGAGGAGCATACAGGGTGGAGAAGTCGTTACCGGTACAGATGACAGGCACGCGGGGATTCTCCTCGGTGTTGTACACACCTGGCAGCTGCACATTTGTTGGGCTATCAGCAATGTTCATCAGAGTGGCGTTGACCATCTGATTGTTCACGGTGTACTGGGTTGCTCCGCCCATACGACCTGCTCCTGCATCCAAATCATTGATGAAAAGAGCAGCCATCTTTCCCTTCTTGATGATGTCAGCAGCCTCGCGGTAGCGTTGGCGAATGAGCTTAGCAGGCTCTCCAGCATTTCCTGATTCCAGTTCTCCTGCAGACATGACAATAGGGGTGATGCCAAGCTTCTTGAATGCAAGCTCGCACTGGAAGGTCTTTCCCTGTCCCTTTCCTCCCCAAATGCCCAGAATCAGAGGCACCTTGATCTTGGGAAGCTCCATGTAGTTCTTAGCAATGTGCACAGTAAGCTTGTCCAAGAATGCTGGGGAGATGTAGTATTCACCTTCCACTGAGGCAAGGTCCTTCTGTCCTTGGGAGATGTAGTCAGTAGACGTCATCATGGCATTGTGGGTGCCCTCCTGTCCTTGCCATCCCTGGAACTTGGAGTCCACCATGTTCCTTCCACGAGTGATATCCTGCTGATCATCGGAGATGTCCTCGTCCATTCCTTTCCAACGACCCTGCTGGTTACGCTTCTTCTTGAGCTCTTCAGCGTAATCGCTGGCCATGACGACCTTGCTGCCGTTGGCACGTGCCACCACCCTTTGGCTCACCATGGAGGAACGGGCGGACAGCCTCTGTCCAGACGTAGTCTTTGTGTTGGCCAAGACCTAAGGAACCGCGAGATCTATCCGTCAGCAACTGCGACACACTTCGAATACCGATTCCAGCGTCGAAGTTCATCGTCGTTCTCGGCGATCTAGGATCCCACGATCTCGGAACGGTCTTCGCGACGTCTCTGTTCGCCCCGCATCCGTTTTCTTTTCGTTTGGAACGTACCTTGGCCTGCATCACGGAGGTATTCATTCTTTCGGTTCGCTTGGCGCACGCGCGTGTGGCGGAGGAGCTACGAATGCACGTCGGAAGGTGCACGTTCGGCTGCGTGGATGGAATTGTGGACGACGGTGGATGGACGAAGAGTGGATATCGTGCTCGTCGGAGACCCTACCCTCTGCGGGGAACGGCAAAAGCGAGGGATAGGCAAACGAGTTTGTGGGGGAATCTTTGGAAAACGGAACGGGTGCGGTCGAGGAAGTACGGCCGGCCGCCGTGGTGGGGCGCAGGACAGCCGCACATGGGGATCGATCCTCGACAGGCGATGGTCAATTGGTGCGGGGTGGATGGAGGATCGATCCGGGAAACTTGGATTTTCGAGGCATGGCACGAACAGGCACGTGTTTCGAGATCGCGTGTGGCCCTCCTCCTTCCCCTGTCTTCCAATGCCCCCCTTCTCTCGCACGAACGAGGGGGGCATTGGGGATCCCACCCACCCCCTCGATCTTCCGTACATTCCTCGTCGGCATCCGTTCGCAACCGAGGATTTCTCTCCACGTATTCTCCTACCCCAAAGTCTCGGTTCGACCCATCGCCGTTCGGATTCTCCCTGGGGCCTTTCCCCTCTCCCGCCCGGTGGATCTGGATGCCACGGTGCAGGACCATCCCACGGTCTCGTACGGAACACGCCAGACTGGAAGATGCCCATCCTTCGATCTCCCCGGTGGTAGACGGAGGGATCTGCCGGACAGATGGGAACGACAGAAGGGACAGGGAGAGGGAGAGAAAGGAAAAGACCCGTCCCCTCTTGGAGGTGGGGGGAGGCGGAGGGACGGGCGTGGATGAGGAGGTGGGGGGAGGTGGTACACCCATCACACCTCCACCCAAGCCATGCAGGATGAAACCAGGCGAAACGTATGACCAAGGGTCCAAACACGTGTCGTTCCAAGCCGTGGAACCACAAGGGGGCCATGGGAAGGTTGATGCTGGGAAACGAGAACAAGTGGAGACAAGACATGAAAAAAAAAGAAATATGTACAAACCTATCCTGGACCAGACCTGTCCAGATACATGGACAGCATGGATGTCAAGCCAGGAAAGCAGCCTAGAAGGAAAAAAAACAAGTAGAGACTGAACCAGAAAACGATTCCCAGGTGCAAAAAGATCTCAATGTGATGTCTCCCTGGCCTTCTTTGGCATCACTAACGTGAAAATTCCATCGATCAGATTGCCATACATAGCATTTGAATCCACGTCTGACGGCAATTCGAACGTTCTGTACAAGTGGAGCTTTGTGTTTTCCACCTTTGTCATGCTGCCGAGATCTCCGCCTGGCAGTTCCACATCCCAATTGTCCTGCACTTCAATGTGTAGTGTGGTCCCATCCACATCCACTTGTATGTCCCCAGGCCCAATCCCAGGAGCAAAGGAAGCTGCACAGTAGGTTCTCGCGTTCTCGACCACTTGGTCGAAAGGCCACCACTTGTTGCTCACCGTTGAGGACCAAAAGGACTCCACAACGCTTGCTTCCTCAGCACTCATCCTTTTGCTAGTACCTGTAAATCCCGTAGCTGTTGTCCGTGCTGGATCCTTCCCGCTCTCGTTCAGCTTCGCTTTCTTGCGTGGTGAATCGTCTGTTGTACTCGACTCGCTGTCGAAAGACGTTTCTCTCTGATGCCGCAACTGAATTCGGACTGGCACGTTGTGGGAGACCCCTCCCGCCGATTCAAGGGGCATCAGTCCTTTCATGTGCGACACGAAAACGTCGCGCTCCGGCGGTCCCCGAGTGCAGCACATCTTCCACGGCACTTTTCCTTTCGTCTTCGCTTCACGTTCTATCTTTCGTCTGCTGTCTGCTTCGTGTTCTCGGTCGACCTGGTCTCTCGCCGTCACGTCCCCATTCTCGTCCTGCCCTTGCTCCTTTCGCCGTGCAATCCTTCTTGGACGGCACGTGAAATCGGCTTTCCTTGCACCTCTCCTCGACGTGTCTACTTCCACCTTGGTTCGCTTGCGTCTTCGACAGGCGAAGCACGTGTGTGCGCACTTGCTTCGGTGCTCGTGCGGTGCTCTGCCTCCTCCAACCCGTCGGCCATGGGTCTTCTCCTCGGATCGAACCCGTGCAAAGACCGGTCTAAACCCGAAACGAACCTCCAATCGATAAGGAATCGTCCTCCCTTTCGAAAGGGAGAGCACCGACCGGGGGCCTACGGTGCGTCTCAAATCCTGCCTCCAAGCCCAGCATAGTCAGTGAGATACGAACGGGTGGTGGGGGGTTTCAGATCGCCCTTCTGGGGTCTTCCACGGTGCCACGTGGCAGAGGAGTGGAGAGGTCTCTGGACCGTCGGCACAAACGTCGATGTGCACGAGCGCAACGCTGGTGAGCGAGCCAGGAACACGCGTACCTCGTCCTGCAGAGAACACAAGGTGAAGCTTCTGTCGTGCATCCACGAAGCTCGTGGATGGATCCACACGCGCACGCGTGGTTCCGTCCGGAGGAAAGGAGGGAACGGCAGGGCTCTGGCAGGACGGATTCGATCCAACCGTCGTGAAGACGGATCGCTCGCGCACATCTTCGTGGATTACCATCCGTATCGTGTACGTCTCGAACTTCCTCCGTAGAAGGAGCAAGGAAGTCTTTCCAGTGCGTTGGAGGAACGGTTCTTCCATACCTAGGCCAGCACCGACTTGCCCATCCAAAGCTCCGTCCGGAGACGAGAGACCACGGACGCGATACGCGTCTCCTTCGTACCCTGTCTCGACGGCCGTGTCGTCCTTCGCCCAGGAAGGCGAAAGGAGGTGCGTCATCTCGTCCGTCGTTCGGCTTCCATTCGCGTTTCTGCAACGCGACGCATCCATTTTCCTGCGGTTCCGACACGGTCACGTTTCGGAACCGAACTCGTCCGAAACGAAACACTTGAAAGGGACACGTGTCGAGGAGAAGGAAGCACTCGAAAGGGAAACACGTCGTTGAAAAGGAGACGGTTGAAAGGGAGATGGTTCGATTGAAAGGGAGGCGCACCTTTGGAAAGGGACGAGTGCGTTGGGAGTGTCGCGATGCGGGAGATGGCGCACGAAACCACGGACGAAAGGACGACGAAAGGAGCGGCACTTAGGCGCACAGCGGGTCTGCACGACCATCTGATGCCCAAGGAAGGATGGACGACGCGAGGATGCGCCGTGATGCGCGTGGCAGCGGAACAACGCCGCCTCGGGATCCACGTGGCCGTGCTCGGCGCAGCCGGAGGGATCGGCCAGCCGCTCTCGCTGCTCCTGGCGCGACGTGGATCCGAGCTGGCGTCGTTGCGGCTGTATGACGTGGCAAACGTGGCAGGCGTGGCAGCCGACCTGTCCCACGTGGACGCACGTGCGCCGGTGCGGCCCTACCAAGGGACGTCGGAGCTGGCCGACGCTTTGCACGGAGTAGACCTCGTCGTCCTCGTTGCTGGTGCGGCGAGGAAACCAGGCATGTCAAGAGACGACCTGTTCCAAATCAACGCCAAAGTCGTGTTTGGATTAGCCACGGCTGTGGCCCAACACGCACCCAACGCATGGCTGCTGGTGGTCACGAATCCGGTGGATGCCACCGTGCCCATTGCACTGGAAGCCATGCGCAAACAAGGTGCAGGAAACGACAGAAAAGTCATCGGAGTGACCAGTCTAGATGCTGTGCGGGCGAAGAAGTTTGTGGGAGATGCAGTTGGAGTCGATCCTGCGCGAATCATGGTGCCAGTCGTCGGTGGACACGCAGCCAACACCATGCTCCCACTGCTGTCGCAATGCTCTCCAAGATTTGCGTTCACTGAAAAGGAAATCGAAGATCTCACGACCAAACTCAGGGAAGCAGGGACACAAGTTGTAGAAGCAAAAGCAGGAGCCGGTTCAGCCACCCTGTCCATGGCCCATGCTGCCGATCGGTTTGTTGGGCAATGCCTACGAGCCATGCAGGGTGCTAAAGGCATTGTAGAATGTGCATACGTTTCGTCCAGTGTTACAGAGCTTCCTTTCTTTGCTTCCCCTGTGCAACTTGGTCGTGATGGGGTGGAAACCTACTTACCCCTCGGGCCGTTGAACACTGGAGAAAGAGAAGCGCTGCAACTTCTCAAGTCAGAGCTAGCAAGAAGCATCCAGAAAGGTACTGAGTTCGCTCGCAGTGCGTGAGAGCAAAGGAAACGTTACCTTGCTAGCGATACAACATTTTGGCGAGAAAGTATCGTACTTTGCAGGGTGAGGAGCGCATGCAATGACGAGCACAAGTGCATAAGGGGTCCACTTGTGGTACAGGGATAAATAACAAAGCTTGTGCAGCAAATGAACGAGAGCGTTATTTATTCACACGATGCCCCTACTTTGACTTGCGCTTTTTTTCGCTTGTGCAGTGTGTGGGTAGGTCCTTTTCTGCCCAGTGCTTTTCAAAAGCCTTTTGGACAAAGAGGCAATCTGCATAAATAGGAGATCCCTCTACGTTATATAGCTTGCAATTGTTCCAGACTAGACAAACATCGCTAAAAACATCTTCTGCACTGCTGTACCTACCTTTCCCACTTTTGATTTGCCTTTCTATGCGGGATTTGATGGTTCCTAAGTCCATAGGATACTTCACAATCTGGTGGTAATCAAATAGGCCCAGAGCTTTGGCGTCTACTGGTACTGAAAAAGGTTGTGCCCGCTTCATGCGAAGGACTGATTGGAGAACCAGAAGTGCATCGTTGAGCTCAGCCTTTGTAAGGGCTTGCTTTTCACTCTTTCGCTTTTTTGAATTCGCAGCAGCATCTGTCTTCCCATCACAAATCATGGACTGCAAGGTGCTACCTTTGCCATGTTTTCTCTGGGTGATCTGCTCCCATGAATTGTAAAATAACCCTTCTAATGATTTCAAATCCCTGGCCAGGTTGCTTCGTCCATTAACAAGCTTCTTTATTTCGAAAAATGCCGACTTCACATCGGCACCAATCTTCTCAAGCTTTACGTATTTATTCTTTGAACCCTTCAGCTGCTGCAAGACCAGCGATTTTATTCGGCGCAAAGTAATCACACCACCGTTTTTTCCAGCAGCAGAAGGGGTGTCGCCATTCAAGTCAAGTCTGGTCGCGTACTCGGATCTCAACATTTTTTGCAAAAGTTTCAAAACGTCTTGGAGTTCTGTGGCACTTACCAGACAAGCTGTGCCGTTTTGAACTGCAGCACCTTCTTTACTTTCAGCTTTACTGGTTTTCTTTCGTGTCTTTCCGGTATGAAGAGCCGGCTTCTGCACAGAATTGTCAAGCTCCCATTCATCACCGCAAATGCCCAATTTTCGAAACGAAGACAGGAGAAGCTGCTCGGTTGCAACACAATCCTTCCATACAGGAGAATTTTCCAGGTTGTATGCCTTGCAATTGTCAAAAACCAGCTTGACATCACCAACCAATTCTTTCAAACTTCTGTAAGGCTTCATGGAGGAGTTCCCTTCGATTCTATTGCAAATTGTACCCAAGTCCATTGGCTTTTTTATGATCTTGTGATAGTCGGAAAGCCCTAGGCCTTCTGCATTTACTGGTTCAAGGAACCACCGTGCAGCAGATGTGGTCATGACTCTTTTGATTTCCCTTAAACACTTGGTAGCCATAGCCGAGTCCAATGCAGCAGTTTTGCTGCTTTTGTTCGATTGTTTGAAATCAACTTTACTTGCGGCTGTGTGTTCGACTTTTGGACTTTTCGGCTTGGATTGCAATTTGGCTGGAAGCTTTTGACCACCATAAAGGTCTGCATGGCGCTTGCAGTACAATGTGCAACGGAGATAGCCATCCTTTACCCTGTACGTCATTGGAAGTCCAGCGTCCCTGGCACACTGTGCATGTACTGGAATTCCGCAAGATGGATGACCGCACTGCACAACCGCCCCGCATTTCTGTTTGCAGACCGTGCATGTCAATTCTGATCGTCTCTTTGGAATCAGATCCAAGCCTTCCACAATGCCATCTACATTGATGAATGTCTCTGGAACCCACAGAGCACAAACTGTATGAACCCACCCCCCTGACATGCACTTTTTGAGCGCCCCGCCTTGCACAGAGCACAGTTTACAAGTACGCTTCTTTTTTCCTAGACCGGCGTTGCATGCTTCGCATTGCCAATTCTTTTTGTTGCGGTCTCTCCTAGACTCAGATGTGATTCCTGTCTCGTTGTCACCACGAATGGCATCAAAACGGCAGCTGGTGTGCAGCAACAAACCACATGAAGCACACTCTTGGGCTGTCTTTCCAATGTCACAGCTGCTTCCACAGACTGCACAGGATGGGGCCGCTGCAGCATCATGCATGGGCACATTCTTATGCTTCTTAATACACCTGGGGCACTTGTATCGATCCATTGCCTCGACATCTTCCCAAGCAAGACCAACACACTCTGGATGAAACCAGTCTGAGCAGTAGTCACACATTACCATGGGGTCGTTGTCTGTGTCTGTAGCTTGACAGAGGCAGTAAGCCTTTGCCTCGGAAGCCTTTGCTTGCTTCCGGTTTTGACTTCCATTCTGCTTCACCTTCTTGTAGGTAGATGGCTTTCCACCAAAAGTCGAGTCAAGTATTCCCTTGCCCTCTTTCGTGGCACGTAGCCGCCTTTGGTGTTCACGATGAGCTTTCAACATATAAAGTGGCACACTTTGCTCTGGTACCCAAACTGGAGGTCTTGGAGGCGGAGGTGTGTCGTTCTGTTTGGCAGGACTTGCTACAATCTCATTGCCTTCTTCGTTTTTTGCCACAGCATGCTCTGCAGTGGGCTTCTTCTCTCCATTGGAAGCCTTCACCGGTGGATCTGGTATTTGCACAAAGTACTCTGCACCAAAATCTCCCATTCTTTGTCTAAGAACCTTTCCTATAAATCCTGGGGGCGGACGGCGGAGACCGTCCCAGTTGATGTAAGCATCCAGAAGTCGGACAGCATAAGCAAGTTCCCCCGTGGTGGTGGCTGAGGTGACCTGGGAACGGAACTTTGTTTGAGGTGAAAATGTTGCATGCCTGGAACTTTGGCTGTAGTCCAAGCCCACAAGCATTTGTAGACCTCCTTGTCTCCTGGCTCGTCTTAAGATTTTGGGCGGCAGTTGGTATTTGTGCATCCTCCTGTCCAATTTACTCAAGGCAATGTCTGGCAGCCCTGTTGGGTCTGGATCAACAAGGGAGCTTATGACACTTTCATCCTTTGTGTTCTCAAAGGTACCATTGTTGCTTCGTACAGGACAGGAGTGCAACTCTTTCCGAGCCTTAGTCTCCTTGTCTGAGCTCCAACCACTCAGGAAAAGCAACCAAGACATTGCCTCCTCCAACTCAAGCAAATGCCTTCCCATCTCTCTTACATTGTGGCAATTCGACACTATTTCAAACCACGCTTTTCTAAATTGGTAATCATTTTCCCATTGGTTGTGCAGGAGGCTCCATACATCTCTCTCCAGCTTCAGAAGATAGGCCATGACAGCAGATAAGTGCCCTCCGCATTGCCTGTCGATGGATGGGCCAACATTCACATCCAGATTGCAAGGTCCAAGCCCCCCAATTGTGTACTTCAAACACGGTTTGTGGAAGGTTGGAACCAGGCAGTTTGTGCATTGTCCACACTTTTCGAATTGCGTTCCTTTTGTCGCAAACAAGGGCCAACGAAAGGAGCTCTGGGGAAGAGGGAGGTTGTACTCTTCCTCGCCTTTGCGGCTTGATCTACGCCAGCTTTGGAGGAGGCTGGACTTGACCTGCCAAGCAAACCGATATTTGTTCAGGTATCCTCCTGGTCCAGGGATCCCACTGGCTGGTGCTGGGTAGGGGAGGATGTCCCTCTTGGCCACATTACGGGCTATTCTTGTGCTTACATCCAGGTGGACCTTCTTCCTTCTCCTTATCTTTTGGTTTTCTTCTGCTTCTTCCATTGCATCAATTCTCTTCCGGGCCTCCTCACCTTGCACGAAGGATGTTTCCCCAGTTGCTGGATCCATGAGAAACAACACTCCGTGACACATCCAGCAGTGCCTCCCATCTACATCCGGCCCAATGTCTAAGACCCTCAACCCTGCAGACTCCCCCTTCCCATTGAAGCGGCACTCTTCACAAAGCCATGTCTCTTCAGGTGCCAGTCGCGTTCGGTTTTCTCCCGTGCATTTCATGTGGTAGGATGCAGGACATCGATCGCAGCAGACAATGTTCCCTCCGGCACCGCAGAGCATGCAATAATCATAATTTGGATCTTCCTTTTCGAACTTTTCCTTGTTGATGCAGGTCATGACCCCATCAGGCCCTTCTTCGTACTGCTCCCAACCAAGGGAGGCCCATTTGGACAGTATCCCATCTTGTATGGGTCCTTCGCCCAAGCTGAATGCCCCTGCGTTTTCTCTGATCCGAATTTCTTCGGCCACGCTTTGTATTTCAATGGCGGAGTTGCACAGTTCGAGCAGGACGGCTGCCTTGTCGTCGGGATGATTCAAGCAGTACTCGTATTTGGGTCCTCCTCGTCTCCAGCACCGTTCCAGGTTTTCTTGGGCCCATCGCCTCCTGTGTTTTCGAATCCATTCCCAGAGGAAGATGGTCCACGTGGTCGCGTCCATCACGGCCAGATCCGCTTCCCATTCGCTCCTCTCTTCCTCCGACTCGTCGGAAACGAGCAGACGGAGCAGGTTCATGTGCACTTCGTCCAGCAGCGTGGTGGGTTCCTTCCGTTCCACCGCTTCCACCAGGTCCACGAACGCGAACGGGCTCGCTTTGATCTGCCACGAGAACGCACGCAGGAGCACGTACGCGCCTGCCAGTGCGCCATTTCCTCGTCCACTCAGCGCCTCTCGCACGGCCATGCTTCGTCTTGCACGTCCTCGGATCCGTCTGCTGTGCCGTTTCCCTTTCGTCTCCTTTCACTCTCCCTTTCGATCCCCGTTTGAAAGGAAACATCGTTGGGTTCGAACCCGAAACGGTCCCCGATCGAAAAGTGGACCGTGATGACCGTCGGTCTTTTTGTGTGATGTGGAGACCAGGGATGGGGAGTACTCCAGACGACGTGGTATTGGACGTGTTGTTCCGCGGCCACCAATCGCAGCGCTTCGCCGCGTCTCGTCCGTCGCGCGCCTCCGATCGTCTCTCCGAGCTCTTCCTGCGGTTCTCCATCGCCGCAGGAGCGTCCATGCCGCCTGCTGCAGGACGGCAGGAGGAAGAGCAAGGTCGGACGGGTGCACCAGGCGACAAGGTCGAGGACAACGAACGAGAGAGGAGGACGACGACAAGTGGTGGTGGCATGGACGCAGCAGCCCAGGAGCGCAAGGCAGGCGAAGCTAGCTCGTCCAACGACGCAGCGGGTGGAGAGGAGGAATTGGAGGGTTCGTTCACGCCACGTTCCCGTCAAACCTCGGCAGAATGGATGGAATGGCCTGCTGATTTGAAGGTGAACTTGGTGTGCGAAAGGACCGGCGAACTGCCACACGCCAAGACGAAAGTCAAAGCCAAGCGACATTCGCTCACGTCCAGAGGATTCCTGCCGGCAACATTCCAAAAGGCGGAAAAGGCCATCAAGAAACCCATCCTGCGTGCGACGAAGAGCATCTCGCCACGGTTGCACAAGGAACGAAAAGACGAGAGCAAGCACGGCGGGGAACAAGCGCACGACCATGACGAGCACGAAGGAGACGAAACGATCCAACGCACGAAAGCCGACGGAAAACCAGGCCATCGCATCCGCGCCAAACTCAAGTCGCAAGGCAGCATACCGGCCTCGGTGTTCGAGAAGCTGGGCGTTCGACAAGAGAGCTGCAATTCGTTCGTGCAAGTGATCCACCAAGGATACCTGTTCGTTTCCAAGCCGAGGTCGGCTTGCTTCCCAGGTCAGCGCTTGGTGCGCAAATGGTTCGTGGTGACGGAATTCGGAGAGCTGCGCTTCTCGGACAGCGCACTTCAGGCCGACGTGATGAAGCCTTTCTTCAAGCACATCGAATTTCAACCTTTGGCGTGGTTGGGCATCAAGGACGACGGCGAGTTGAACGGCATGATCGTTTCGTTGGAGCCCGTGGAACGATCGGCTGGAACGAGCGCTTGTCTCCCACGCGACATGGACGACAAGGACGCTCTGTTTGGGTTCCGTGTGACGGCCACGTTCGAACGCACGAAACGTGGCGTGCGTGGTTGGTGCTTCCGGTCGTCTCGCGTCTCTTCGTCGTCGGGGACGCAGAAGAAGACGGTGGTGCGGGAGCTGTACGCGCCCAACCGCACGTGTCGGGACCATTTCGTGGCGGCCATCTTGCAAGGTCTCTCACGCCTCCATTCTGGCGGCGGTTGCGGCAGCGTGGCTTCGTTTCAAGAGCTCCTCTCGTATCCATTGGCCAGCGAGATGTTGGATTTTCAGATGGTGGAATACGCCGATCGAAACCACATCAACCAGAGCGGCATGGTTTGAACCCGGTTCCACCGTCCAATCGAACCCGAACCGCTTCCCTTTCGTCCTCCGATCGATCGGAGCGCTCTCCCCTTTGGGGCTGGACCGAAAATAAAAAAAAGGAAAAAAAAAGGTCGATCACGAACGGTTGGTTGGCTGCAGAGCACGAAGCAAGCATGGCGCACGCGATGGCGGCGAAACGTGCGATCGCAGGAGCGATGCGGTGCGGGAGGAGGGGCATGGCGGCGTGGAAACACGCGACTAGGTGCCTGGAAGGAGAAGCGGGACGGTGGAGAGGATACGTGTCCGTCGGTGCTTGGAACGGCCCGACCTGCACCAACAGAAACGTCACGGACGTGGCGTGGAAC
>LFIK01002206.1_pt1 | contig 15713 bp, 12 predicted proteins | sample 643401 | NCBI WGS metagenome assembly LFIK01 (sample SAMN03777447, study PRJNA286221) | soda lake metagenome | biome: soda lake; feature: Kulunda steppe; material: water; isolation source: sample T5-Br brine of Lake Tanatar-5 | place: Russia: Kulunda steppe | collected 2010-07
CGCAGAGTGAGCTCGCGATCACGCACGTGCTGGGCCACTTCCAGATGGCCCACCCGCAGGGACTCACCGCCCCACACCCAGGAAGAGTTCGAGAACAGCCCTGGCCGCTCGATCCCCTGACGGCGGACGAAGTTGCCCACCAGCGGAATCTCGTTGGGCACCACCACCACGTCCAGCCCCACCCGCTGGACCACCTGGTCCAGCACCATGCGCGACTGCAGGATCTGCATTTCCGCGGCAGCGGGACTCTCCTGTCCGGCGCCCATCATCTCCCCGACCTCGCCGAACGGCATGAGTGTGGAACGCTTCTCCACCTGCACCAGTGCGTCGGCCTCGTAGATGGGGGTCGCCAGCAGCGCATAGAGCACGCCCAGCACCGCGGCGGCGGCGGTCAGCCCGGCAATCCACCACTTGTGGTCCAGCAGCACGCCGAACAGCTGCGCCAGATCGATCTCGTCATCCTGGGGTGGCAGGGCCGCATTGCGGGCTTGAACTTCCTGGTTCGTGTGCTCGGTCATGCAGGTTTCGCCTGGGTTTGCGGTTGCGGTGCTGGCTCAGAGCTTCCTTGCCCAGGCCTCGGTTGCCTGCTTCAACAGTTCGTGGACATGCTGAAACGCTTCATCACTCTTGCGGTAGGGGTCCGGCACTTCGGTACCCATGCCCGGGCCCAGCCAGCGGCCCAGCAGCAGGGTCTTGCCCATGGCAGCGGGGTCCGTTTCGCCGACCGCGCGGCGCTGGCGTTCGTTCATGACCAGGATCAGGTCGGCGCGCTGGGTCATGACCGGACTGAGCTGGCGGGCCTTGTGCGCACTGACGTCCAGGCCGTCGGCCTCGGCCAGCACGCGGGCCTGGGGTGCGACGCCCTCGCCCACCAGCGCGCCCAGGCCGGCAGACTCGATCTGCCGATCGGGCAGGGCGCGCTTCAACATGGCTTCGGCCACCGGACTGCGGCAGATATTGCCCGTGCACACCACCAGCAGTTTCTGGAACATGGACCCTCAGTTGCCGATGCGATCGTAGTCGCGCAATGCCCGTGCCGTGCCACCGCCCAGGTTGATGGTGGGCAGGATCTGGCTGATCACCCGATTCCAGCGCGCCACCGGGGCGGTGGTAACGTAGACGGTATCCTGCGGCTGAAGTTCAAACCGGTTGCCCAGGCTGAACGCCATGGCGTTGCTCACGTCCAGCTGGTAGACGCTGGCAATCTTGCCGTTGTCGCCACTCAGGGGCCGGATCACGAAGATGCCGGACGGCTGCGCGGTGATCTCGTCCAGCCCACCCACGCGTGCCAGCGCATCCGTCAGCGAGACGGGCTCGTTGCCCACCGAGATCGCCCCGGGGGAACGCACCTGGCCAAGCATCGCTACCGCGCGATCCTCCGCCGTGGGCACGTGCAGGGCGTCGCCGTCTCGCAGCAGCCTGTTCTGGCTCAGGTCACCCTGGCGGAACAGGGCATAGAGCGAGAGCACGGTTTCCTCGCCGTCGCGGGTGAGCATGACCTCGTGCCAGTTCGCGTCGGCCAGCGCACCGCCGGCCTGGCTCACCGCATCCGCCACCGTCAGCGGCACGGCCGTGACCGGCAGCGCACCCGGGTTCTGCACCGCACCGCTGACGTAGACCTTCTGCGAGCGATAGGCGGCCACGGCCACATCCACCTGCGGCTCGGTGATGTAGTCAGCCAGGCCCTCGGTGAGCACATCGCGTATTTCGTCCAGCGTCTTGCCGGCAACATGCACTCGCCCCACATAGGGGTAGAAGATGGTGCCGTCCCGACGCACTTCGCTGCCTGCGTCTTCCGGGCGGCGTTCGGCACCGGCGGGAATGGTCAGTTCCGGGTGCTCGTAGACGATGACGCTGAGCACGTCACCCGCCGCCACGCGGTACTCGAAGCTGGCGATGTCTTCCCTCAGCAGTTCCGGCATGGACTGCGCGACCCGCTGCCCGTTGCGCTGGTAGCCCGCCACCAGCCCTGGGGTAATGGGCTGAATGTCCACCAGGTCGTCCAGCGGCAATGCTTCGGAGCGATGATCGATGTGGGCACCCGGCGCCAGGGCACAGCCACTGATCAGCGCGACGATCAGCAAACTCGCCAGCGGGGCCATGGTGCGACTGAAGTGCGTCAAGATCGGGTTCTCCTGCCTGCCATGCAAGCTTTGATGGGGCAACCATGCGCCGGCGGCGCCTTGTTGTTCAGGCATGCTACCGCCATTGGCGGTACCCCTGCACCACCGTTACTGCGCTGACTGCGTGTGCTGGCGGGGCGTATTAAAGCCCCCTGCGGCCCCTGCCTGTTGTGCGCCAGGTCACATCACGGGCACTGCACGCCCAGCATCCTGACCAGGGACAATGCTGCGCGTGCCCGGTTCGTTACCAGGCATGAATCAAGCACGGATACCGCCAACCGACAAGTAGGGGATAACACGGGGCAGACCGTGACCGCTCGTGAGGGAACACGGATGGCGCCAAGGCCAGAGCATCATCCCTGAATGCCGCAGGTTGAACTGGAATGACCGGATCGGTTTCATCCTCCACCCTGTTCAGTTAGGCTAGCTACAGTGTTAACGAACGTCAACGCGACACACGCACGCTGATCAAGGAGATCAGATCATGAAGCTGAAGCAAGGTATTGCTGCGCTGGCACTGGCCGGCGCCATGTGTCTGCCCATGATGGCAGCCGCCCAGGAAACCCAGCCCGGAGCAACCGGCGCGGGTGCCGGCGGCGGCGCTGCCGGTACCGGTGCGGCCGGCGGCCTGGGTGCCGGTGCGGGTCTGGGCGCAGGTGCCATGGTGGGCATTGGTGCCGTGATCGTGGCCGGCGCAGTGGTTGCCGTGAGCAGCTCCGGCAGTGACAGCCTGCCGACGGCACCGGGTACCGTGGGTACGGTCGGCACCCAGTAATCGGTGACTGCGCCCGGCCCGTTGTGCCGGGCGCAACCGCTTCTTCTTCAGCCTGACGGGCTGTTTTCTGGCGCCTGACGACTCTGGCGCTTGATGGGAGAGTGCGTCCAGCAGCACCATCCCCTTGGTACCAGCATTAACGGGTTTCGGGAGCACATGGCAGGCACTGAATTCGCTGCACGCAGGCTGCTGCGCCATGACTGCCTTGCTGCCCCGGCCGGCGCTGGAGCGCGCACGCGCCAGCTGCTGCGTTTGCTGACTGTGCTTGCTGTGCTTGGCCCCCTCGCTTTTTTGCTGGCTGGCTGTGCCGCACCCCAGGGACAGGGCGTGTCGCCCCGCCTGGGTGCGCTGGGACTGTTCGGCAATCTGAATCCGCTGGCCGACAGTCACGCGGCCTATATTCAACGCGCGCAGCAGATGCCCTTTTCTTCCCTGATCTATGACACCGGCGACCGCCGCGGGCTGGTGGTGCTGGGTGTGGCCAGTGGCGAGCACACCCTGTGGGCCACCGAGACCGGGCTGCTGCTGCAGCTGCATGCAGACGGTTTGTATGCCACCGGCGGGCTGAATGCGGACTTGTTGCACACCCGCTTTCTCTCCATGGATGATCCCGGGCAGACCACGGCTCCGCCCTGGCGCCAGGATGAACCTCGCACTTTCCGAATCGAGCGCAGCTGGCAGAACAGCCAGAGCCAGGTGCTGCAGATGCAGGCGCGGGGCGAGCTGGCCTGCGGCACCCCGGAAACGCGCACCCTGCCGCTGGCCGAAGTGCGCCTGCAGCCCTGCACCCTGCAACTGGACTGGGAAGACGGCCGCCGCACCCGCGGGCTGTTGTGGCGGGATCCGGACCAGCACCATCTGTGGGAAGTGGACGAACAGCCCTGGCCCGATGGCCCGCGCATTCGCTGGCAGGTGGCCCGTTACTGGTGGGCGTCCTGATGCTGGCTCCTTCGCAACCGGGAGTGTGGCGGCAAACACGCGGCCGTCGGAATGCTCGCCACTTACTGTTGCTGATCGCCCTGCTGCTGGGGCTGGCCGGCCCTGCCCAGGGGGAAACGGCCTCACCCAGCCTGACTGATGCCTGGCTGCAACTGCTGGCCCATTCCGACCGCCCCATTGCCTGGGGCCATGCCTTTGCCCTGCGCAAGGAGACCGCCCGCGACCTGCCCCGGCGCCAGACCCGGCTGGTGGGCGAGCTGGACAGCCTGGTGCTGAGCGCCCGCCTGCAAGGAGAACGCGCCAGCGCCGAGACCCTGTCCGCCTGGCAGACAGCCCTGGCCCTGCAGGCCGGCGCGCCCCTGCGCACGCCGGGGCGCATGGACCTGCCCTGGCTGGGCGCCCAGCTGCGCCAGGACCCGCCACTGGACAAGCTGGACAGCTGGGGTTTCTGCACGGTGCCGGAATGGGTGGAGGTCTGGCACCACACGGGCGTGGTGCGGCTGCCGGTGCGGGCTGGCGAATCCCTGCGAGAGCTGTTGCAGCGCCTGCCCGAGGACGCCTGGCGGCGGGCGGACCATGCCCGAGTGATCAGTGCCACTGGCCAGATACAGCGGGTAGGCGTGGCGGCCTGGAACCGGGAACCGGCGATGGCGGGACCTGGCAGCCGTGTACTGCTTGAATTGCCGGAACCGGTGCGGGCGCCCCTGCCCTTTGCCGGCCAGCACACCGGTACCGTGACCCTGGCCTGGCTGCACGACCAGCTGGCGGACGTGCTCGCCGCCCAGCTGCCCGGCGATGACTGCGAGGTGTTGCGCCAGCCATGATGCCCCTGCTGCCCGGACCTGCCATGGTAGATATTCCTGCCGACCGATTGGACTGCGCGCCTTGCGGCCGGCGCCGCACGCCTGTACGTCAGCTGCTGGCGGGCCTGGCCGCCGGCGCCCTGCTGGCTCTGGCGCTGCCGGCAGCAGCAGACCACCCGCGCCAGAGCCTGCTGGACCACAGCATTGGCCCGTCGCCCGCCAGGGGGCTGGGCAAGGGCGAATCCGACTATGGCGGCGTCGGCCTGATGCAGCTGCCCAATGCACGCTTTCGCGATCCCGGCACCCTTAGCGTGGGCTGGAACCGGGTCCGTCCCTATCGGCGCTACACGGTTTTCATGACCGCCACCGACTGGCTGGAAGGGGGCTTTCGCTACACCGAACTGCTGGACAATGAGTGGGATCTGGCCGGCGGTGACCCGGTGCTGGACAAGGGCTTCGACGCCAAGGTGCGGTTGTGGCGGGAAAGCCGCTACCTGCCCCAGGTCGCCTTTGGCCTGCGGGATTTCGGCGGCAACGCCAAGTTCGGTTCCGAATTCTTCGTGGCCAGCAAGCGCTGGCATGACCTGGACTTCACCCTGGGCCTGGGCTGGGGCCGGCTGGGCCGGGCCGCGGACGTGAATTCTCCGCTGGGCTGGCTGTATGGCGGCTTCGATGACCGCGAGCGGGCCGCCGGTGGCGAGTTCGGCTACAAGCAGCTGTTCAGTGGCCCCATGGCCGTGTTCGCCGGGGTGGAATGGCAGACGCCCTGGGACCCGTTGATCCTGCAGGTGGAGTTCGACGGCAACGACTTCTCCGACGAACCGTCCGACGAGCCGGTGGACCAGGACTCCCGCTTCAACTTTGGCGCCCGGCTGGCAGTCACCGACAACCTGGAGCTGCGGGGCGGCTGGCAGCGCGGCAACACCGCCCAGATCGGCGTGTCTTTTGCGCTGAACCTGGGCGGCATGAGCCAGGTGAAGCAGGACCCGCGCCCGGCGGACACCAGCGCCGACCCGCGCGACGACTGGCCCACGGTGGTGCGCGAACTGGAACACAACGCCGGCGTGCGGGTGGAGCGGATCGATCACGACGGCCGGGTGCTGCGGGTGACCGGCGAACCGCTGCGCTACCGCGCCCTGCCCCAGAGCGAAGGCCGGGCCGGGCGCATTCTGCATGCGGACGCGCCGGACAGCGTGGAAGAGTTCCGGTTCCGCTGGACCAGCCGCGGCCTGGCCCTGCGCGAGTCGGTGCACGACCGCCAGGCGCTGGTGGATGCGGTGGCCTCTGCCGAGCTGGAGCCGGCCCACCAGCAGCGGCTGTACAGCCATGGTCGGGTGGAGCGGGATTCCGGCGAGACCCTGTTCCAGGCGGATGCCCAGCGCTTCGAGTGGGGCCTGCGGCCGCGGCTGGACCAGAACTTCGGCGGCCCGGACGGCTACCTGTACCGCATTGTGGCCCTGCTGGAAGGCAGCTGGCAGACCGACCGCAACGGCTGGTTCAGCGGCGCGCTGAGCTACACGGCGCTGGACAATCTGGACAACTACAGTTTCCGCGGCGAGTCGGAGCTGCCGCGGGTGCGCACCTTTGTCGGTGACTACCTGTCCGAGGCGGATCTGGGCATCGAGGTGCTGCAGTACACCCGCACCGCGAAGCTGGGCCAGAACTGGTACGGCATGGCCTATGCCGGCCTGTTCGAGATGATGTTCGGCGGCGCCGGCGGCGAGCTGCTGTATCGGCCCTTCAACAGCCCGGTGGCGCTGGGGCTGGACGTGAACTGGGTGCGCCAGCGCGAGTTCGACCAGCGGCTGGAGTTCCGCGATTACGACGTCTGGACCGGGCACCTGACCGCTTATGTGGACACCGGCATAGAGGACATTCAGCTGCAGGTGAGCGGCGGCCGCTACCTGGCCGGCGACTGGGGCACCACCCTGAGCGCGTCGCGGGAGTTCGACTCGGGCGTGGTGGTGGGCGCCTGGGGCACCTGGACCGACGCCGGCAGCGACTTCGGCGAGGGCAGCTTCGACAAGGGGCTGTACCTGTCGCTGCCCATGGACATCTTTTTCACCCGCTCCAGCCGCCAGCGCGGGACGGTGGCCTGGGCACCGCTGACCCGGGACGGCGGCGCGCGGCTGGCGCGGCGCTACAGCCTTTTCAGTATCACCGGTGAGCGCCGTCTGGGTCGCTATTGGGAGCAGTACCCTAAGACCTTTGACTGAATTTGTGACGCAGGCCTTGATTTCCTTCGCTTACAAGTACTTGCTTGTTGCTGCAAGGGGGCGCGCATGACGTATGATGGCGCGTGAAACGGATTTCCCGGGCGTCTGGCGCATGCCACCCCCTTGCGTCTGTTGCGGGCGTGCAGCGGCCGCAGGGCACTGCACCAGCATGGAAGCCTGCCTGCCAGTGAACGGAGTCCCATGTTCCAGAGTCTGCTAGACCTGTATCGACTGCTGACCCGCGCCCAGCGGCGCGCCCTGCTGCGCCTGCAGCTGCTGGTCCTGCTGATGGCCTTTGCCGAAGTGGCCGGCGTGCTGGCCATCGGCCCGTTCATGTCGCTGGTGGGCGACATGAGCCGGCTGGAGGGTGACGGCTACCTGGCCCAGCTGTATGCCCTGAGCGGACTGGAGTCACCCCAGGACTTCCTGTTCTGGCTGGGGGCGGCGGCGCTGGGGCTGCTGTTCTTCGGCTCCTGCGTGTCCATGTTCACCACCTGGCGGCTGAGCATGTACAGCGAGCGGGTGGGCGCCGAGCTGAGCACGCGGCTGTTCCAGCACTACATGCAGCAGCCCTGGCTGTTCCATTCCGGTGGCAGCAGCAGCCAGCTGACCAATCGCATTTCCCAGGAATGTCGGCGCATTACCGACGCCATCATCACGCCCATCCTGCAGATGAACGCCAAGGCCACCATGGCGCTGTTCATGATCATTGCGGTGTTCGTGTTCAACCCCTTGGTGGCGCTGATCGGCGTGAGCCTGTTCGTGGCCGCCTATGTGGTGCTGTACCGGGTGGTGCGCATGCGCCTGAGCCGTAATGGCCAGATTGTCTCGCGGGTGCAGCGCGAGCGCTTCCAGCTGATGAACGAGGGCTTTGGCGGCATCAAGGACGTGCTGCTGCTGGGGCGCCAGCGGGTGTTCGACCGCCGCTTTGCCCGCACCAGCCAGCGCTTTGCCCGCGCCCGCGGCATCAACAAGGCACTGGGTGCGGTGCCGCGCTATGCCATGGAGCTGGTGGCCTTTGGCGGCGTCATCTTCCTGGTGCTGTACCTGCTGGCGGCCCACGACGGCAACCTGGGCGAGATCCTGCCGCTGCTGGCGGTGTTCGGGCTGGCGGGCTTCAAGCTGCTGCCGGCCTTCCAGCAGATCTACGGCGCCATTGCCATGATCCGCGGCAACATCTCTGCCTACGAGACCATTCGCGAGGACCTGTTCAACAGCCGCGAGGCCAATACCAGCATGCCGCCGCCGGCGGACGCCTTCGGTCACCTGGTGCCGGAGCAGGCCATCACCCTGCAGGACGTCACCTTCCACTACCCGGGCAAGCAGACCCCGGCGCTGGACGGCCTGACCCTGAACATTCCCGCCAACCGGGTGATCGGCCTGGTGGGCGCGTCCGGCTCGGGCAAGTCCACTGCCATCGACATCCTGCTGGGGCTGATCGAGCCCAGCGCCGGCCAGCTGCTGATCGACGGCCAGCCGCTGGATGCGGAGCGCCGCCGCGCCTGGCAGAACACCCTGGGCTTTGTGCCCCAGGCGATCTTCCTGGCCGATGCCAGCATTCGCGAGAACATCGCCTTCGGCATTCCGCCGGACGAGATCGACGAGGCGCGCGTGCGCCAGGCGGCCCACATGGCTCACCTGGACGAGCTGCTGGAGCAGCTGCCCGACGGCCTGAACACCCGCGTGGGCGAGCGCGGCGTGCAGCTGTCCGGCGGCCAGCGCCAGCGCATCGGCATTGCCCGCGCGCTGTACGACGACGCCGAGGTACTGGTGTTCGACGAGGCCACCAGCGCCCTGGACGGCATTACCGAGCGCATGATCATGGAGGCCATCCATGACTTTGCCGGCAGGAAGACCATCATCATGATTGCGCACCGGCTGGCCACCGTGCGCAAGTGCGACTGCATCTACCTGATGGCCCACGGCAAGGTGATCGACCACGGCACCTACGACGAGCTGGCCAACCGCAACCTCACCTTCAAGCGCATGGCGGAACACGCGTGAGCAGCCAGCCGCTGCCGACCTGGGAGCGCTGCCGACCTGGGAGCGCTGCCGCCCTGGAGCGGCTCAGCCTCTGTGACACTGCCCAAGGATGTGTCAGCAGATGGCGCCGGTCATTCCTGGAGCACCAGCGAATAGCTGGTACTGCGGCCGCCGCCAGGATCTTTCCTGAGCGCCCCGCGCGCGATGAGATCGTTGATGTCACGGCCGGCGGTGTCCTGAGAGCACCTGGCAAGCCGGGCCCATTTGCTTGAGGTGAGCTTTCCCTCGAAGCCGCCGTCCAGCAGCCGGTTCAGGACCTTGATCTGACGCTGGTTCAGGGATTCTGTGGCGAAGCGCTGCCAGAACCGGGCTTTCTGCAGTACGGTGCCCACGCGCTCATCCGCGACCTTGATCGCACGGTGCAGGCAGGAAAGAAACCATTCCATCCAGCGCGTGATATCCGGGCCGTTCTTCTGCGTCTGCTCGAGCATGCGGTAGTAGTCATTGCGCTCGCTGCGGATCTGCGCAGACATGCTGTAAAAGCGCCTCGGACTGACCTCGGCGCGCGCCAGGGCCATATCGGCAATCGCCCTGGCAATGCGGCCGTTGCCGTCATCGAACGGGTGGATGGTCACGAACCAGAAGTGCGCCAGCGCCGCAGTGAGCAGCCCGTCCATGGCGCCCGGCCGGGCGAACCAGATGAGAAAGGCGTCCATCTCCTTGTCGAGACGATCAGCCGGAGGCGCTTCGTAGTGAGTCCTTTCCCTGCCGATGGGGCCGGAGACGACCTCCATGGGGCCGTTGCGCCAGGCACCGACGGTGATCCTGCTCATGCCACTGCGGCCGGTCGGAAACAAGGCGGCGTGCCAGTCGAACAGGCGCTCCCTGGTAAGCGGGGCAGCGCAGTTCACGGTGGCATCGGTCATCATTGCAACGACACCCTCGACTTCGCGGTCTGCGGGAACCAGCCCGCCGATATCCAGACCGAGCCGGCGGGCGAGCGAGGAGCGCACCTGATCGTGCGGGAGGTTTTCGCCTTCGATCTCACTGGACTTGATCACGTCGTCGGTGAGGGTGCGCAGGTAGGCCTCTTCCTGCAGTTCGAAGCCAAGCCCCTCCATCCTGCCGAGCAAGCGCCCCTGCTCACGGGAAACCCGCGTGAGCAGAGGGGTGAGCTGTGCCGTGTTCCAGCTCAGCTGCGGCCATTGATCAAGATTCCAGATGTAGCTCAATGCAATCTCCGCATGAGATGCGTCGATTATGAGCACCATTCTCCGCATGAATCAAGGCACCTCCGCAACCCATGCGGAGATTGGCATACGGATTCTCCGCACCCTCTAGCCTTCCTTGAGCTGGCCAGCCTCAACCTCACATCAGACGCATGGCGAGCCAAGCGTGAGCGGCCGGCCGCCCAGGCAGAAGGAGCAATCAACGCGAAGGCGAACGGCGCAAGTGTCGAAACATCCCCCCCTCGCCGAGGCCGAGCGCCTGCACCATGAGGCGCCGCCAATAGGTAGCATCTGGGGCCTTCCATGCCCCCTTGAGCACGTATGACCAGGCTACCGGCTGCCCCGTCTGGCGCGCCTGTTGCAGGTAGCGCAGCGAAAGCATCCGGACCTTGGCCTGCAGTACGCGACGCGCACCAGCGCTCCAGCTCGGTTCGTCCAGTTGTTCCAGCATCACCTTGAGCGCTGCAAGGCCGCCATCTACATGTTTGCGGTTTGGCACCATGGTCATGGTGGATCCGTCGCGAACGCGTCGATTGAACAGCGGCATGTCCTGGACCACGAGAGGTCGAGCAGATGCCTGCAGCAACTGCAGGAACAATGCCTCGTCCTCATAGAAGAACGGATTGAATGCAAGTTGACTGCGCTGCCAGAGAGCTCTCCGGGAAACGTACAGGTTCGGATTGGCAGAGAAGCGACCATACTGCGCAGCGGTCTCGAGCAGACTGGATGCGTCGGCAAAAATACCGCTGAAACCACGCGTGTAATCCAGCAGTTTCATCTGAGCATGCTGCTGTGAATGATCCCGGAAGGACTGACCAGAGAACAGCAATACGTCCGGCCGATCATGCGCGATGAGCGTGGACTTGATCCGCTCGACCGAATCGGGCTGCAGCAGGTCGTCCGCATCGAAGAAATAGACATACTCGCTTGTGGCCATGCTCAGGCCAAGGTTTCGAGCGGGCCCCTGGCCCTGATTCTTCATGGACACGATGACGCAGCGGCCGTCTGGTCTGAAGGCTTCCAGCGTTTGCAGCGTCTGGTCCTGACTGCCATCATCGATCAGGATGATTTCGTCCGGCGGGCTGGTCTGTGCAGAGAGTGACTGCAGCGCTTCAGCCACATAATCCTGCACGTTGTAGGCCGGCACGACGACGGCGAGTGATACAGCGTCTGACATGAACTACCGCCTTGCATTGAGCGGGCCTGACCCGAACTGTCGAATGTGCCATCTATCCCGCACATTGGTGCGGGAACGCATCCAGCAGTGCCTTGAAGCTGCCCTGATAAGCAGATACGCGCGCCTTTGCCAGCGCGGGTTCCAGGTCTGCGAGCGGATCACGGCTCGAGCCAAGATCAACACATTCAGGCGCGCTCTGGTCAGTGGTCGCGTAATAATCCAGAAACTTGAAATCACCACCCAACAGCTCGCCAGAGAACCTGACCCAGACATTCGGGATCTCGTATGCATCTGCCAGAATCAGACCATGCAGTGACGAAGAGACGATCTGATCACATTGCAGCAGTGCATCAATGAACTGCTGGGGCGGCCAAGCAACGTCCAGTAGACAGACACCCGGTTGAGCACACAGTTGCCTGGCCGTCGGGCAACTCTGGTCCACCTTGTGGGGTGCCACCCCTAGTCGGAAGCGGCCGGCGGCAGACGGCTTGCGCTGCGGGTGATAGAACCGGGGCATGAGTACCGCCGGGTCGCCCAGCGGCACATCTGCCACCTGCAGGCCCTCGGCCTGCAGGAGCTGCTGGGTAGCGGGGCCCCGCAATGCCTTCACCTTCAGCTTTTTCAGTACATGGCTGGCAGGCTTGCGCTGAGGTGAAATCAGGCCACTGCCCCAGACCACGCTTCTGGGGCTGGCAAGGTGAAGGATGCTGCCAATTCCCAGCACGTGTGGTACGGCACGGGAACGAACCGGGAACAATCGACGTCCGCTGATCGCCCGCAGCATGTAGGGATTGAGCGCATCGCCCACGTTGGGCCAGTCAGCGAAATATCGCACCGGCAGATCGCTGCGCCTGGTAAAGCGAAACTGAACCCATTCCTGCAGTGGACGCAGGCGGCTTCGTATACCCATGTCCAGATCCCTTCAGTTTGTTCCAGCAGCGCTTTCGTCCCGGTACAAGGCCAACGCACGATCTATTTCCTGCCGCTCCTGCGTAGAGAGCCGATCACGCTTGTGCAATGAATCGACGCTGAATGCAGGCATCTGATCGGGTGGAGTCACCCTCAGGAATGCGGCAATGCGCCGCATGCCGGCATCCAGATCGCGCCCCAGATCCTCATAACGGATCCTGAGTACCGACTCCGGAAAACGTGCTGCGACATCGGCAATCCGCGCCTCGTGCGCACACCACCGAAAAACGCTCCGCTGCAGGTTGGATAATTCGTGGGTGTAGCGCTCGATCTGGTGTCGCGCGATGCCCAGGAATCGATTGGGTTTGGGATAGCGGTCATGCTCCTGAATCCAGCGCGAGACGCCCTCGTGACGCTGCATGGAATAGACAACCGAGTAGGGGTTGCGCGAGATTGCCAGAAACCTTGCCCTGGGAAAATGCTGCAGCAACTGCTCGACATGCCACAGGTTGGGGTGGGTCTGATCAACCAGCATGCGCGGCGCAACGCGCCGCTGTAACCAGCGATAGTATCCTGTCGCCGTCGCAGACAACGGCTGTTCCATGACGGTTCGCTTGGCAATGTGCCTGAACATCAGCGGGCTTTCCTTGCCCCCGAATGCGTCTGTGAGGTCCGGGAAAGCGTTCAGGCAGGCGCAAAGGTAATGAGTGCCGGAGCGCCCCGTGCCAACCACGAACACGGGACCGGCAAGGTCGCGATGAGTGCGCCTGAACGTTCGAAAGTAGCAATTCCTGAGTACGCTTCGGATATTGATGTCATGCTCCCTGACTGAGACTCATTGCCCCGCTGTGCGCGCACACGCAGCACCGGCACGACCAGCATACCCACCACCGACAGCAGGTGGCGACACGGCTGCCAGACGCCACTGCTGAAACTCCCCTTCCGCAGCGTTAAACTGCGTTTCAGGGAGACAAGTCATGAACGAGCCCAATCCGGGGATGCGCGACCTGGAGGTGCGGGTGCTGGACCTGATCAGCACCGGTGCGCCTCTGGGGGGCATTCTAGCGTATATCTGTCACCACTGTGACGCGCTGCTGCCAGGCGCCATGTCCTCCATCATGCTGCTGGAGGAGGACGGCCGCCTTTACTGTGCCGCGGCGCCGCGCTTTCCTGCCGAGTTCATGGAAGCCACAGCGGGCATTGCCGTGGCCCCGGTGGCGGGCGCCTGCGGCACCGCAGTCTGGCGGCGCGAGCAGGTGGTGTGCGTGGACGTGCTGACCGATCCGCTGTGGGCGGACTGCCGCCAGCTGGCGCAGCAGTTCGGCTTTCGTGCCTGCTGGTCCACGCCCATCCTGGCCGGCAGTGGCAGCCCGCTGGGCACGTTCGCGCTCTACTACGACCACCAGCGCGCGCCCACTGCCGGCGAGCAGGCGTTCATCGGGCGCATTTCCCGCTTCGTGCAGCTGGCGATCGAACGCACCCGCGAAGCGCGCCAGCTGCGCGAGAGCGAGGAGCGCTACCGCTCCATCTTCGATCTGGTGCAGGTGTCCATCTGGGAAGAGGACTGGAGCCAGGTGGCGACGCTGATCACCCGCCTGCGCCAGCAGGGGGTGACCGACTTCCGCGCCTATCTGGAAGCCCACCTGGACGTGGTGCGCCAGGCCATTGCCAGCGTGCGCATCCTGGACATGAATCCGGCCAGCCTGCGGATCTTCGAGGCGCGCTCGAAGGCGGATCTGCTGGGCTCGCTGGAGGTGGTGTTCTCCACGCCGGACACCATTCCCGGCTTCATCGACCAGCTGGTGGCCTTCGCCGAGGGCGAGCGCATTCATGAAGGCGAGCTGATGGTGCGGACGGTGACCGGCAAGCCGGTCTACGTGGCCCTGACACTGGTGTTCCCGAACCCGGAGCAGCCCGACCAGCCGGCACTGGTGAGCCTGCTGGACGTGACCCAGCGCCGCAAGGCAGAGGAGCGTTTCCGCACGGTGGCACAGACCACCAACGATCTGGTGTGGGATCTGGATCTGAGTACAGGCCGGCTCTGGTGGCAGGATGGCCCGGTGCGGCCGCTGACCCACCAGCGCGAAGGCGACGAACAGACCCTGAAGAGCTGGACCTCTCAGCTGCATCCGGACGAACGGGAGCAGGTGGAGCAGACCTTCTTCGATGCCCTGGACAGCGATGCCACCCACTGGGCCATGGAATACCGCTTCAAGCTACCGACCGGCAAGTGGGGTCAGGTGCTGGGGCGCTGCCAGATCATGCGCGATGCCAGTGGCACCGCCGTGCGGGTGGTGGGCAGCATGATCGACGTCACCGAGCAGCGCGAGCTGGAGGCCAAGCTGGCCCAGGCCCAGCGGCTGGATGCGGTGGGCCAGCTGACCGGCGGCGTGGCCCATGACTTCAACAATCTGCTGACGGTGATGCTGGGCAACGCCAGCCTGCTGACCGATGAACTGGAAGGCCAGCCCGAGTTGCAGGCGCTGGCGCGCATGACGCTGGAAGCAGCGCAGCGCGGCCGCGAGCTGACCACCCAGCTGCTGGCCTTTGCCCGCCGCCAGGCATTGACGCCGGAACCCACCGATGTGGCGGTGCTGATCGAGGGCATGGTGCCCCTGCTGCGGCGCACGCTGGGGGAACAGATCCGGCTGCGGCTGGAGCTGGAGCCGGCGCCCTGGCCTGTGGAAGTGGACAGCGCCCAGTTCGAGAGCGCCCTGCTGAACCTGTGCCTGAACGCGCGCGATGCCATGCCGGACGGCGGTGAACTGTGCCTGCGGGTGCGCAACATGTCGCTGGACCGGACCGACCCGGACAGCGGTCCGGGCAGTGACGCGGTGATGCGGCCATCGCCGCCGTCAGGCGAACACCTGTGCGTGTGCGTTGAAGATACCGGCGTCGGCATGGATGCGCGCACGCGCGACCACGCCTTCGAGCCGTTCTTTACCACCAAGCAGCCCGGCGACGGCAGTGGCCTGGGGCTGAGCATGGTCTATGGCTTCATCAAGCAGTCCAGCGGCCATGTGGCGCTGGACTCCCAGCCGGGCGGGGGTACCCGGGTACGGCTGTATCTGCCGCGTTCGGACGCCACCCTGGCTGCCGCCCCCGAGGAACAGCGGCCCAGCTCCGCCCCACGGGGCAGCGAGCATGTGCTGGTGGTAGAGGACAACCCGCTGGTGCGCGAGTACGCCATGCGCCAGCTGCAGGCGCTGGGCTACCAGGTGACGCTGGTGGCGGACGGTCCCGAGGCACTGGCCAGCCTGACCGGTGATGATTCCATTCAGGTGCTGTTTTCTGACGTGGTGATGCCGGGCGGCATCAGCGGCACCGAGCTGATGCGCCGGGCGCTGGAGCTGCGTCCCGGGCTGCGCATCCTGCTGACCTCGGGCTATGCCCGCGGCGTGCCGGACACCCAGCACGCCAACGGTCACCGCATCGAGCTGTTGCGCAAGCCCTATGACCGCGACGCCCTGGGCACGGCCCTGCGCCGGGCGCTGGACACCTGACCTGCCCCGCCTGCGCTGGCGCCCATACTGACTGCCCTGGTGCGTCGGGGAGGCGC
>LFIK01002207.1_pt1 | contig 15712 bp, 14 predicted proteins | sample 643401 | NCBI WGS metagenome assembly LFIK01 (sample SAMN03777447, study PRJNA286221) | soda lake metagenome | biome: soda lake; feature: Kulunda steppe; material: water; isolation source: sample T5-Br brine of Lake Tanatar-5 | place: Russia: Kulunda steppe | collected 2010-07
CTCTACACCTTTTGTACAAAAATGAATCCCTACACCTTGGGATTTAGTTCGATTGGAACGAACGATGGGTGATCCCGCAGAGGAAAAAACTGGCTAATTTGTAGCCTGGCTACAAATAGATAAACCGGACGACGAAATCAACAGAACGACGTCTCCTGCCACACCCAGGCGCACACGAGACACGACCGACGCATCCAGCGAAGAAGACGAGCGCACGTGGGGTGCGAAAGATGGCGGAACACGGAATGGAAAAAGAAGAGATGGAATCGCCCAGGAGCGGAGGGGCAGGAGACACCACCCAAAGGATCATCGCCAAGCTCATGCGCGAAGCCAGCTACTCCGGTGCCACGGGTGAAGCGCTGATGGATCTCCATCATCAACAGCGATGGAAAGAGAAGGAGTTGGACGCCAGCCCGCGATCCACCACCTCCTCCGACGACGTCAAGAACTGGTGCGTCCGACGCCTTCCTCCGCCACCACCTCCACGTGGTGCGGAACGAAACGCAATCAGGAGACGAAGCGCACGTAGCGAAAGGGTGGAGCACCGCGCACGTGTCCCGCACCCTACGTCGGGCGGGAACGGTCCGATGCGATCGGTCCTCGTCCGATCGATTCGATCCCAACGATTGGAACCGAACGTCGGGGAACGAATGGGATCGAACCGAAACCAACCGCCCATCCAAAGGATCCAAGACGGATCACACTGCGATCCTGGCGAACACCGGGATTGGAACAATGGACTGACCGAAGAGCGACGACGACGTGTCGATGGTGCAGGGACGTGGGAGGATACGAAGACAACGATTTCCAAGACTTCCGACATTGCATCGATGCCTTGAAGGAAAATCCAGACGAAAGGATCCCCGAAGCGTGGAGATCCTACACCAAGATCACCCAAGCTGGATCCTTCGCCCAAGAGACCTTGGAAGTGAACGAAGACGTCACCCTGAGGGCCAGAAGGCTGGAAAACGCATCGTGGAGGCTCTGGGGACAGGAGTCCGCAGATGGGCAGCTCGACGTGAACGAACTGGAGAAAAACGTAGAGAGAAAATTGGGATTCGACGTCAGCCACTTCAAACGGAACATGTCGGTCGAAGACCTGCTTGATGCAGACTTTGCTGAGTCCATTGAAAGGGAGAGATTGGACAGCTACGGCTCGTCACCCAGGACAACCAGTGCGCCGCACTCCCCACCGGATGCCTTCCTGATGCCAATTCCTGAACTGGCATCTCGAAAGAGTATTGTGTTCGGACACTCCCTGGAGCGAAACGGTGCCAACAACTTCTTGCTCTATCTGCTGCGTGAGTTGAAACTGATCTCGAACCTGGAATGCGAGATGTACGTGCCTAAGGATGGCCCCATGGCTTCAGACTACGAGAAGCTGGGAATCAAGGTCAATGTACTGAATCCCAACGCCGAGGACTACAAAGACAGAATTCAAGAGGCCATGCCTTACTTTGATGTGGCCATCGTGAATACTATCATGGGTCCAGAGGCGGTCCTTGCGGCAGACAAAGCAGGGGTGCCTTCTGTTTGGGTCATTCATGAGGCTTGGCCTCAAGATCAGTTCGAATACTACGCCAAGGAAGTGTTCCTGATGGCCCACTTGGACGCCGACAAAATCAGGCGTGCCTTTGCTGTGGCAGACCGGATTTGCTTTCCCGCAAAAGTGCAGCGCAAGTGCTACGAAGGACTGTTCGAACCGCATCGGGGAGTTGTCATCTACAATGGCATTCCCACCATGGCCATCGATGTCTTCAAGTCGTCTGCTCCCAGGGGGGAGGTACGGAAGGAGCTGGGCTATGACAGCGATGACCTCGTGATCCTTCATCTTGGCACGGTCTGCAAGCGAAAGGCGCAGCTGGACACCATGAAAGCCTTTGTGCAGTTTTGCAACAATGCTCCGGAGAAGGCACCCAAAGCCAAATTGTTGCTAGTGGGTGCAAGGTACATTCGGCAGCACGAAATAGAGTATATCGACAGCATCAAGAAGTTGGTAGTGGACAACAACTTGCAGAACCAGGTGACCATCCTGGATACGAAGAAAAACGTGCTTCCATTCTATCTTGCGGCGGACATCGTGGTGTGTCCATCCATTAATGAGGTGCTTCCCCTGGTCATCTGCGAAGCGATGGCGTTCCAGCGCCCCGTCATTGCAAGTGCTATCGATGGCATCCCAGAGGCCCTGAACCATGGCAGGGAGGGCTTCCTGATTAAGCCCGGCGATATTGATGCCTTTGCAGGACATTTGGAAGAGCTGACAGATCGTTCGCTTCGGTCTCAGATGGGGCGTTGTGGTCGACTCCGAGTGAGAGAGCAGTTCAGCTTTGACCGTATGTTGGCAACGTATGCGAAGATGGTTCAGGAAGCAGTGGACCAGAGGTCTGCGCCAGAACTGCAAGTGCATCAAGGAGTTGGCACGAACAGCAAGCCGGTGATTCTCCTGGACATGGACAACACGATTGTGGATTGGGACAGCGAGTTCCAAGCTCGGTGGAGGAAGCGAAATGGGAGTCATGCAAACCGTTACCCTGAGCTGGTGGTCAACAGAGAGAATTTTGAGATTGAGCTGAATTTTGATGAGAAGTATCGCGACGATGTTTTGAGTGTGGTTGCTGAGCCAGGCTTCTACAAGAATTTGCACCCCATCCCTGGTGCGGTGGAGGCGGTGCATGAGATGGTTGCGCTGGGCTGCGAGGTTCGATTTTGCACGTCCACCCATTATGTTTGTCCTGGGCAGTCTGCAGAGGAGAAATTCGACTGGGTGAGGGAGCATCTTGGTGAAGAGTACTTGAACAAGCTCATCATTACCAGCGACAAAACTGCTGTGAAGGGCGACATTCTGGTGGATGACAAGCCTGTCATCACAGGTTGTGTGGAAGATCCCGACTGGATCCATGTCGTGTACGACCAGTCCTACAACTCCAAGGTGGACAAACCCCGCCTGCGGAGCTGGTACGACTGGAGGTCTGTGATTGAGCCTTTGCTTCGAAAGCAGGATGCGCAGTGAGGTTGGGATGTGGGGAGGGTCTTTTCGTTTAGATTTATGATCTTGCGTTCCTACAGGGACCGCTGGACCGAGTTTTTGTTTTCTCAGTGATGCATCGTTTGTTTGATTATCCCCTTGGTGTACTTCTTGGCACCGAAGCATGTAAAAGACCTGTACCCTCTCCATCGAAGGCTCCTCCGACAGCATCCAACCTGGTAAACCGGATCCCTCCTTTTCGAAAGGACCTCTCTTTCGTGTTCGAACCCACTTCGGTCTCCAATCGATTCCGAACAGAACGAACGAAACCGGTCTCGATCGCATTCCGAAGGACGTCGCACGGCGGCGCAAGCATGCTGCGAACAGGAACGTGTCGCACGAGGCTTCTCGTGGGTTCCAGGTCCAGGAAGGAAAGAAAAGAGCGGACTGGTGGGTTCCCGAAAACGCATCCACAGCTTTGGGAAGACGTAGTTGGAAGATTCGCAGCTGACGGTGGTGACATGGACGGGTTCGGATGAACACGAACTGGACAAACGTGTGCAGGGATCGAACGGTGGATTGCAGGGGGATATGGGACGCAAATATGCGTGAAGAAACACAGAACAAAGATCAGGTGCGTTCAAAACGATCGATGTGCAAGGAACGGGCGGAATGCAGATCCGAGCATAGACCGTGGAAGCTGACGTGGTCGTGGGAAATTGCAGTGTTTCCTGCTCGTCGATGAGCTTCGAAGGGTTGGTGGAAACGCTGGACGATGTGATCAATGAACCAGAAGGCGGATACACCTTCTCCTCGTCCCACAACGAGACCGCGTTCGCCCTGCTCAAGGCACTGATGTATCTCCAAGGGAAATACCACTCTGAAAACTACACCTCAAGCGAGCACCTCTCTGACAAGGAGCTCGAAGTCCGCCGCAAATCGGAGGAGCTGTATGGGAAGCTGTCCGTGAAGGAAGGATCTGAAGATGAGCTTTGGCGTCAGTACTTCGATCGGGGATGCAGGAGCGGCCTCCATCCAACATCGGAGATGGCAAGTTGCATGTTGTTCCTGTTCCGGGAGATCGGCGAACCAATTCAGCCATGGGAGCTGTCATCCAATGAGGAGATGAGTGTGAATGAGCAAACTGAGATCGAAGAACCCATTGTAGAAAGCCCTCCGCCTCCAGAGGAACCGTCAAGACCTCCGCCAGAGCGGAAAGACTTGGAACGTGTGACAATTGCCGAGCTCAAAACCATGGCCAAGGACTTGGGCCTTCGTGGATACAGCAAGTTGAAAAAGGACCAGCTGGTCGAAGCTCTTCTACTTAATCTTAATTCGTAAGCAAGGAACTTTGTAGTGCAAGAGGTATGGATGAGCCTGGCGTGAGCATGCATGTATGGTTGCGCACGCGACTGAGTCTAATTGACAGTGCGGCTGTGGAATAAACATATTTGCCTGATACTGGGAGCAGAACTGTTGGTTAGAGCAAACGCTCAGCAAAGCCCTCGAATTTTCCAACCCGCGTTGGTAAAACCTGTCTCTTCTTACCGTGATCACACCTATGGGAGGTTCCGCATGCTGAGAGTCATACTTAAAAGTGCATCCTTCGCGCGTATGTGCAAATGGAAGGCACACGGGGATAAGTGCATGGAGCTCTACACTGTACAATGTAGATAGTGCACAGAGAAAATGAGAAGCTTGTTTGTTATGAAAGACGTTGGGCAGTGCAACAATTTTGACACCTTGTCATCGCTCCTATTGCAACACATCCTAGAGAATGGGCACCTCCCCTTGCTTTTGCACTAGAGGCTCCTACCGAGTGCACTAGTTGCATTCGACCAACCACCTCGTTATTTGAGATGTTGTGATCCCTCTCACTACAATTCAACTATCCGAGCTCCTTGGCATCGTGCACGTTGTTTCTTCGGTTTACTCTATGTAAGTGGCAGAGAATCGTCTTCTTATAAAATCTCGTCAAGAGTCCTCGAAAATTTACTTCTAGTGTAGACGAGCTTTCACAACCCACTCTCGTGTACTTACCACGTAACGGCATCCGACTACGAGAACTCTCGCCATCTTGAACATAGAAGGCCACGTCGTTCATGAAATAATCACCCGGTCAAATTGCTCCAATGGCAAGCCGTGAATCATTATACCATCCCTCGTTGGTCATGCAAAAGGTACAATAGGCGAGGTCTTTAGTCCATTGGTTGGACTCGGAGCCCCTTGAACAAACTTGCGTTATACCCCGTTTGAAATCGAACATGGTCGTATGATTTGTATCGTCTTAGACAAAGAATTTCATCTTACACAGCGGTAAGAACGGAGTGGGGGCGATTGGAGAACTTTGGGCTTTCTAGTTTTGCCCATAATCATCCCGGTATGATTGCTCCGTTTGAAAGACAAGCAACCTTTGTGGTTCGATTGTAGCATTGCGGATGCCTTGCATTTCAAGACGCACACGCAAAAGATTTCAAAGCCTAGGCAAAACGTTTCAAATAGTCGGAAATAGAAACGTTGCAATCATATGTAGAATGACGCACAAACGCAAGATTTCACGAGCATCCCACGGAAAGGAGCACAATCGGATTCTCTCGTACTTTGGCACGGTAAGGGAGCTACCAAATGCGTTGAACGTAGCAAAAGAAGGAAGTTTACGAGCAAGAATTGCAAACTTTCATGGGAAATAAACTCTATTAACAACGTACTTGAGCATGGTTTGCACTCTTCCAAGTAAATCGATGTGGTGCTCCAAGATGACCTCAGAACCTTTGTTGTTCTTTTGTTATGTCATTCGTACGAAAGCTTGGTCGGTACCTTCATCGACATGAAGCTTGCCTCACTTATGGAATTGTAGCATGCAACGTGTGCTTCCTTGTTTCACACTCGGCGTCAACGGGATCACCGTTACGATTGCAATCCACGCTAACCGTGAGCTAAAAGAAAAGTATCCACATGGCATCTTGCGTTGAAACACGTGGCAATGTTTTTGAATGTCCATGTTGGTGACTTCTCGATCGACGAGGGGACAATGCAAGAAACCGCCATCGATCTTCGATCCCTTCCGTTTTCCACGACGACGAAAGCAAAACACCACCGTGACGCTTCCAGGGTCTCCCTCTCCATCGCATATGTGCGTGAAGGAGAGAACCTGCTGAGCAAGTTTCCACCACATCCGCAGGAACGAACTTGGTTCTTCGCCTTGGCGGTTCGCATCCCGTTTCCAAGGATCGCAGGTCGGTCGGATTGGGTCCTTGTTGGGACAGACCCGGGTTTCCTCGGTTGGTGTCGATCCAATCGATCCCAGTCGATCCGATGGGTGGATCCTGGTGGAAGGGGTGGAGAGACGTCGTGTTTCCACCAATCAGCAAGCAGGACGTGCATCTCGAGACGTAGGCAGAGGCGCATCGACATGGCATGGTTGGTGCCAGGCGACGGACGCACACGTGCGGGATCGAAAAGGATGAAGGAGCGAAGGAAGACGGTCCCGTGGATCCTCCAGGTGCTGGTGTTGGTGCTCTTGGCGACCTGTGCGGTGTGGACCGAAGCTGCGAAACACGACGGTGCAGGATCCAGAGACTTCTACGCCATCCTCGGCGTGGACAAGAAAGCAGACGAAAGCACCATCAAAAAAGCATACAGGAAGCTTGCGCTGAAGTACCATCCAGATAAGAATCCAGACAACCAAGAAGAAGCGGCGAGGAAGTTCCAAGACGTAGGAACCGCGTACGAAGTGCTCTCCGATCCGGAGAAGAGGACCGTCTACGACAACTACGGCGAGGAAGGGCTGCAAGCACAAGCAGCAGGACAAGATCCACGCACCGCACACTTCGGCGGCAACGCAGGTTCGGCTGGAGGAGGACAACAGTTCCGATTCACTGGCGATCCGTTCAAAGTGTTCGAGCAATTCTTCGGAGGAGGTGGAGGATTCGGCGGAGGTGGCTTTGGTGGCATGGGAGGTGGCTTTGGCGGAATGGGAGGTGGAATGGGAGGCCACCAAGGAGGACCGCCACAGGACTTGTATCCGAAAGGTTCGGCAGTTTCTAGATTGAAGACTGGGAAGTTCCCGGATAGCACATCCAAGCACATTTGGTTGATCGAGTTCTACGTTCCGGGATGCCCACACTGTCGCAACCTTGTCCAGAAATGGGAGACACTGGCGGAGAACCTCCGCGGGATCATCAAAGTTGGAGCTGTCAACTGTGAGGTCGATGCACAGCTGTGTCAGCAACAAGGAGTGCGAGCCTACCCCACGATCAAGCTTGCGGTCCAAGACAAGTACTTGGAGTACGAAGGGGAAAGAAGCCCCAAGCAGATAAAGAGGTGGGCCTATGAACACATGCCCTTCGAAAAGATTCAGAACCTCCTGCGTGGCGGGTCCGTTGATGAATTCCTTGCAGGCCCATGCAAATCATCCCCGTCCAAGGCTTGCGTCGTGCTCCTGACCGACAAGTACGAAACCAGCCCAATGTACAAGAGCATCGCCTATCAGTTTAGGAATAAAATGGCCTTTGGTGAAGCGCGAGGTTCCAACGTACAACTGGCCGCACGATTTGGAGTGAAGAAGTACCCGCTCCTGGTGGTCATTTGCAACGGCGACGAGCATACTGCCACTGAGTTTGCGGGGGAGCACACCAGCGAAAACATAGCACAATTTTTGAAAAGTTACGAGGATGGCTCTGCTTGCCGAGTTTCAACGAAAAAGAAGGCATCTAGCCAGGTCTCAATAACTGCGAGCACGGACCTGAAGAGCCTCAGAATATCCGATTTGAAGGGTTTCCTTGATAGCAAAGGCACCACATGCGAGGGCTGCCTGGAAAAAGCTGATTACATCGAAAAGGTGCAGAGCTTGTTGGGGCTGCGCACGGAACTTTAGAGGGCTTTGTTATTCATTTGGAGTTTCTCGCAAAAACCCGCGATTGGTTCGGGCTACGATCGATCGTTGTAGAGTTCGTCTTCGATCTCGGAAATGTGTTCTTTGAACAGCTGGAACTGATCGACCGTCAGTGAGATCCCTTTCTTGCCCGGGAGCATGTCTCCGTTCTTCTCGTAGTACTCCCGTATATCCACCAGTTTCTTCCCGTTGTACTCTCCCACGCTAATCCTTCTGTTCCTGGAGAGTTCGCAGATCAGCACTTTGCCGTCCTTTCCGACGATGCGTTGCTTCTCCGTTCGTTCCTCCGCGGCTGCCTTGCTTTCCTTCGTCACATGTGCGGTGGTGTCTGCACCTTCCCACTTCCGCTTCTCTCCTGCGTTCGCCTGCGGCACTTTCGCTTGTTCCATCGCAGCTGTCTTGGACGCGCCAGAAACAGAGCGGATTCGACACGATGGAGATCCGAACGATGGAATCCCACCCACACGTCCGCACGTGCTCGGTCCACGTGCTTCGACAAAGACCGTCGAGGCACCTCCCACACCCCAGCGAGGTCATATCGAAGCACGATCCTCGACGCATCGTGTCCACATCCGCCCGTTTCGTCCGCCATCTTCTCCTTCGATGCGTCGAGGAATCCAGGGTGCATCGAGATGTATCCTCGGCGGTAGATGTCCATTCGACCAGGCGCACGATCCACCCTCCTCCTTCCCGTCCGTTTGCCGTACGGCCGGTTCGAACTTTCTCCCTTGGTTGACCGAGGAACCAAGCTTCCCGTACGTGGGGTACGGGAGCATATTCGAGGTCGTGGGAGGTCCCGCCAGAACAGACGGACGTGGCGATGAATTGCGCACGTTGAAAGCATGACACACGTGTGGGAAGATAGACAGGGGAGCATGGAAGCCGCCACAGCAGCTGTGGCGGTGCCCTGCGGGAACAGGACGAGAGAAAAAGAGACCTGGAAAGGTGCGGGATCGCCCGTGGGAACCCCGCCCAGTGGAACCACTGCCAAAGGAGACCTGGGAAGTGCCGAAGCCAAGAAACAATTCTGCAAACTCAGATATGGCGGTGTGCACGACTTGGAACAAGTGCAAGTCGGGTACCTGAGGAGACTGAAGCAAAAGAGGAGGGAAAGTGGGGTGGAAGCGTGGTCGCTGCGCGTCCACCACGACCTGCTTGAAGTGCCCTTCGAAAAGTTCTGCGAAATGCACGAAGAAGATGGACAGTTCCCTTTCCATCTCATCTGCTACTTCAAAGCAGGAGAAGAAGTCATCTGGGAGTGTGAAAAAAAAGGGAAAGTTGGATCCGTGAGGGACAGCTTCAGTGGAAGCCCGATGAAGAGTCCAACCACCAAACAGGAAAGCACGTCCGTCGAACTCGTCGAGCAGACGGGGTGGGAACTGCTACCAGACGAGTGTTGGATGCACATATTCAAATACTGCAGGACCAGGGAGCTGTGTGCCCTAGCACAGACATGCCGGTCCCTCCAGAGGCTCGTGGGAAGGGCGGACGTCTGGGATCTTGTGTTTGAAGGCCTGTATGGTCAACCTCCAGGAGAACCGCACACCCTGGCCAAAGGTGGAGTGCGGAGGGCCTGCAGACGTTCAGAGCTGCGTGCTTCGCACTGGTACGATCTCCTGCCCTACACAGAGGAAATGGGACCGTTCGATATCAACCTCGTGCAGATGGATGGCAGGAAGATTGTGGGCGCCGATGGACCAAATTTACGCATTTGGACTCACTCTGGAAGGCGAGTGGCTTCCATGAAAGGCCAAAGCGGCGTGATAAGCTGCTTTGATTTCGATGCAGATCACATACTGAGCGGCTGTGATCAGAATACCGTGAAACTGTGGTCTGTTGATGAGTTGAAATGTGTTCGTACTTTCCGCGGACACGATGATCCACCAACATCATGTCTGTTGGTTGGATCAATTCCCATCACTGCATCCTTGGATGGCACCATAAGGATGTGGGAGAGCACCCAGAACATGCCCATCTTCACCATACAAGCAGAGGCTGGTGTGGTCTGCATGACCGCGGATGAAACCAACTCAAAGCTTTTCTCTGGAGGTCCTTCGGTCGATGTGTGGGACATCGCGTCTGCTCAGAAAGTTTCCCAGCTAGTCAGCTTGTTTGAAGATGACGAAGCCAAGCTTGTTCCTCTGAACTCCATGTCGTACAGCCAGAACCTCTTGGCTGGTGGATCCGTGGCAGGTACGGTGTCTCTATGGGACACACGTACTTCCGAGCTGTGCTTCTCGTTTGGATGCAGCAGCGATGGATTACGCAGCTCGTCACCTATCAGACAGGTTCAGGTGGACGACTGGAAGTTGGCCTGTATTGCAGGTGAAGGCACATCAAGTGTCTTGTTTTTTGACATCAGGGCCCTGGGCAGCAAGAGACCATACTTGGACTACTGCCCAGAATCCTTCATGACGCTTCAGTGCAGAACGGTGGTGAACTCCTTCCACTTCCATGGCACAGAGGTGATTGCGGGTTGCAAAGATAGACGTTGTAGGTACTGGACGTTTTCGAAGCCAGCAGAGCCCTATGAAGAGCAAGCTGACAGTCCAGAATTGGGAAGTAGGGAAAGGAAGAAGAAGGGCACAGTTCCCAAGGTAAGGGGAAGGTACCCCAAACGCCGCACCAGATGAATGCGATCTTTCCACCAATGGGGGTTTGCGCGATTGTGCATGCAATGTTGTAGGCAGCGGCATCACTCGGTGCTTTCTTGAAGCAAATTGGCGCATCTGCAGTGGGCAGGAGGAAGATTGTTCAGCAAAGCGCACCCGGTTCTTACAACCATCGTAGAACGAGCACGCACACTTGTACATTAATGAACATCACGGCAAATTACATTGCATTCCCTGCATCAAAATCCTTCGTCACATGCGCGTGACGGTGTGCCAAGAGAGGGTGCCTTCTTATCATTGGCGAAGGCTTGATCTGGCCTCCCTATTGCGTACATACGTGTGCGACTTGCAGACATACAACGGACAGGATTCAGATGTCCGCCGCGAGGACACCCTGGTTGATGCTTACTTTCTCTCCAGGCTTGAACGGAGGCAATCCGCGGTAGGGACAGGTGCCGCAACGGAATGCATCGCCGAGCCCGCAACTTCCGCAGGCAGAGACGGGTACATCGGCGTCCACGAGGTCTTCCCCTTTGAGCTTGGCTTTTTCTTCGGCCTCGGCGCGTCCGCAGGAGCAATTCGCGCATGCTTTGCGTGCCGTTTTGCATCCGCGTGCCTGCGGCTCGGGTCTCACTCGATCTGCTTCGGTGAGCAGTTCGTCTTCGTCCACGAGCTCTTCTTCCACGTCGTCGGCGACATTCACGCGGACGCGGAGTGGTGCGCTAGCACCCAACTCCCATGCGGGTGTCTTCGCCACGATCCAGGCTTCTCCTTCTTCTTCCACGTGCGCTTGGACGAGTCCGGAGAGGAGTGCGGCATGGCAGAGCTCCTGGCTTGCTTGCTTGGCTTTGACGTACACCGTGCCTTCTGGACGCACCAGCTTGGCACAGGTGGCCATCACGGCACTTGCGTCCTTGGCGTCGTCCACCACGGCGAATGCGACGTTGCACGAGGCCTTGGGCATCTGAACGTCGTCTCCTTCTGTCGCACGAGCCACCATCGTGTCCACACCGTCAGCCACTGCTTCGCGTGGGCTCTGGTGCTCGTACGTTTCGGTTTCGTCCACGCACCGTTCCTTCCCACGTTGGTGGCCACCACCGTCTTGCATCCTTCCTTCCTTCCATGTCCCACGGCTTCCGCCTTCTTCTCCACCTCCTCCACGTCCAAGTGCGCATGCGACGTGATCCAAAGGCACGTCGCCATCGTCGCCACGAAACCACCCGCCGACGATGCCCAGTGGCTTCGTCGTCGTCGATCCATCCCCCCTTCGATCCGGAATCGACCGCCCCTGGAGCAAAAGGGACCGAGGTTGGTGGAGGGAGGGTCTTCGAACGTGTCCAACCGACGTCACGATGGACGCATGGACGTGCACGTGGCGGTTCGTCGGAAGGGTTCCGCGGGAAAGACGGGTGGGAGAGAGGTGCGGATGGAAGAAAGAGAGGAATAGGAAGGAAAGGATCGGAAAAAACGGAAGGACGCGGGCCGTGGGACACACGGATGGAACCACCAGAGACCTACTGCAAAACACCAAGAGCCAAGTCGTGCAACCAGGGACGTTGCCGCCGTACATGCCCGTCAAGCAAGAACTGCATCCCTTCCAGTGGACGGCGGCCATCACGCTCGTGTTCTCGCCCTACATACTGCTCATGCTCCTGCCCAGACACATCATGCGGATCAGCTCGCCGGAAAAGGTGCAGATATCCACCGAAATACTGTACAAGAAACTGGCCAAAAAAGGGTGGTTTGTGTTCGAAAACATGCTCGAGAAGCAGTTCCAACTGAAGAGCATGCAAGAAGGAAAACGGATCCTCGAATACGTCCGAGACCGTCGCAGCAACAATTGGTTGTGGAAACCCAGAATCCAGTCCCCCAGCACCAACGAACACATCCTCGTCTTCAACGACGTGGAAATCTTCCTGGAACGGATGGACCGGGTGCACCACAAAGACTGGATCGTAGTCATGGAAGTGAGGATCTTTGGGGGACCCAGCGATCCGGACGTGCTGCGAACCATCCACGCCGTCGAGTGGGCCTACGATTCTTTGCGACATAAGCAATCCAGACGGGTGCCTACCTTGTGAAGCAGGTTGCGTGCCCCACTATTGTTTTCAAGTTTGGACGCCAATTCTGCCTACCAAAGCACATGTAAATAAAACACAGGGAGGGGCGGGCTGCTCCACGGTGATGTCCAGCGAACCATTCATGGTGGCAATCCAGCCTTGATACGATGTTTCACGAGGGACTCGATTCTTGTTCCCGTGTCTCCTCTGTGCGACCTCGCGCAGGTTCAAGCGGCAACAATCCAATTTCGAGGCCCAACGAAGAAGCATGTTCCCATTCAAGGAGGTCATGCCAAATGGTCGAACCTATTCTTGGGAGACTCTAGCAAAGTGAAGAATCGAGCATGTTCACGTTTCTAATCGATGTTGCACTTTTTCGTACCTCGCTTCGGATCGGTTGTCTTCCTTGTCATTGACGTAATGATTTGTGTAGTGCATCTAGGCAAACAACGAATTGTCCAAACATGAGGCGCGAAAGCGTCGCTTATTGCCAACGTTACCAAATGCGTTTGATGAAGGACCGATGGACATGAAGTCCGGATCATCGTGGCGGTTCTTGCTCGTAGATAACTTCCTCGCCCCCATCATTTATTCCAAAGGAATGTTGGAACATCAATTGCGCCATACGCTTCGGAGCGGTACGACCGCATACCAAACCCTCCAAGTTCGAATGGCGGAGCACCATCCGCTCGCACTTCCCTTGCATGGTTGGTTGGATGCATTTCCACACACGTGAAGCTTCGAATGGACGCCACACGTACCCAACTTGGTCTTGGCAAGGATGACTCGTGAGAAACCTTGGAAAACACCACGGGACCAATCCACCTCCGTCTCCCTTCAAGAGAAGAATCTCTCGAGGACTGGCGCGTCGACTGACGCGTCTCAAGCGTTGAAGCGCGTCGCCACGGACTTCGCAACACGATGGTGCGCGCCAAAGCGATACGACCGAGAGACAGCCAGTGGGACCAGCCGCTGTGGGTGTCGGAGGAGCTGCTGAGGCCGTTGCTGGAGCAACAGCGAACTGGTCGCTGCACCTACGGAGAGTGTCTGGAACATCCGAAACGAAGGTGCAGGTTTCAAGGGGACGAAGAAGCGCGCTCGAAGGCCAAAACCTACGCTCCCGAACCCAAAATGGTCCGAGACGAGCTTGGGAAGAAGCTGGAAGCTTCCTGTGCGCCTTACCTAGAAGCGAGCCGTGGGATGAAGGTCAGCCCGGCAGGGTTCCAGGTGCTCAGCGGGAGCACTTCCAAAGAAGAGGAAGAGGAGACAAAGCTGAAAGGTATTCCACTGCCCGACAACTCCTTTTTCAAGGACCTGATGTCCGTACCATCCATAGTTCACTCTTCCTCGGCGAGGAAAAAGTATTCCAAGGCAGAAGACGATGTGATCATCCAAGGGAGAATGAGAGACCCTCCGCTCGGCTGGGATGCCATTGCCGCACTTCTTCCTGGTAGAACAGGAAATATGGTGAAAAAGAGATGGGGGAATCGTCTGATAGCCAAAGTGAGAAGGAGACCGTCGATTAATAAAGTCAGGAGGCCGGCGGCGATGGCAGCTATCGAGAACTTTGCCGAGGCGGAGGAAGAGTCCTCCGAAGAAGAAGCTCCCACGCCCACGCCCACGCCCTCCGCTCCAAAGACACCTGCCACTCCTGCACCTGTAAGGCCGGTGGATCGGAACAATTTGTACAATCAACTGGTGACTGTTAGGGGGCAGGTGGACGAAGATGGAAATCCGCTTATATACTATGTTCTTGTATGGCATTCCGAAGCAGGAAAATGTGATCTGGTCAGGGCAAAGCAGTACGGATATTTCACTGGACGTAGCAGTAGGTCAGGCCAGCCGCGGTACAAACTCGTGCCTGAAGGAGAGGGAGGGGAGTTGAACAACGTGGCCTCTGAGGACATCCGGGTCGTTTACAGCGAGGCAGTGTACAAGCTTTCCGATGCGGATAAAGAGGCATGGAACCTGCTTGAAAAACCACGTCTACCATCACCTCCTCCAGAAGACAACTCGTAAATGAGGCTGCTATTGCAAAATGCCTCAAGGAACAAAGTTGTTCGAAGGTGGACAAATTGATTCATGGCCTCAGTTGGTACATTCGCTCGAGGCCTGGCTCGCAAACGCCTTGCGTTTGGCAGGTTATTTGTCCTCAAAAAGCCGGAGTCCAAGATACGGCCATCCAAGCACGTGCCGAGCACCAGATGCCCATTGCTGGAGTGCCTGGAGGGATGGTCTGTGTTTTCTTCCAACGGAGAGTGCATGCCCTGGCTTGGAAGGAGTTGATGTCTTCCAATTCGTGTTGCCATTTTGAATCTGGGACACATCCTGAAATAACACATCTTTCCTGGATCCCATGGTGGTTTTTTTCTTCGGCGTGTGAGTCGCGCAGTTGGCCCATCCTCAGGTCGAAGGTCTGTGGGGCTGTCCTGGAACAGTCCACGTCCCTTCTTCTCCACACGGCACCGTTTCGGTGCGATTTCCATCCATGTCTTTCCACTTCTGACACGTCCTGCATGGTTCCTTGGTTCCTTGCATCTCTACATCAACGCTGTGCATCGTTTCTCCCTGCACCTTCCATGTCCATGCACTCGTGTCCCACTTGACCGCCCCACCTCCCATCCGCATGGATCGTTCGGTCCACGAATGCCCCCCTTTCCCGTATCGCGAATGCCCCCCTTTTTCGGATCGTCGGGCTTGGGACGAGCGTTATGTTCGAAAGACGACGAGTGTCGATCGACTTGACACGCATCTCACACACCGGTCGCACGGCTTCGCAGCGGAGGTGCGAGGCGAGACGTCGAGGAAAGAAAGGAACGGATCCGTGACACGACCATGGCGGCGTCCAAGGACGTGCTGGTGGACGAAGAGTCGGGCAGGACGGTTCGTGTGGCTAGGCCCAACATGCACGACTTGAACTTGCCGGAAGGTGGATCCATCCTGGACAAACCAGCCACGAAATGGGACAAGGAAGAAGTCGAAGACATGAAAGCACAGTACGAAGACATCCAAGGAACCAACGACGACGCATACACCAAGTACAATCCCGATCCAGGTGAGGTGGAATGCAAACCGACGCGGGAAGAAGGAACGACGGACGCGCGAACGAACGATCGTTCCCAAAGAACCATAGAGATGGTAGCGAAAGAGCTGACGAATCCATTCGACGCTTGCCGAACGA
>LFIK01002208.1_pt1 | contig 15711 bp, 9 predicted proteins | sample 643401 | NCBI WGS metagenome assembly LFIK01 (sample SAMN03777447, study PRJNA286221) | soda lake metagenome | biome: soda lake; feature: Kulunda steppe; material: water; isolation source: sample T5-Br brine of Lake Tanatar-5 | place: Russia: Kulunda steppe | collected 2010-07
AACGCAACGGCATCGGACGGAATCGAACGCGTGCGATGTGCGATGAGATGGTACGTGTTGCAATTGGTGTACAACAAAGGAATAGGGTTCCAAATCGACACAAGGATCCCGTGGAACCAATGGGAAACCACTTGGTGTCCAACCGTAGCACACGTAGTGCTCAACATCCGTTCCAATGTATGCTTGATCTATGTGGCATTCGAAGTTGCAAGCTTACCACAAGACACCCAAGCATTTCACCATCACTCGAGTGGAATGCAAGAAGAAAAACAAGCGTCGACATCGAGCCGCCAAAAAAACACGTTTTGCTTTCCTCTTGCATTTCTTGCGACGGCGTGAAGGTCGTAAGATCGGACCGATGCGCGATGCGTGTACATCCATTCCGGCCAAAAACGGAAGCAAACGAGTGAAATGAAACCATGCACGTCCAAGCCGAATCCATGGACGTGTTCGTGCGTGCACACATGCAAAGCAATCGACGTCGCACGTGTGTCATGCGATCGAGTATGGAAGGAGAGACGTCCCTTCGTTCCCATCCACGTTCCTCTCGTTTGGAATCGAAGCTTCCTTCATGCATCGAGCGATCCACAACGCACACGACTTCACGTGACTTCTCTCTTCGTGCTGCTTCATCACTCTCGATGCGAACCGATGCACGTGGCCCGCCGCGACGTCCATCGTCGATGAGTTTTTTCTCGACGGTGGTGTGGATGACGTCCACGTCCAACCATTGGTTGACGAAACTGCGACGTTTGACACGACGATGGCGACGTGTGAAGCTGCATCTGCAACGAATGGAGGAGGTGCGGAAGGATCCACGTCCATGTCCATGGCAATGGCGATGGCCAAGGCGAAGGACGGGAAGCATTCCAAGCGGTTCCTGTACGGATTGATCTCCGGTTCCATCGCCAGCGGCGTGCTGCAACCTTTGGACGTGGTGCGAACTAGGATGCAGAGCGGACATGTGTGCACCGGGACGTGGAACACCGTGATGGAAATTGGCAAAGAAAGAGGATGGCGAGGGTTCTGGAGCGGCACCACACCTTCCATCGTACGAGTGGGCATGGGAGTCGGCCTGTACTTTGTAGTCTTGGAACACCTGCAAGACCTGTTCGCCAAACAACAACCAAACACGGGAAATCGACAACTCACCAGCACGCAAACCTTGCTCATTGGAGGTGCAGCCAGAGCGTCTGTGGCCATGCTGCTCTGTCCCGTCACCGTTGTCAAAACAAGGATGGAACAAACCGGCCCTGGAGTGGTAGGGGAAGGAAACATGTTCCGCGCCCTTGGCAGCATCGCCAAGATGGAAGGCCTGTCGGGTCTCTTCCGTGGTCTGGGACCTACCGTGGTGGCCAATGCACCCTTCAGTGCACTCTACTATCTCTTCTACACCCGAACCAAAGATTACCTCGAATACAAATGGGGAAAAGGAGCTGCGGCAAACTTTGTGTCCGGATTGTCTGCTGCAGCGGTGGCCACCACGATCACCCAACCTGCAGATATCTTGCGGACGCGACTGCAGCTGTACAGATCCACCCCCGCAGACATCACAGGAATCTTGGACAAGCGGACCCCGAGCGGAATGCTGACCATCATGCTGAGAGAAGAGGGTCCTGGTGTATTTACAAGGGGGCTGCTACCCAGGGTCCTCAAGCGATCGCTCCAGACAGCCGTGGTGTGGACCATCTACGAAGCGCTGTCTTACACGACAAAGTAGGAAATGGGTCAACGTGAATTGAAGAACGGATTCCTGCAGACCGTACAGTGAGAGTCGTGCACGCACACAAGCACAGGAAGGCACCTCCTTTCTTTTGCACCTCAAGCAAGATAATTGTAGACCTGAGAATTCTTCTGGTCCCTCTCCAAGTATTCTCGATCAATCAGGCTCTCGATTCGTTTCTTGAGGTCCTGCGGTTTCACAGCAAATTTAAGTTGTTGGAAGAGCTCTGTGATCAGCAAATTGTGGCTGAGGCTCTTCCTCGTCTTCATTATTCTCACAATCGCCGCGTCTATCTGGTACTGGCGGTCCTGGAAAACACGCTCATTGGTTTGCTGGTTTTCCTCCACTGTTTCCTTCATCTGAATGGAATTGACCTTTATCCTAAATGATTTGTCTGAAAATGTGCTGTTGAATGTGAATACATCATCCGCCGCAATTTCCTTGCTCTTGGGCGATTTGAGGAGGATGCGGCAGTTTGGCTTCCCGCAAGCGAGGGATAACATAGTGCGTTGGAGCTCCGTGCTCTCTATCCCAGTCGTTTCCTCAATTTCTCTGTAGGTTAGAGCCTCCGCATCATTGAAAAGCATCAACACCACGCATTGGAACAGTGAAACGTGTAGCTCTTTTAGTCCCTTGGGAAACTGGACCCTCATGACGCATTGCCCCAAGCTACTCTGCCACATCAGCCTCCTTCCGTTGTGCTTGGAAATATAAAACTCCTTGAATAGATCCTGGCAGACGGTCAATTCCTCCGGAAGTCTCACTTCCATTGGGGTGTACGTCGGCCAGTAGCCTGTGGTGAGGACCGAGACGTTCAGCTCCATGTTGGGGGGAAGCCTGTCCTGGAATTGTGGTGACTGGCGGAACTGCACCATGATATCCTGAGAGAGATCAATGTCTTTAAACATGCCCTCAAGTTTGTTGGTAAACTGGCTACCGCATTCTGCTTTCAGCTTCATGATCATCGACTTTTCCAAGTCAATAGACGCAGATTTGCTCAGAAGGAGCCTCTTAGCTAGATCTTTCTTGTAGAATGCTTCAAACACATCTTTCCCCTGAATGTACCGGAAGAGCACAAGAAGCCGATCCAGCAGAGATTCAAGCTCCTCGTCTGATGCTGTTTTGTTACCCGACCTCATCATGGCATCCACATATTTTGCTATCAGCTCTGCCGGTCTGTTCTGCCTTTGGTTGATGAAGTGCTCGAATGCTTCCTTCAGAGAGCTTGTAAATGTTTCGTTATTTTGAAAAGCCTTTCGGAGGATATGATCAACCTTTGCTTTCATTGACAGCAAGCCCTGAACCATCTCCTTGTCCTTCTCTTCATCCATGACTATTGCAGCACCTGTCACCTTGACATATGCCACTAGACTGCTTCTCAACTGGTCCAACATGTCCACCCTGTCCAGGAGACTGTAAAGTCTGGCCAAATCTGTAAGACGATTTTCATCCATGAGAGCAGCGAAACCCCGATCAAGTTGCATGCTAGCATGCTCTTGGATAAGCTGTTTCTCAACAGTCAGCACAAGCTGCTTCCTTGTAGATGCATCCAAATAAAAGTTGCATCTATCAGACTCTTCTTGTAGACGATCCTCAACGTGCTTGAAGTAGGAGGGCACATCCACCTCTTGTAGAAGCCGCGAAGATTCGGTAGCATAGAATTCAGCAGTTTCGACAAGAAACTGCTTTTCAAAGGATTCCGCATAAAGGCCCAGTGCAGTGAACATACGTAGGAGATTCCTCAGGAGTGTCCTATCTACGCCTTCACCTAACCTTTCTTTCTCAATCAACTGAAGGATCCCCGCTGTTGTAGTGCTTTCGACTTGTTTGTGTCGCAAGAAATGTTCCCGAAATATAACCAACCCCATATCCCACAGCGAGCGAACGTTCACACTCTGCAACACGTAGGTTCTATCCAGGTAGAGGAAGATTGATCGAATGGTTAGCATTTGCTCACTATGGTCTGACCAGCAGTCCTCCATCTTGTTCAAGAAGCTGACAGGATCCAGTGGAAGGCCTTCAAGATCCTTCAATCTGGCAGATATATGCTTTTCACAAAGCTCCTGGAGAACGGTGTAGAGATCTGGCGCAAGCTTGTGCAAGCACAAGTCTTCTACGGCCTACTCACAAAATACAAGCGGTCAGCATGGTGGGCACCGAAACCACTGGTGCGTGGCAAAAACCAGCTTAGATCGATCCGTGGGTCCAATCTGAAACGAAATGCCTCGCATGTCTCACCTGATAGAGTTCTTCCAGGCTACAATTGACTGGCCGCTTCTCGTGCACGGCAGTGACTGCATCTTTCAACTTGGCAGTGGTCCTCTGTTCAAAGTTTTCTGGAAGTTTCGGTTTGGCTGCGTTTGATCCCGTGCACATCCCATGGACGAGGTCAGCATGTATTCTCCTGGATGCGATGCGTAGCCTTTTGCGTTCCACATGTTCGGTTGGTTCTATTCGATTCCATTTCATTACGGTTTCTCGTGGGATGGCTCCATTTGCTTCGGAAAGGCGTTTGGTTTTGTTTTGGGTTGCGAATGCGCGTAATATCACCCGTGTTTTTGAGACGTTCGCGATGGAAGGGAGTGTCTCGATCGTTTCCATTTCGCTATCGGATCACGTGGTTTGCACTGGGACGAGCGGTGAGATCTTGGTGCACGTCAACCTCCAAGCAACTGCGTGTTTTTTCTCCACCTTGCACTTGTAGGTTTCCTTTTCGTGTTATCTTTTCCACCTACGGTTCGTTCCATGTTTTCTTCTGCTATGTTGTGGTTTGGTTTCGATCCATCTCATCCACGCACGCGTGTTGTGAAAACGACGGTTGTATTTTTGGGTTGGACACGGTGCCATCCACGTCCAGTTTACGTTTCTTTCCCATGGATCTCGTTCCTGCTTGTTTTTTCGTTCTTTCTTCCATGTCTTGTTTCGTATGCGATGTGCCACGTACCTTTGAATGCTTTGATCACCAATCGTTTGGTGGGTGGTGGTGCTGCGCTCTTCTTCCTCGTGAGGTTGGTGGTTGGATCCATGGTCCAACTGCGCCCACTCGTCCCACCCACGTCGATCAATCCACACCCATGCACACCTCTCACACACACACACCCAACCGGACACGGCTGCCCCCTCCCACACGCACTCACTCACACACACACACACTCACTCACTCACTCACACTCACTCACACACACTCACTCACTCACACACACACTCACTCACTCACACACACACACTCGTCTAGGCCCACCCTCCCAATCGCTCACCATCGCACACCCTGTCGATCTCGCACACTCGCTCGAACGCTCTCCATCTCCGTCTCTGCGTCCCTCCTGCACTCGCTCGCTCTCGTTCCTTCGCCCACGCTTCATCTCGGCCTGTCCGCCTCTTTTGCGCTCTCTGTTCCACGCGTGCAAACTCTGCCTGTCACTCCCACGGTGCCTTCCTCTGGAACTCTCTCTCTGCCAATCTCGGAAGACGCGCTCTGCCAGCCTCCCACAATCAGAGAAGATCTCTCAGTGTCTCGTGGTCTCTCTCTCTTGCTCCAAGCACCTCCAAGGTCAACTGGATGAATTCCTCTTGGAATCAACCATAGGGAAGGTGCAGAGAGAAGTGAGGTGGTAAGTGAAAGAGAAGAGGACAGAGACATGCAAGGACAAGAAAGAGTGGACAGGCACACATTCAAGGTTGGAATTCGAAATGCGTGTGGACACATCGATGGATCCAAGACCGTGGAGATGAACATGAAAAAGGCTCAAAATGGAAAACACAAATCCAACGTAGGAAGCGTGAGATTCCTATCAGGAACAAGAAGGAATACAGCAGCGCATGAGATGGAGGAGGAAAGACAACGTAAAAAATAAGGGAAAAAAAGAGGAGTTAACCCTTGTATTCGTAGCCACGCCAGCCCTTCGCTTCCAATTGGGATGCTTTAGACAGGACAGATTCCGTCATCTTGTCCTGGTACAAGAGCATCTTGTCCAAAAGGACAGGATCCCCAGCAGCAAGGATGCGCAGAGCAAGAAGAGCCGCGTTGGTGGCGTTCCCGATGGATACCGTGGCCACCGGCACCCCACGAGGCATCTGAACTATGCTCATGAGTGCATCCATGCCATCCAAAGGAGCACCACGAGGAATGACAGGAACCCCGATCACCGGCAAAGGAGTCATGGAAGCCGTCATCCCAGGTAAATGAGCTGCACCTCCCGCCCCTGCTATGATTGCCTTTAGACCTCGCTTGTGCGCACTCCTTGCGTAATCTACCATGCGTTCTGGTGTGCGATGCGCGGATACTACCGTTACTTCAAAGGGAACACCGAACTCCTCCAAAACTTCTGCAGCAGCACCCATCACAAACAAGTCCGAGTCTGATCCCATAATGATACCTACTTGAGCGATACTTTCCGAGGAGCTGCTCCCCGTACTGCTTGCTTCGGCTTGCAACGTACCGATCCTTTGCCGAACAGTCGCCATATCGGGGCCTGTCACAGTGATGTGTCCAACCTTGCGCTGCTTTTTCACATCTGCCTTCCCATACCAGTGAGGTGAGCAACCTGGGGTAACCAACGCACGGCCAAGAAGCTTGTGACAGATTTCCATACCCTCGCTCCCATCGTCCTCTCCCAGGATATTCAACATACCAGCAGCGCCGCAGAGAAGAGAAGCATCTCCCAAAGGCCAGCCCAGAATTGCCCGCAAGTGCTGCGCATACTGGGAAGTTGCACAAGCTTCGATGGTGTAGTGACCCGAATTGTGAGGTCTGGGGGCCACCTCGTTCAAAAGCACCGTCCCGTCCTCCATCAGGAAAAGTTCCACACCAAAGATCCCAGCACCCTCTAGCGATGCAATCGCCCTCTCGGCAACAGCGAGCGCGGCGCTTTTGGCTTGAGGAGGAACCTGGGCTGGGGTTTCTGTCGTGTGGCAGATGTTGTTCAAGTGCGTGGTTTCAGTTACGGGGAATGAAACGATTTGTCCGTCCCTTGACCTGGCTACCATCACGGCGAGTTCGTTCGTGAATGGAGCCCACTTCTCCGCATACAACCCATTTGAAATACCACCGAGGGATTCCAATGCACTTTCAACTTCACTCGCATCCTTTGCTACGGCATTTCCACGTCCATCATATGCCAGCCTCCGTGATTTCAACATCAGCGGAAAGCCAAACTCTTCCTGTATGCTCCCAATGGTGTCCATGGTAACCTCGCGAAAATCCGGTACAGGCACACCCGCTTTTGCAAAGTGCTGCTTTTGCACAAACTTATCCTGAATGATGGAAATGGTTGCTGGTGTTGGTTCTATGTCTACCCCTGTCTCCCTCTGGACCTCCTCCAAGGCAGTGGTGTCCACGTGCTCGATTTCAACGGTTAGAATGTCACAGCCTTGGGCAAATCTTTTTATTGCTTGTGGATCTCTAAAACTTCCAACTTCCTGCTCTGCAACTGCTGAGGCTGGAGCAGGATCCGATGGATCAAGCACTTTGACCTTTATCCCAAGAGGAATGGCAGCTGTAGCCAGCATTCTCCCGAGTTGACCTCCACCAAGAACGCCCACCACGGCTGATCGTGGAAGCCCACCATCGCTGTGTTGAATTTTCCAATCGGGCGCCACAGACCATCGATTTGTCAGCAAAAGAAACACCTTTCTCAGCAGAAATGTCGGCACAGAGTTCAGTTTCCAAACTAGCATTGCAGGTTTTCAACCATGCTTGAGATTGCTACCTGTGAACGTTGGGAAGTGCAAGAGGAAACGACAGGAGCGCTCGAATTTTCAAAGCAACGGAAATCTCTGCACAGATTCCGCGTTGGAAATACACAGGATGTAACTTTCGGACGCACCTGACGCTTGTAAGCTTATCTTCATCTGTCGACTTCTTGGCCATGGTGTGAAGGGGGGTTCGATTCGTCCTCCTGTGCACCACGGTTCGCGCCTGCCGGCACCCAAAGCCTTCCTTCGAGTGTGCAAGATCCGCTGGAAGCCTCCAGATCACTTTTTTCCTACGCAGCGGACTACACGTCGATCCAATCGACGGCGCGCGCGCCGCCATCCTCCTCGCTGCGGACTGAAGTGGCGAAGTGCCAGGAGGTGATTGCTTAACACGTCTACGTTTTACTTCCACCACGAAAGGTGATGACAACCAAAATCTATCGAATCCTCTACAAATTGCGACGGTGTTGTTCGACGACCAATCGCGTCCGTCAACCAAGCACGAAGTCGACTTCCGCACGAGTGTTCGCCATGCTTTGCACGCAAGGCAAGTATGCGGCAATGGGAACCTACTTCGCCAAAGTTGATCCTTCCTTCGATATTCTCAAACACTCATAGAGGCATTCTTGTCATCATATCAATCGTGAAGTTGCACAAGCCATCCAAGAGAGGATCCACGAGCTCATGAAAATCGTCTTACAAAGCATGGCATGCACCTTCTGAACCATCTGATTTCCTATGGTGGAATGCCCTTGTCTAGTGGACAAGTATTGCTGAGCTTTGGCTTTCCCACTCTTGCATGATCTTTGCCCTGAGCCAATCCAAAGCAACTTACGGGTCCATGAGATTATGCACATCGTTTCAAAAACCTCATTGTCCTCCTCGTTTGAGTAGAGGGGTATGAAGTCCGGTTGCCATTCTAAACGCTTGCTAGTTTGACGAAGAAAGGAACGTGTGCATTGGTGGAGATCTCGATAAGCCGCAAAGGAAAGTTTGGGAAACGGTATACTGTTAGTCTTTCAGAAAATGTCGAACGCAACACTTGAGCATGGTATAGCGTGAAATCTCTGATTCCGACTTGAACGCGCGTCATTCACTTTTAAAAAGCTGTCAAACATGGAAGGAAAGTGCATGGTTCGGCATTCAAGGTGCAGTTTAGCTCAAGGTTATACAATTGTGGACTTTCACCAAGGCTCAAACTTGGCACGAGAGATAGGAATATGTAGCGATCGAGACCTATAGCCGTGGGCAAGAACAAGCAAAAACCAATTCTGGCGCCAATTACCCAATGCGAACTCGTCACGAAAACGTCAATGTCGGCAATTTACTCACCAACGGACATCCAAAAGACAAGCGTGGTGGTGGCCAATACTACCGGGTCTTCGTTCTTCCTACGTGAATTTCCTTCGACTTTCCCTACGGACAAGTCTCATTTCAATTTAAAGATCACAGGGCACATTTAAACTTTGAACTTGTGGAAACGCATAGCACATTGTTCCACTTCATTGGGGCAATGCTTCATAAATTTAAGGCGGATTAAAGAGGCACAATCGTACTCTAGTCCTCAACATAAAACTTTGTTCGAGGAGTTGTCGAATCCACTAGGCTTTAACGAAGGAAATAAGGTATTCGTTTAGGTTCCCATATTCCACCAAACCCTTGTACAATGATAAAGTAGACGGAGGAAAATGCTTAAGCCACAAGCGACCCATTCGATCATATGCGTCGATTTTGTTTGATTCAAACGGTACGGAGTACAAATTTTCGTACAAATCATGTTGCGACGCGTGCACCTTCAATAAGTACGACCTCAAAATTCTTCCCGGCACCCATGAAAACGTTTTGGGGTGGGGATTGCTCGTTGTACAGTGCTTTCATGATATGACCCATCAATGAGGTGTTCCTTGCTAACCTACTTCGAGTGAATGGCGTCACTTTTCTAATTGTCTCCGTGTTCACGATTTTTTGATGGAGCGGCAAATGCATTGTTCAAAGGTGGCATTGTATATGCGTACGAAGATTTTTCGCAATTTAGACATTCATTCATCGGGATGAAGCATCGTCGATTAGCAATTGTCTCTTAGACGTCACTTGTGTTGTTTAGGCTTCCCTTGAAGCCGATGCAACGTGATCTTTCGGTTTGTGTTCCATCGTGTTTGTTTGCATGCTCTCTTCCTATTGCTTGTTGAAGACGAGGGACATTTGTTTTACTTGTAGGTGAAACCACGACGGATTGGTGCAAAGCACAGCTTGTGTCTTTTGCATGTTCCAAAGGTTACACGCACAAGCCACATGGTGGACGTACGTCGCGGAGAGCCGTCCGCCATGGACGAGTCGAACGAATCCACACGTCAGCTGCTAGAGCGAATTCGTTTGCTGGAAATGGAAAACCGGACGCTGAAAGCGATGATGGACAAGACACGCGCGAATGTCGAGTTGGAGAACGATAGAGATCGACAAAGGAAGAATCGAACGGAAGATCCGGACCTGAACAACAACGAGCGCGGACAGTCAGTTTCTGCCGATGATGTCGAAGTGTCCATGATGGCGAGCGACATCGAAAGATATAGCCGCCAGCTTCTTCTACCAAGTTTTGGTGTAGAGAAACAGAAGCGACTGCGCAGAAGCTCTGCACTCGTGGTGGGTGCAGGTGGACTGGGTTGTCCAGCCGCCATGTATCTAGCTGCGTGTGGGATCGGAAAGTTAGGGATTGCTGATAAAGACGAAGTAGAATTGGCAAACCTGCATCGTCAAATCGCGCACACTGAACAGCGGATAGGCTGTCACAAAGCCTACTCCGCTGCTGAAACTTGTGCAAGCCTGAATTCCAGCTTAGAATTAGAGGTTTTTGCTGAGGGCATCAATAGGAAAAACGCAGTGGAAATCTTTGAGCAATTTGATGTCATCCTTGATTGCAGTGACAATCCTGGCACTAGATATCTGATCAGTGATGCTTGCGTGGTCAGCAACCGGCCTCTAGTGTCCGGAGCTGCCATTGGTCTCGATGGACAATTGACAGTGTACCATCACGGGAAGGATGGACCATGCTACCGCTGCCTCTTTGCAGAGTCTCCAAAGCCAGAGGCATGTCAGCGTTGCTCTGATGCCGGTGTCCTGGGTGTTGTCCCAGGCATCGTGGGATCTCTTCAGGCCCTGGAAGCAGTGAAGCTTCTGTCGGGGCTGGGTGAACCTCTCTCTCGCAAACTTCTCATTTTCAACGCTGCATCGTTGTCCTTCACACGGGTGAAGCTCCGTGAACGTTCTCTGTCATGTTTTGCTTGCGGCACAGAGTCAAGGTTGGATAAGCAATCCCTTGCAGCTTACGACTATGATACGTTTACAGGTGCTCCATCAAATGACAGGACAACGCGACGGCTTCAATTACTGGAACCCAACCTTAGGGTCAGTGCCTCAGAATATAACACAAGCAGAACGAAAATTAAGCACGAACTGTGGGACGTGCGACCATCCCATGAGTATGCGATTGCCTCTTTGCCGTGGTCAAGGAATGTGCCCATGGAGAAAGTGCAAGATGCAGGTGAGGAGTTCTTAAAAGGTGATTCAAACCTTACTGTTTATGTACTGTGCCGCCGAGGAAACGATTCACAAATAGCAGTGAAAACCTTGAGAAACTTGGGGATAACTGCATGCTTTGATATCATTGAGGGGCTTCAGGGTTGGAGGAGCGAAGTGGATAGCAAGTTTCCTCTTTATTGATGACAGGTAGCTCTGATTCCATTTGCTAATCGTTTGTTTTCAAGCAAATGATAGGATCTCAGGGATATATGGTAGGTGGGAAGCAAAGAAGGCCAGTGTGGGGCACTGGAAGTCTCAATCATCCTCTGCTACAGGCAATTTTATGCTCAAGTGCATGTGATCTCTACTGCCTTCATGTGAAAATACGAATAAGAAGTGCACATATCCTCGATTTTCAGCAATCCCACAAAGTACCCTCTCTTGCAAATCCATTGGACATCGCAGTGCTTTATTCAAGTTTTTAACCTGTACAGTGACAGAATTCCCGTCTCCTGCCTCTGTTGCTTCCTCCAGGCGTTCTGAGGCATTGGATGCAACCAATGAGGGTGGTTCCTCACATGCTGGGGCTACTTTAAGGTTTCTATATTCGACTCCCATTCGAATGGACGTTTTCTCGACTTGGAGATGAAGATCTCCCTGCTTTGTCGTGCCCATTCTTGTTTCGTCACTTATGTTTTTGAAACGTTCTACAACTTGTTGGATACGAGGCAAGTCCCAGTGCAAGTCAAGGTAGTAGGGACAAACTTGTGCCACCGTAGCTTCTCGCAACATCTGGTCAACGTCATCGTTTTCCATGGGATATCCAATTGGCATGTCGTGCTCGATTTGTACGTCTCCTCCTTGCGTGACGAAGCCAAGGAACGGTTTCGGTTCTGGATCCTCTTCCGTTCGCTTGGTGGTGAGTTTGACGGACAGTGATTCCGATCCGACGGCACTTGCGCTCCTCAGCACCCTCAGCAGATGATGAAGATCGATTTCGAAGGCGATCTGATTGTTGTGCTTGCTTTCTACGTGGTACTTGTTGGTTTGAAAAAGTACCTGTCGGTCCAATTTCGCAGTGACGTGAGGTCCATCGGTACAGGTTGCGTTTTGTACGAAATGCACGTCTTCTTCCTTCAGCAGCAGGCAGCACGTCTTCCCAAACTTCTCCAAAGAAGGCACGAACCCTCGTTCCAACAAGCTCACTCCTCGATCGCTCAACGTGGCTTTGAAACGCATCGATGACTTCGACGCGCTTCACGCCTTGGATTTCCCTCCAGGAATGGACCTTCTCGAGGAGTTTATTCTCGATGTCGTTCCTGGTCCATAGACGAACCAACCCGATTGCATCCAAAAGGTCCTCGTCCGAAGAGCCGTGGTGGGAGAACGTGATCCATCCATCGTAAGAAAGGCAGTTCCACGACGTTCGAAAGCGGCACCGTACGTTGTGGCTGTGCGCGAACGGACTAGTCGTGACCTTGACCTTTGGAAGACGTGCTTGCATGCGAGTGGATTGTCCATGACGTGGAATATGGGTTTTCTTCCATCTAAGATGTAAAGATTGAACACCTTGGCAACTTCATAGCCGGTGCAAACCAGGCCGATCGAAAACAAAGCATTGTATCAGTCGGTAGTGCAATGATAGTTGGTGGCATTCTCGATGTCGGACCTTTGAGGCTGCTAAACCCGATCTCGTGATCCCATACATAATCCCGAACCGCCATCCTTGCAAACCAATACACACAAGTTGAAACTTTGCTAGCGTGCAAGGTCACTCGGACATGACAACATAATGGAATAAAAAATATTTGCCAACATCAATCAAAAGTACACGACACATACGGATTGCAAGGGAAAAGACGAAGTGAAAAGTAATGGCTACCTCACAAAGTGACTTGACCAAGTTGAACAACTTGCGTCAACAAATTCAATTACGAATTGGCGGAAGCACCATACACATTCCACAAATGCCGTGATCAAGCTTTGGACTTTTTGGTTACGGAGGTTCGAATTCGCTCAACATTCTATCGATTCAAAGGAAGTGTCCAATGCATGCAAGAGCACGAGATGTGTTACATCTTACAAGATGAGGGCTTCACATGCCAAGGTTGCATGAACGTGAGAAGCCCCCCCTCGACATACCATTCGAGCATTACAAACGTTGGTGCTATCTATGACTTTTTGGCCGCATTTTGTTTCCGACGAATGAAACGAAGTGAGCACGGTTGATGCGCACTTGTGGAAGTCGAGGAAATAATCAAGATTTGTTGCAAAGCAAGATTACTTTGAAGAAAGTATTGCGCGAAATATCGGCCAAAATGAGTTTAAACACTTCACAATACCATGCTAGCACGAATTACAAGGTCTACGAGAAGAACTTGAAAAATCGGGTACAGTGCAAAGAAAGCTACAAGCAATGCTTTACGAAGCACACCTAGTGCGTCAAAACTTTGCAAGCTTAAAACAAAGTGTGTGTTGTGGAAGGGAAGAATTTGTCCTTTGCTCACAATTGGGCAATTGGAGCCTTTCACTCACGAGAGAAAATCAGAAGGACTACGCAAATGCTTTCTATGTCGCAACCACTAGAGCACTTTCATGGGTTTTGCTTGGACGCTTGCTTGCATTGAATCTATTGGCAGGGTAGGATCACGCACCATTTCGAGAAACCACATTGTCTTGTATACCAACTATGAGCGTCTCTCACACCCTCTCCAAGGGAGAGAATTTGTCGTGATTGCCCTTTCCGCAAGCCTACTTACCATCCCATTTCAAAACAACTTCGCAAGATCAAGCCTTCCACTAAGTCGCACACTAGGGCGTTTTTCTTCGTACCAAAATGCTGCTCGATGGCATGAATGGATCTCCACAACACCTTTGATTGCTAATACATTGATCAACTCCGTTCGCGACGGTTGCTTCGAACATCTCCCGCAATGCTTTTACATCAAACACTCCAAGGTGGAATTTGTTCTATTGATGACAACGAGTTTGGGAATGACGTAGGTCCATCACCTCATGCCTCTAAGCATGATGTTGGTTCCAGACGAAAGCAGTGGAACTCTAACATAGCGCGCATGCATGAACGTTGTTGTGGATCGAACAAGATGCCCAACGAAGAATAGCAAAGCAAGGGACATCTACCAAAAGTGTCGGAATCAAATGGCGATGTGCATATGTGGGAAACATAACATGAAACACCATTGCAATGCTCTTGGTGCATACGTTGGGAAAGGTGATTGCAAACACATGGTGTAGAATCGACTTGATTCAATGTGATCACGCATACATGAATTAGAGGAAGTGCTTAGTGTGCCGTTAAATGTTGAAATGTTTTGCAATGATCACGTTCAACTTGTGGAGATGGGTAATAAAGTCAAGTGCTTATTGACAAAGGAACCTAAAAGCGTTGAGAGCTCTACCTATGCGAAAGGTATCTTAAGCATGGAATTGAGTTCACACTAGTGCTCAAAATTGTGGAATATGTAACCATACATCGGAGAATAACTAAGTCCCACACTAGATGATTTCAATGAGAGGGCGATTGCCAAGTTCAAAATGGGCGAAAAAAGCCACTTGATGGAAAAATATGAAGCAATTCGTTAGAAAAGCAGCAAACAAATGCATGGAACAACCATCAAGACGACACAAGAGCATGATGAGTTAAGCCATTTGGTTGATCCTCCAAGTGCCATGGGAGACCCCATACACTCAAGAAGCATTGGCAAGGTCTACGGTGTACAACATTATTTGGAGCACATGTGGCAAACAACGAACCACCAATCATGGTCTTCAGAATGGTGGAACATTGAACGATCCGCCACCCACACCTTCAGGGGTAATCTAGCTGTGATACACAGGTCATTGCTAAGGAGAGAAGATTCGGTAGACAACTACAGAGCCCACTAGGCTTTACAGAATGCAAGTATGATATTACTTTTTACCTGGAAAGACGAAATCCTCCTTTAGATCAAACATCCTTTCCAGTGCATACATGTTCTCCAGTGTCTCGCCAATAGAACTTGCATCGGTGGCATCACTTCTCAGCGCCTGCATAGGTCCATGCAGGAGTTTATTCACAATGCCACGCGACAGATCTTCCACAGCCCGCCTCTCTTTCTTTGTGAGGTTGTCCCCAAGTTTGCTGAGTGTTTTCTCAAGTTCTGCTTGACGAATATCTTCAGCTTTGGCCCTAAGTCTTTTAATTGTTGGCACTGTTTCCAACGAGTCTCTCCATGCATCAAATGCATCCTGCTCTTCAAAAATAAGTGTCTCTGCAGCTGCAGCTGCGGCTGCACGCTGCTTCTTGTTTGCCTCCACAACCTCCTTTAGGTCGTCCACGTTGTACACCTTCCCGTTCCCCAGTTCTGATATGGCTGGGTCAATGTTTCGCGGGACAGATATATCAACAAATCTACGAACCCCGCCTACCACTTCGGGTGGAGTAGCCATGCCTTCAACATCATTCTTGTGTATCAAGATGCTTTCAGAGCCAGATGCTGCAAATATGACATCTGACTCGGCGACGACCTCCATCAGGTCTGGCATCAGCTTCATCTGGATGGTGGCATCGGGAAAGTCATTCTGCAGTTCTTCAACACGCGCAGCACTCCTGTTCACAACAGTCATCTTTGAACAACCCTTTGAAGCCAGATGCTTCACAAGAAGCCTCGACATCTTTCCTGCCCCAATGATGGCAACCCGGGCGGTTTCCCAGTCTTGGGTCGGAAGCTTCAGCTGTGCCAGCTCTGCAGCTGCCGAGGAGACGGACACTGCGCCGG
>LFIK01002209.1_pt1 | contig 15704 bp, 17 predicted proteins | sample 643401 | NCBI WGS metagenome assembly LFIK01 (sample SAMN03777447, study PRJNA286221) | soda lake metagenome | biome: soda lake; feature: Kulunda steppe; material: water; isolation source: sample T5-Br brine of Lake Tanatar-5 | place: Russia: Kulunda steppe | collected 2010-07
GAGAGAGAGAGAGAGAGAGAGAGAGAGAGAGAGAGAGAGAGAGACATAGACAGAAACAGAGAGACAGAGAGACAGATTGGGCGTGAGGTATGGCGGCACTCACACCAGTGCCTCGCATGTCTCCAGCCCTTTGCATGTCATCAATCTGATCGAAAACGTAGAGATATGACTTCAATCCATGAAGTGATGGACTAAGCCTCCTTTGGGTACTGTTCTCGCACATGCATGCTGTTAGTTGCAGAACATGAGCGTGAAGGTGTGCTTGTCAGATGGTAACGCCTCTTGCCAGGTAGCAGACAATGCTCCTGCTGGAGGCGCAAACGTGCTCTGTGCTGGAAGATGCTGCCTGCCTGAGACGCAGAGAAGCTGACAGAGCTGAGAGGTGCTGCCCGGGGCACAGAGACGCATTGTGCCCAGCATTGCCAGCCAAGGCTCAAAAATGCATGAGGCTGCATGGGAGATACATCAAGGATTGCACGCACCTGCTGCGCAGACGCCTGGCCTTGACATGCTGCTATCATGGCTTTGGCAGGGGTTGGAGGATCTGTCGGTGCTCTTGCCGCCTGTGACGCCTGTGTGTGGGGGTGCTTCCCTGCTTCAGCAAGGATGTGCCTGAAATTTTTGAGGACTTTGCCCCTGCCTTGCGCCCCTTGTCTCCTGTACTGCAGGCGATGTACGAGACCACAATCTACGTGCAAAATGCAACACTGCATGACCCCAAGATTGCGCGCCTGCGCGCAAACCTGACCGTCGAGGCAGACATGAGCTGGGAGACGACCATCATCCGCGCGGTGTCTGCGCAGCACACCGTGGAGGAGGCCGCCATGGCCGTGCCTACCCCGCAATGGGTGTGTGTCCACGCACGCGTGTGCGTGTGTGCATGTGTGTGCTGTTGTGATTGTGTTTATGTGTCTGCGTGGTTGTGGACACGTGTGTGTTTGTGCTCCTGGTCTTGGTTTTGTGGATGGGTGGGTGTGGTTGTGAGGAAGCACGCGCACGCGCGTGTGTGTGTCGAGCTTGTTTTTCGTGAGTGCGCATTCAAGCTAGAGCGTACGCATGCTTGCGCCCGAGGACAGATAAGATTGCAGGCAGTCTTGTGTGCATATGAACTGAACTTGCATGCGCGCACATTCCAGGAGTGCACTAGTTTATGCATCCTTGCGTCCTTGGCTGGACTCTGGCTGCACGAATTTTCCGTCCAACATGTTGGTGCAGCCCTGCTCGCCCTTAAGCGCGCGCTACTTGTGGCGCTTGGATGGCACTGCTTGCCTTCACGCGCCCCGGCACGCTCATGCCCAGAGCCGCTTGTCCTGGTGCTAGGTTCTTTGAGAAGAGTTGCTGCCAAAAGCTGAGGCAACGGTCCTCTCCCGCAGTTGCACCGAGTGCTTGGCTAACTTTTGCACTCACCCCCGCAGCTGCATCGAGTGCCTGGCTGGCGTGCATGCACCCCCCCAGCTTCACCGAGTGCCTGGCTGGCTTGCACACACCCCTGCAGCTGCACTGAGTGCCTGGCTGGCACGCATGCACCCCTGCAGCTCATGGCCAGCAGTCTGATCCTCCCAGCAAGGCATGCTCTCCTTTTGGGTGCGCAGGCGCCTGTGCAAGAAGCCCTTGTATAAAGGCCTGCATGTAAAGGCCCACGTGCAACGGCCCGCGTGCAAAGGCCCGTGTGCAAAAGCCCACGTGCAAAGGCTCGTGTGCAAAGGCCCACGTGCAAAGGCCCGCATGCAAAGGCCCGCATGCAAAGGCCCCATGAGGTGCCCTGTGTTGGTGCAGGCACTGGCTGCTGCCATCCCTGCTGCAGTCCAGCAGTCTGGCTGACATGCAGATCGCCCCACCCTGCACGCACGCACGCTTGCCTGGGTTGGGTACGGGTACGCCAGGGCCTTGCTGCACAGCCCACGTGCCAAGGGCTTCCATGCAGCGGCTGTGCACTAGGGCAGGGCCACGCACGAGAAGCTGCGCACCAAGGCGAGGCCAGCTCTAGTGTCCATGCAACAGGGCAGGGCCGTGCACAAGAGGCTGCGCACCAGGGCGAGGCCGTGCACTAGTGACTGTGCATGAGGGCAGGGCCAGGCAGCACAAGAGGCTGGCACCGGGGCGAGGCCGTGCACTAGTTACTGTGCACAAGGGCAGGGCCAGGCAGCACCAGAGGTTGTGCACAAGCCCAAGGCCATGCACGCGTGCCTGCAGCCCACCTGTAAGTGCCTGGGCAATAGGCTCCTGCTCCAGGCTGCGCTGCAGCGCTGCAGACCGTGGGCGGCAATGCACGCTTGGTGCAAACTCTCCTCTGCTGCGCCGTCTCCTCCCAGGACTTGACGGTGGCTTGGTTCATCCAGAATTACGCGGGCCTCTACCCCCTCCACCAGCTGGTGACCACGATTGTCCACACACCTGTGGCGTCCATGCTGTAAGTAGATGCTTGCGTGTGCGCGTGCATGCGGCATGCCCTGATACTGCAGGCCCCCTGCCTTTCCTGCTCTGATGCAAGTGGCATCATGCTATGTGCCCTCATGCACCGCGAGCGGCTGCTTGCGTGCCCATGTGCCGGAAGCCGGGCACTGCCGGAGTGCGTGGCAGCGCCAGAGTGCGTGGCACCACCAGAGTGCGGGGCAGGCTCCATAGTCACCTCAGTGCAGACACAAGCCCCTCAGTGTGCAGGCACCTTCCCAGCGCGGTCCATGTGCTTGCACATTGTACTGGCCCTAGCCCCCAGTGTGTGTCTGCTTTAACGAGCCGTGCAGCCGAGCAGCTGGTTGTGGGGCATGAGCCTCTGTATGGCGCTGCAGCCTGCACCATCACACTGTGCTGCACCATCACACTGTGCTGCACCATCACACTGTGCTGCACCATCACACTGTGCCCGCGCTGCCCAAGCACCCTCTTTTTGCACCCTTCTCCTCCCTGTTTCTCTCCGCACTGCGTGAGGGCGTCCTGTAGAGCATGTGCCGGCCGCGGCATACGCGCACACAGCACACGGCACACAGCACACGGCACACTGCCCCCTACTCCCCTGCGTCCTTGCTGTGAGATGTGGGGTGGCAATGTAGCGGCATGGAGTCTGTGCTCTGTGTGTAGGGACCTGGGGTGGTGGTGAAGGGGCCTGGAGTCTGTACCCCTGTGACGTAGTGCAGCGGCATGGGTCCTTGGGAATTAGGATTGCAGAAGCAGTATGTGTACACGCAGCATGTTCGCTGATGTGTGTGCGTATATGTGCTAGTTGCCAAAACATATGGGGCACACACATGGATTTCAGCAACTGTGTTAGAGAGGCATGAGGCCTTGTGGTGACATGGGCTACAGCACACACGCAAGCACATGCCCACTTTGGTAAACGCATGCACAAAAACATTCGCGTTTGCAAAATCTGCCCTGCAGGGATTTGAGAGACACTCAGTCGCAAGTTTATGAGGGCTGGTACTCTTTGTCAGCACAGGTGGTGGTGACGGGCCTACCCACGCAGTAGTAGTAAGCAGGAGCTCACAAGGTGTATGCCTGAGTCTCCTGATGTGGTTTGATTGAGTAGGTTATGCCCTTGTTCTGGCGGCAACACTGTATTTCTTTCATTTAGAATGTATATTATCTTTGTAGCATATGTTCTTAAATGTAGGCGCTGCCTGGAAAGACACGTGAGCCTGAAACTGACTTATGCTCTATCTAAATTAATTATGCTCTATCTAAAATTGTGTTACTGTACCCAGAACTGTTTTGCTGCCTCAGCATGGTCGCTCATGTGCTCTATCCCCCTTGAAGCAATGTCAAAGCAAGTGATCTCGCAGCGCTTCATGACAACTTGTTGAACTCATACTTTGTAGGCAAGCTCATGCTCGCTCAAATTTGGCAAGCATGGCTTCAGCAAATCCGTCCAAAAAGGAAACGAAGGTGCACAAAATATCGAGGTGCACGCTCTTTTTGCTTGGCCAAGAGGTCAACGTTGGCTGTGCAGCTGTAATTGCTGCCTTGTGATCTATTCAGCCATAATTTGGCCCCCCCGTGCAACTGCAACTTGAAATTGCTCACAGACGTTTATGTTAGCAGGTGGCCAGATAAGGTAGGGAGTGTTTTCACTCACTAGGGGTTTACAAGAAAAAGTCTTCCAGTCAAAAGGTGCGACTGCTAGCTAGCCTGCTCATAAAAAGTAATTAGTTACTACTGGTAAGTAGTACTTGAAGTGCATGAGGGAAACGATTTAACTTAATCTTGTTCTGGCTCAGAAAAGCAGACACGGCATGGGAACCTGTCGGAGGAATCAGAGACACTGTGGCACAGTCCTGCAGAGAGGGACCACGTGTCAACGTGTGCAGTAGAAAAGGACATGCTGCTTATCTTGTAAGTCATTGGTATTGCACCAGTCACAAGAAGGGGAGGTGTTGTGAGCCCTGATCACTATTTCAATTCGTAGGGTGAATGAAGGCTTTAAGTCTGAAGCGTGTCACGCTGCGGATTACGTTACGGGGAAGGATAAGAAACATGTATCTGGGAAGAATGTATGACAAATGCGTGACCAGGCCCTCTTTAAACTATAGCAAGGCGCACCATTTGACAATGAGTTGAGCGTTTGCTGTTTTGCTCTCGTGGACGCGTATCAGAATAAGATGCCCATGATTTAAAGTGCCTCTCCCCGATGTCCACAATAAAAATAACCGAGATCAATGGGCTCACACCTCAGCAGCCTTTATTCGAACATGCAGTGTCAGACCATTCAAGGCAGATAGGATGTGGGATGACCAGCAATCATCGCATCAAGCGCTCAAGCGCGTCACCTTGTAAAATCTTCCTCGCAGTGGAGCTATTGCTTTGATTTTAAGCATTGTACAGCCGCATCGCCGCCCAGAACCATTTAAACTGTAGAGGCTTTTGACCACACTCACGCATGATGCACCATGAGGGTGTTGTGTCCCTGATCATCATAATCCTCTTCAGGACCGTCAGCAGCCATTTCTTTTACAGGTTTGTCCATCTCTTTGCCCTGTCCTAAGGAAGATGAACACGATAGGGAGAGCAGAACTAGCAGCTATATTAGTAGCTGCTGCTATCACACACGATCATATATGTATTGCTATAGACAGCCTTACCTCACCCCATCAAATTAGGAAACAATCGTTGTACCCTGAGACGCATCGCCACCATGTCCAAGGAGAAATCTTATGTATTCTTTCTTCTACTATCCATAATCTCAATCCCACATCTTCCTTTTACAAAGTAACGTCCCATGCTGGTATTGCCGGAAATGAAAGTGCAGACGCACTTGCCACATTCCAAGCCTGCCACCTCCTGGCAGAAACAACCATCCGCACTGCAGGCCCTGGAGGCAATTTTTTCTTTGATATTAGCTGCTTAGCTGATGAAGAAGATAAGCAACGATCTGGCACTGAAGCTCCCCAACACGGCCCCAGATTTACTTACCTTCCGAATCTCCAAGCCGCACTTAAATCCCACATGCACTGGAACCATAGACTGGGTTATGCCAACTCAAAAACAGGGTACTACTCTTATTACCAGAGTCCGCTTCCACATGTCCACAAAGGCATTAGCAACGCTTTTTGGAGCATGTCCAAACTCTCTCTCCAAATGAAGCGCAATATCTTCCACTACCGCACAGGCACCCTTCTTAATCAAAAACGCGCTATCCGCTTTAAAATGTCCACCAGCCTTCAGTGCCCACTCTGTCAGCAAGCAGATAGTGCTCACCATATTCTCTCAGGGTGTCAACATACAATCATCTCAAGTATGATCACTGAACGCCATAATGTTGCCTGGAGGCTCATTATGAAAGCCATCAGCAAAGGCTCTCCGGCAGGTTGTTTTGTCCATTCGGCTTTGGATGAAAAGTCCATTCTTTTTTCTCTTGTAAACCATGTAACCCTTGGTCCATTTGGATGCCGGCAGGACCGCCCGTTTGGCCCAACAAAACCTTCAAATTCCTGAGCATGCTAATACCAGGACAACACCCAGCTGGTTTTTTGATGCTCATTTATCTGCTAGAGATAGACTCACCTCAAATTGCCCTGATGCCATTCTGGTCACCCCCTTACCTACTAAAAAATGCAAATCGCCTATCACTCCCCATTTGGATCAGATGCCACACCCAAGACAATGCCGCAGACAATACACAGAGTTCAGGAGCTCAAAGTTAACAAGAGGGAGATGCACCTCGTTGAGGTTTATACTGTGAAGATACACGGCCTGGACACCAATTAGGGGCCTCTTAAAAACAACACGAGGTTCTTTGTAAGCGCTTGAAGGCCAAGAAACTTATCCTTCACACTATTCTTTTTGTTGTGGGAGGCTCTATCTATACCTTACACACTTTGAATCATCTTAAAGAGCTTAGAGAGCTCAGCCTTGAAACACACAAAGCCCACAAGACTGCCCTCAAGTTACATGCTCATTCTGTGCTCTATGCGCACAAACTGACAACAACTAGACGTGCGCTTGAAAAACCCATTTGATCTCAAGGTCTTGGTCTGGTTGGAGCAGGGGGCGGCTTGTCGCCCTTCAGATTCTCACAAGTTCTTCCTTTTCCCTAGTGGAGGAGGGCTCTTTGGGCCAATGTGTCTCCTTTTCCTTAACCGACGTGGAGAGTGTTTAAATTGCCTACATAATTCTTCTTTTCTTTTTCTCTTTTCTTAAGAAAGAGGTAACCAAAACCAAAACCTGGCTTGCATACATACTGGCAGGAATTGCGAACGCTTTATGAAGCTACTTGTGGACGTGTGACCTTTTGGTTAGTCATGCTCCCGTATAAACTGTTAAATGCAGAAAGTACCAGCTGTGTTTGGACCAAACGCTGCATCAGCCACAGTATTCAGATTGATCTGTTGATCACAAACGGATTGATTTGTTGATCACAAACGGATTGATCTGTTGACCACAAACGGATTGATCTGTTGATCACAAACGATGCCCAGATATTTGAAGGAGTCTGTGTAGGGGAGCTGCGCGCAATTATAAAAGAGAGGGGGCAGATTGTTAGTGTGAGAGTTGAAACACATCACTTTGTACTTTGTGCATTGACAGCGAGAGACTTTCTTCGTGCATACGCTCCTAGCATTGGACATGATCATCAGCAAACAGCATGTGGGCCACCAGAAAATTTGGTGTGCCAGTGAACACGCCTTTCACCCCGTCTGCCACACTGTCAATGTTGTTCAGATCTTCACTGTACATTGCTTTTTTTCCTCTTTTAAGGAGCAGCAGGCAGCTAGTAGCCTGCATCAGACCTCAATATCATTTAACTTCGTTTTCTGTCATACATGTCATACATAATGCTTGTCTTAAAGCCAAGTTTGTGGCAGTCAGCCTCAAAGATGGCAGCAGAGGATCATCAATGATTCTGCATACTGTTGTCTTCTACAGTACTGCATCTGAAAGCCTTAAGCCACAATGGTCATGAAAGTGTCAGCCCTGCCCAATACTCCAAAAAGTTCTTGCCACAGCACCGTGTGCTTACATTTCAAGTTGGGTGTGATTACTGGGGTGCCGATGCAAAACCACACACATCAAGGCTCAATAAGGCTCCTGTCAAATTCCAATATGACCAAGTGTCCTATTTACGATATGTACATGGGTGCCTCTGTGCACATTTCTTCAAAGACATTCCTAACTTCCAAAATAGCTGTGCTGCAGAAGCTGAACACGCTAAGATGTAGGGGTATGCAACAGGTCAGAGAACTGCATAGCCGACTAAAGTCTGTACATGATTAGAGAGAATGCAACAACATTTTGTATTGAATGATATTCTTCCTCTGCAGCACAGACCATTCCATTAACGACAGCTTTGCCACATTTCACCACATTATTACTTAACCCTTCATGAGGACACGCTAGCCTTTACATCTTCTGCTTCTCCTGGCTTTCTCCATTGTAACACAGCTTCACCATCATAGCTTCACCTCCATTGTGAAGCACATGGACTCCATTAGCTATGCATTAAGGTACCTAGCAAATTGTTTTCTTGACCATGGACTGCAGCCCAAAATTTTCCATTCACTAGTCTAGGCCCGGTGGCTGTGCATTGCATGACCTGCCTACTTGAAAATCACTGGCTTTTCCTCTCGAGCCATATGCTTCTTCTTAACGGTGTGAGCGCTCCTGCCACAAGTGCACCCATTGTCCGTGTAGGTGGGCTTGCAGTTGTGGCAGCACCCGAATGCCGTGCAGCAGCAGCCCTTGCCGTATGTGTGCGTGCCCACATGGCAGTCCAGGCCCCTGTCTGAGTAGCCAACAGGGCAGTCCTGCCAGCAAAACTTTGAGAAGCGCTCATCAGCATCGGGGAGCAAGCTGAAGCCTGTTGGGCAGTGCTTGGAGTAGCATTTATTCCCAATCCGCTCATAGCCCGGTTGGCAGTGGCCTACACAAGGTAATGTTGCAAAGGAGGCATGTGAGTCTTTGTGCTGGCCACAGAGGCATTCTTCATTTCAGTCATTCACAGAGTCATTCCTGCACATGCCCTGATGCCTGCCTTGCACCTGACAGATATTCTTTCCATTGCGCATGCCATTCCCGATCAATAACAACAGCAGCAGCCTGATTCAAGCAAAATAAGTGAGTACTATGGACAACTGTTGCTGTATGCTCAGACATGCTTAAATTGCTAGCCAACAAGGAAATGTGAATGCCCTCATGACTGGTGCAATTGTTCACAACATATGGGTCCATCCCCGAGGTACTGACATAAAATCTGTCCTCAAACAGTGCTGTATCCACCCCGACATCAACTACATCCAATCACATTTGTCAAATTGACACCAGGCTTGGGCTTCTGATGAGGAATTTTCCAGGACATGTGGTCCCAGGATCCCAGATGCTGTAAAGGTTAGGGAGTTACAGAGACCAAGACGTCTGGCATTGTTAAGAATTGCCTAAAAAGACATTAAGCTACCTGGGCTGTATCTTTGTGGGGGTTAGTGGGGGGTCAACACGCCCCGGCTCACCAAGTGCGCACATTGGGAGCAATAGCTGGCTCACCAGGTCAGCGTCTTAGGCAAGCAAGCAGAGCAGCAGTCTCAAAAATGTACATCTACCACAAATTGCTGCTGATTGGAGCAATGGCTGGCCCGGGGAAGCCTAATCAATCAGTGTTTTGACCGTGGGTAAACATGATGTGTATAGGGTGTCAACCTGACCACCCCAGGCCAACAGCCAACATTAAAAAAACTAAGCTTGTAACCCTTAATGTCATTCCATTGACAGCCATGTTTTTTTTGGTGGGACTTGATTTGGACCTGAACACCTTAACATTGCTTGCAGGCCAAATATGAAATTGATGCACTCCTTTTCTTGTAACAACATTTTCTCATCATTTAAGCACCAACGCATCAAAGATGACCCAAATTTCTGAAGTGGGTAGTCTGTTGCAAGAAATTGGATGTTGAATGTAGGGTTTCGTATACGCCGCGGCTGATGAGGTGGGTGCCCCATGATTGGCTGCATACAAGCTCAGCTGCCTTGGAAAACTTAAAAGTGGGGGTGCTTGCTGGAGAGCTTGAAAAATGCCAATCACGGGGCATGTGCGTAAGGAATACTGCAGGACCACATGCTTTAGGCCTGACTGATTCCCCTCTGGCATCTAGCAGGATATAGAAGGAATTGTGCTCACCATTGTCATGGTGAGCTGCTCCCACAGTCGCAAAGCTGGTGGAAGCAAAAAGTGTGGACGAAGATTGGCCATCCACTGCACAATGAAAAAGCGAACAAAAGGAGTTCAAGCACATCTGGATGTGCATAAACTTCCATGAATTTATGATACCATAAACATTATCCTTCAAGGAGTTGTGTTACTAAGAGTAAGCACGAAGAGGTCAAACAAATATAAGACTTGCTATGTCACATGCATGCCGGTGTGCAGATGGTGTGTCTGTCTGTTTGTGTATTAGAATTCATGTATTTATTTGTGTGTATTTTAGTATACGCCCATTCTGACTTACCTGGATACTCATCACTTGGGCCGGGACCGGGACAGGAAGCCTCATGTTCTGGAGTTGCCTCAGTCACAAAGATACCATGCGTTGACAGGAGACTGCAAGCATGCTTCTTGATCCATGGTCCAACAGGATCTGGGAACTTGCTGGCACAAGAGCAGGCCTGCAGAGTGAGCATAAGCCTGCGGGCTGGCTTACTGTAGTTATGGGCCCAGGATGACAATACCGCAGGGTAAGTAATGATTACAAGCATGAATTAGTTTGAACTATGGCTTTCATTATTCGGCAGGTTGCCAATGATCACTAGCACAATAACAGGCAAGATGACTTGTCAGATAGTAAGAACATATAACATTTGCATGTGCTGCTGTCCATTGTGCACCTACCGTCTTTGCGCTGACACAGTTCAGCAACGGGGTCAAGCTCTTGGCTGCATAGGCTTCGGTCGCTGCAACCCCACAAGTTGCCACTTTTACAGCACATGTTGTCCAAGAGATCAGCATTGGCATGTGGTCCTCAGCTGTGGGCGTGTAAATGACGGGCTCAGAGAGCGCATCATCATTTGCATGTACATGTGCTGCTGACACTGCTGAGGCAAGCAAGACGAGCGTTGCACCCAGAAGAACAAGGCGACTTCTTGCAACCATTCCTGTCCAGACCTGCAATGTCAACAAAAAAAAGTAGAGAGGGAGGTTGTGCACTGTGTAAACGAGATCATTTGTCCGAAAGGAATGTTTGACTGAGAATCAAATCCTCAGGAACTCTGGAGACAGGTCCTGCGTGGAGCGTGCAGAAATAAGGGATGACATAAGTGAGAGAGAATAAGGGATAGAAAATCATGGAGAGAGGGGGGGCCCCCCCTCTACCCGGGGAGAGTGAGATCCCCCTCTGGAGATCTCTTCAGGGGAGTGTCGACGGGTATGGGAGTGTACATATGTGTGGAGCTTGCGGGCGCTTGTGTGCCACACAGTGCGCGAGCAATTCCTTGAAATGAGATTGAACAAAAAACGTCGGCACCATCAAGGAGCTTGCTTGCTCCCCTGGCACGGTAGGCCGCGGTACCGATACTGATCCCTTTGTCGAGTGCCTGTCGTCGGCACGGCCTTGTGCAGCCAGACAAGCCTCACACAAAAATATGTGAACACAAAATTATTTCGCCGCGATGCCTCACGTTGCTCTGATCAGAGCAACCGCAACGATGTGCACTCACTTGGATTTCTTGGCCACGAGCTCGGGCTTCGGACGCGTCGATGGATATGTAGAGCTTAGCCTGCGTCATGCACAAACAAGGGATCAATATCGGCTGTGAATCAGGAGAATCGAGCTGTGTTGCCAATCGGAGGGGCCCCGGGGCGCAGGTGCGTTACCAATCAAGTGCTGTGGTGCAGCCATCGCAGTGACTGTAGCATGACTTACCTTTTGATTCTTTAATTAATATGTGTTGATTACAGCTCTCACGGATGAATTTGTACCATCGAATCTGAAGCGCTCTCGAAGCTGACCTGAAGCGCAGTAGAAGCTGGGCGGGCGTACAATGTATGAATGGCACGGGTAACAGTAAATCGCGCAACATTTATAACTTATAGATTCCTGTGCGGTCCAAGTCTGTGCATGCCATGGCTTGCAGTCTGGCCAGACTGATTACAGCCTGAAAGAAAGAGGCTGGGCAGAAGCTGTGCAGCAAGGATGACTGCCGGCACAGCAACAGCACAGCCTCCCCCCACTGCTATATCGCATAGGTCTTGGTGCTTGATGAGGAACCAGGCTGGCGTAAGTTACGGCCCCCTGTTCGAAACGGTAGAAACTTACCACTTGAAGCCTAAAGCGCTTTTTTTGCACTGCAACTGGGCATACTGGTAGTATGCACATCTTTGTGTTCATGCTGAGCTTCTGTCATTTATACATATAGGCAGTCTATCTCCAACTTGAAGGGATAGGTTTTACCGGATGGTAGAAGACTGCCAGTTCATCCGATGAACTGATGAAGCGAGTCGCTTGTATGTTTTATGCCGAATGACCACACACACCATGATGCCTCTCCATTAATACAGAACAACAAGTCATTCCTTTGGGTGTGTTTCATCCTTTTAAACTCTATCCTGTTGTATCCTTTTAAACTTTAAACTTTATTCCTTTGGGTGTGTTTCATCCTTTCAAAAAGACTTCTGCTGCTTTCTGCTATAGCAACTGCTGTAGCTACGCTTTTGGGGCATCCTGGGATCTCTCTCTCTCTCTCTCTCTCTCTCTCTCTCTTTGTGTGTGTGTGTGTTGTCACTAGTAAATATCACCTTAAGAACAAACAAGACTTGAGAAAGAGCTATTTTCTGTGCTGCGCGCTGTGCCAGCTGTATCTAAGCTCTTCAGGTGCCACCTTGCATCATCTGCACAAAGCAAATGGCCTCTTTCCTTTAAGAACAAGATGGTTTAGACAACCCTTGCCTTTCTTAATCCAGGTGGCATGTGCACTTTGTCATGCGTCACACTTGAGCACTAGACCATTATGTGTGCCAATTATGTGAAGGGTAGGAACTTGGCACTTGTAGGTTCTTCATGGTGTGGTTACCATAAATCAAGCTTTTTGCAGGAGTGAAACTATCCTTGGGACACAATATGCGTGCACCTTGGGACACGATATAAGACAAACATTGATTTGATGGCTGTATGCAGCATTGCACTAAGTACAAAGATAGGCACACAAAACGTTAGGAGGCTTAAGGCTCTTTCTGTCCTTCTCTATGTCGTGGCGGTTCCTTTTTCTGCTTCATCTTGAGTGCAACTTGCAAACCATCAGCACCTGTGAGGAAGCTGATTAATCGATCCTGCGCAGGTACCAGAAGACAAAAGCAGACCGACAATGAGAAGGATCATCATTCAGAAGTTCTGGACAACTTGTGCGAAGGCCTATGCCTCAAGGTAGCATGATGCCAGCTGTGCCGTTGACGTGGAAAGGTTGGCAAACTCATTTCCAGTACTTCTGTCAGGTGAATAAAATCCCTTGCAGCTTATGCTGATAGCCAACGCCAGGCATGATCCAAACAGGATCAGCACTATACAGTCTTGCCATGAGACCAAGACCCAGCATGTTCTGCTGGAGCCTTCCACACTTAGCACTCTTGAGCAAAAGCATCCGTTGGCATTGTTAGCGGTCAGAAGTGACCCCGCAAGCCAGAGTCAGCAGCACAAGGCGGGCACTTGGGTAGATCAAGGCAGGTGCTTGCTTCCTTACCTTGAGGTTGTCATGCTGATATGCAAGGAGGGCATTTGCCACGCGTGCCACACCCTCAAGGAAGTCAGGGTAGGTCAGGGGGGCGTCCAACCAACACAACACCTCTCGCACGTCTGCATCCGTCAGCTGCAAGCAAGTAGGTCATGCTTGAATCAGACACATGAATGTACATGTTCCAGCATGTGTAGTTCTATGGGCCTAGTCAATTCACGTGTGTACATAAGCATGATTGTATGTGTATGCAGCAATAATCACACACATTGACGCACACTCATACGCAAAAAATCGCACAAATTCGAAATAGACACACATGCACACATTCACCTGCTGGTGTGCAGAGTCTAGCAGCTGGTCCGCGTCTACATTGCCTCCCTTCTTTCCTGGGTCACTGCCTGCTTTGCTGCTCGCCCTGCTGCTGGCTGCCACCTCGGCTGCCACTCTTGTCCCATCTAAGCTGCCCCTTTTTCCTTGCGGGCCGACCGATTTATGGTCCTCAATGCTCTTCTCCTGCGGAGTGGCAGTGGAGTCAGGCCTGAAACACCCTGAAGCAATGGTGGCAACCAGTCCCATGGAACAATCAAATCAAAACAATTTAACCAGTGTAACACCTGGCATTTCCAAAGTTCTGGGTAGCTCTGAGGGTCATTTGCTCCATGTGCAGGTTGCCCTATGGGGCTTCAAAATTCTTGTGGTTTTGTCCTCGCAAGGGTTTTCCACTGCACCCCATGCACAGTGAATGAAGTAGTAAATTGGTCAATTGCTTCGTCAATTCATTTGTCACTCGTTGAAAATCTTCGCCCTCTTTCAAATGCTTGGCATTTGGCACAGCCACACCAATATTGTTGTCAAACTCATTATAACTTATGATTGTAGTCAGACCCACTACAATCGGCCCACATGGCTTCCCCAAGTCTGCCACTTGATGTGTTCACTCAAGGGAACTCAGTTCTCCACCCAGTTTTGGCAAGTGGACTTAGGGACGACCTTCTTGTGTCTCTGAATCCACTTGCCCGAGGAAGTTCTCTGCTGGTTACCATCTTGCATTATATTAATTGCCTCCCTGTGAAGCCCCTGCACAGTGGGGGACATGTCCCTGCGCACAGCTTGCATGCGCGCAAATTTCCCACCTTGCCCATTGCTACAACGCTTCACATTCATCCCCCATGCTTGCATGCTCCACATCCATGCCAACAAAATTTATGCAGCAGTATGACGCAAAACTGTCCTAAGGCTGGATCAGGTAAAGCTGATGCAGATAGTACAGGCACAGAGAGGGCTGGCACATGGACAGGAGGAGGCTGATAGGGTTTTAAGGGGGTTGCCTCAGGGGCTGGAGCTGTGGGCATTGCTCTGCAGGAGGCAGGCTCTGCAATAAGTGGGGCATGCTCCTATGGGCTCATTAGGAGCAGCTCACAAAAAGTGTCCGCAGCTCACTCAGCGGTTGCTGCTGCTGCTCCACTTCTGAGACTGCGCGTTATTCACCCCGTGATGCACACAAACAAGTTGAGGCCCCTTCTGCAGGCAGGCGGCCCTGGACTATATCTGCCCCATGCCTGCCAACAGTGCCCCTGTACCCCACCTTGTACATATCAGTGTACACATGCGTGGCTTGCCTGCACCTAGCTCCAATGCACAGCGGACAGCCCCCAACACCCTGATCTGTGGTCAACTCTTGCCTCATGAGTGTCCAGCCATGGCACACAGCGGGCAGCCCACAACACCCTAATCTGTGATCAACTCTTGCCTCATTAGTGTCCAGCCATGGCACACAGCGGGCAGCCACCAACACCTTGATCTGCGGTCAACACTTGCCTCATCAGTGTTCAGCCATGGCACACAGCGGGAGCCCCCAACAACTTGACCTGTGGTCAACACTTGCCTCATCAGTGTTCAGCCATGGCACGCAACCAAACCCCCGCCGCCACAGCCTTTTCTTCATGGGCGAGCTGTGCCAGACATAAGTAGGATCTGACTCTGACATGCATGCCTCGGCACCATGCTGCGCAGGATGAGCCCATGGCGCACCTTAGGTGGGGCCATGCCATTCAAGCCTGGCGGCGCGTTCCCCGCGCCCTCGTCTTGCCTGCCAGCGGCCCCCTCTGCTGCTGCCTCCCCTTCCATAGGGCGCTGGCGGCCTCCAGCAGTGCTCACAGACGCCGGTGCCGCCTCCTGCTGAGACTCCTCAATGCGCAGCTTCTGGCTGCGAGGCAGAAGCCCCCCACCTTGGGTTTGGCATCTGGTGCAGATGCCCTTGCATGCAAAAACGCCGGCATCCTTATCTCCCTCCTCTTCATCGTTAATGATAACATAATCATTACATCATCAATACCACGCGCCCCAAAACACAAAACAGATCCCAAAACGAGAGCACACAACGGCATGGCAGCACGTGTGCGGCGCGCCTTGCACAGCAGCAGCCTTGCGTGGGGGCTGCGAGCCCAGTGACATGGTGCAACAAAGCCCAGTGACATGGTGCAACAAAGCCCAGTGACATGGTGCAACAAAGCCCAGTGACATGGTGCAACAAAGCCCAGTGACATGGTGCAACAAAGCCC
>LFIK01002212.1_pt1 | contig 15699 bp, 15 predicted proteins | sample 643401 | NCBI WGS metagenome assembly LFIK01 (sample SAMN03777447, study PRJNA286221) | soda lake metagenome | biome: soda lake; feature: Kulunda steppe; material: water; isolation source: sample T5-Br brine of Lake Tanatar-5 | place: Russia: Kulunda steppe | collected 2010-07
CGATCAGGGCTTGAAGTTCAGCACGGTCGGCGGGGCCAAGATAAAGGCAGATGTCGGAGCGTCTCATGCGCTGGGTATGACACAACCTGACGCCATTGGGAATCTTGTGTCAGGTGGCGAACACTAGTCCTGCGTCCTGGGCTGGTGCATTTCACTCATTGACAGCTTGTGTCCGTCAGAAGAGCGCAGCGGACTTGGCGCGATGTTCCCAACACGCGCCAGGTCCGTCAGCCACCGCAGCACGGCGCTCACGCCTCCGCGGCGTCGCCCGTCATTCGAGACGATGGTGTAGTAGCACGCTGTCTGGTCTATCCGCACATCAGACACCACCTGCAGATGCCCTGCCGCCAGACTACGCGCGATCAGTGCCTCACGGCATAGCGCGATTCCCTGTCCGAGGATGGCTGCATCGAACAGCATGTTGGACCCGGCCAGATAGATCATGTCGCGGGCCTCGGTCGGCGGCAGTCCGGCGTGCTGTGCCCAGGCACGCCACATGCGCGAATCCTCGTCATGAAGCAGCTTTCCCCGCAAGATATCCGCATCCGATCTTACCGGGTGTTCTGCCAGATACGAGGGCGCACAGACCGGCACGGCGCGACCATGGATCAACGGGCGCGCGTTGGGCGGCAGGTCACCGCTGAGCGAGAACAGGATCGCGACTTCCGGTTCGGGCGTTACGACCTGGTCGGACTGGATCGTGGACATATGCAGGGCCACGTCGGGATAGCGGCGTTGGAAATCAGCCAAGTTTGGCAGAATCCAGTTCGTCATCACCATGGGCATCGCGGCGAGGGTGATCGGAAGCCGCTCGCGCATCGTCAGCCGGTCCACTTCATGTCTGATCGCACTGAAGCCACGATGCGCAACCACGGCAAGGCTTTCACCGGCCTCGGTCAGGTGGATGCGTCGCCCTTCGCGCTGCAGCAACCGGACACCTGACAGCACTTCGATCTGGCGCAACTGATGGCCGACGGCCGATTGCGATACATTGAGATGCTGCGCAGCGGCAGCAATCGAGCCTTCTTTCCAGACAGCTTCGAGCACGCGCAGGGCACGCAATGAGGGCAGGCGATTGGCCATCCGAAAACATCCAAGAAAAACTACGATAATTGGCAGATAATGAACTTTTTTTCCACTTAAATGCAAGTCACTATGAAGATGCGATACAGGAGACCTGCCATGACTGCCCCCGAACCCGCGACACATCCGGCGCAGACCGTGTTGCGCCTCGCCATGGCGCAGATGACGTCGAGCAACCGCCATGACACGAATATTGCCACATTGCAGCAGATCGCGGTCGAGGCTGCGGACAAGGGGGCGCAGATGCTGGCATTGCCAGAGGCCGCGGGCCTGATGAACCGCGATCTGGAAAGCGCGCGCCGGGCCGTCGTGCCCGAAGCAGCGGACCCGTTCATCGCGGCCTGCCGCGATGTGGCGCGCGCGCACGGGATGTGGGTGCAGACCGGATCAACCCCGGTGCTCGAGGAGTCCGATGGCCGGTTTCGCAATCGCGGGCATCTGATTGATCCATCGGGCGAGATTGTTGCTCGGTATGACAAGATTCATCTGTTCGACGTGGATTTGCCCGGCGAGACGCCACGGCGCGAATCTGATCGGTATGTGCCTGGTGAGCGCGCAGAGGTCGCAGATACACCCTGGGGCCCGGTAGGGCTTTCGATCTGCTATGATCTGCGTTTTCCTCATCTCTACCGCGACTATGCACGGCTTGGGGCCGCGATGCTTTTCGTGCCATCGGCCTTCGCACTGGCGACCGGGGCGGCGCATTGGGAAGTGCTGCTGCGCAGTCGCGCAATCGAGAATGGCTGCTTCGTGATCGCTGCGGCCCAGACAGGCCAGCATGATGACGGACGCCAGACATGGGGACATTCGCTGATCATCGATCCGTGGGGCAAGGTGCTGTGCGATATGGAACAGCGCACTGGCCTTGCGGTTCTGGACCTCGACATGGCGGCTGTCGGCAAAGCGCGCAACGCCGTCCCGTCCCTGCGCAATGAACGTGACTACGCGCCGGCCCGGCTGCCTGCGCATTCGATCAACCCCGAGAGACCCCTGAAAGAAGGAGCATGACAATGACACCGACCCGATCAGGCGTGGCCATCGCTCTCGCCCTTGGCGTGAGCCTGCCCTCGATGGTAGCGGCGCAAGAGCGATCCGATCTCAATTTCGCCGTGGACAACCTCTGGCCGAACATGGACCCGGTTATCGGAATATCGACCACTGGCGGGCGGGTGCATTCCAATGTGTTCGAGACGCTGATCCAGCGCAACTATTTCGAAGACCCGGATGGTAACACCCTGATCCCCGGGCTTGCGACTGAATGGGAACGGACCTCGGACACGGTCTGGACATTGACCATCCGCGAAGGGGTCGAATTTCACAATGGCGATCCGATGACCGCACATGACGTGGCCTTTTCGCTGTCGGCCGAGCGGCTTTGGGGCGACGATCCGATCGCACCGCGCGGCGCCAGCTTCGCCGCTGGTCTGGTCCGGGTCGAGGCAATCGATGACTACACGGTCGAGCTTGAGACTGAGTTCCCCGACGCGAGTTTCATCGCGCGCCTGACCACGCCCATCGGTTTTGTCCTGCCGCGCGATTACTATGAAGAAGTCGGCACCGAGGAATTCGGTCAGAACCCGATCGGCACAGGCCAGTATCAGGTTGTCGAATTCGACCCCTCGACCCGGCTGGTCGCCGAAGCCTATGACAATTACTGGGGCAGCGAGCCCTTGTTCGACAGCATCACCTGGAGCGTGGTGAGCGAATATTCGACACGGTATGCGGGGCTGGTTTCGGGCGAGTTCGACATGATCGTCAGCATCCCCGTGGACCAGTTCGATGTGGTCGAACAGACCGACAATATCGACCTGCTGGTCGGGCAGGTCGGCAATTATCCGATGTTCGCGTTCAACACGCTGGATATCGACGGGATGGACGACAATCCGATCATGGATGCCGATCTGCGCAAGGCGATGGTCATGGCCATCGACATGGACGGGATCGCGCGCGCTCTGTGGGATGATCTGACCTATACGCCCACCCCCTTCAACTTCCCTGAATACGGGGATTACCACGACCCGGACCGTGAAGCGACCTATGGCTACGACCCGGAGCGCGCTGCCGAATATCTGGAACAATCCGGCTATGAGGGCGAAACACTGCGCTGGCATATCGTTCGCGGCTTCTTCCCGAATTATGAAGAGGCTGCAGAGTTTATGGTCGAGGAATGGGCCGAGATGGGGATCGATGTCGAAATCCGCATCATGGACAATTTCGCCCTGGCCTATGAGCGTCCGTTCCACTTGTTGAACATGTCGATGTCGTCAGAATTCACGGGCGACCCCTATCGCCCGCTGTGGCTGGATTGGGGACCGGGGTCGAACCGGGTTGAAGCCAGCCACCGCACATGGGTGCCGACAGACGAGTTCCTTGAGGCCGGGCAGCGCTTTGCCCGCGCACAGGAATTCGACGACCGTTACGCCGCCTATCGCGAGCTGCTCGCCGCCTGGGAAGATGTGACGCCCGCGCTTTATCTGTGGCGCAATGTTCAGAGCTTCGCCATGCGCGACGGGATCAGCTTTGATCCGGGCAGCACGCAGGTCACTGTCTTTGACGACCGCTACGTGACCCTGAACGACTGACCGGTCCATGTCAGACACCCCGATCCTGCGGCTGAGCGATGTATCGATCAGCCTGCCCGCCGGGAGCGACCGGGTCCACGCGGTGCGCAATCTGTCGTTGCGCATCGCGCCGGGCCAGTGTCTGTGCCTGGTGGGCGAAAGCGGGTCGGGAAAGTCGGTGACAGGACAAGCGGTGCTGGGGGTGCTGCCACCGGCATTGCGTCAGACCTCGGGCAGCATCGCCTTTCGCGGTGCGCCCCTTGAGACACGGCAGCGCGGTCGCGAGATCGGCACCATCTTTCAGGAGCCGACAGCCAGCCTGGACCCTATCATGCGCATCGGTGACCAGCTTGAGGAAGTGCTGATGGTGCACGGGTTGCGTGGGCGCCGCGCCCGGCGGGCGCGGGCGCTGGAATTGCTCGACGCCGTGAAGCTGCCCGAACCCGTACGCATCCACCGTGCCTATCCGCATGAGGTATCGGGCGGGCAGGCACAACGCGTGGTGATCGCGATGGCGCTGGCCTTCGATCCGGTCCTGCTGATTGCGGACGAACCGACGACGGCACTGGACGTGACCACGCAGGCTGAAATCCTGCGCTTGTTGCGTGAATTGCAGACCGCACGCGGGTCGGGGCTGTTGTTTATCACCCATGATCTGGGCGTGGTTGCGGATATCGCCGATCATGTCGTCGTGATGGAACAGGGCATCGTGGTCGAGGAAGGGCCGGTCGAACGGGTCCTGTCAGCGCCCGCGCATCCCTATACTCGCAAACTCGTGGCGGCCCTGCCGCGCAGGCGAGCAGCCCGCCCGGCCCCGAGCCCGCGCCCAGATCCGGTGCTGGAGGCTGAGGGCGTCACCCTGACCTATCGCGGCACGACAGGGCTGTTTCGCCGGACCGAGGTTGCGGCCGTGCAGGATGTCTCACTGACCCTGCGACGGGGCGAGACGCATGGCATCGTCGGCGAGAGCGGGTCAGGCAAATCCTCTCTCGTGCGATGCCTGTTGCATCTTGAGCAACGCAAGTCCGGACAGATACGCATCATGGGCCAGGACACCAAAGACTGGGGCACCGGCTTGCCGCGCGCGATCCGCCAGCGCCTGCAAATCGTGCTGCAAGACCCCTATACGGCGCTGAATCCGCGCCAACGCATCGGTGATGCCGTGGCCGAGGCCGCGCGTATCCATGGCGCCAGCTCCGATCAGGCCCGCGTCCGGGCTCAGACCCTGCTGGAACGAGTCGGGCTGAGCGCGCAGTCCTACACCCGCTTCCCGCATGAGTTCTCTGGCGGGCAGCGCCAGCGCATCTGCATCGCCCGCGCATTGGCAACAGAGCCAGAGATTCTGATCGCCGATGAAGCCGTGTCGGCGCTGGATGTCTCGATTCAGGCGCAGATCCTCGCCTTGTTCCGTGAGTTGCAGGAGCGGCTTGGCTTCGCAATGCTGTTTGTCACCCACGATCTGCGCGTGGCCAGTGCGATTTGCGACGACATCACGGTCATGCGCGATGGTCGCGTAGTAGAGCAAGGCCCGATGGACCGGATATTCGACGCGCCGCGCGACCCCTATACACGCGCCTTGCTGGACGCGGTCCCGGATAAGGCTGGCCGCACAGGCACGTTGTCTGCCGCATCAGGAGAGAGCTGATGGCACGGATCGTGACGTTGAAGATCCTGCGCGCGGTGATCACGCTTCTGATTGCTGTCTCACTGGTCTTTTTCTTCATCCGGTTGTCAGGCGATCCGGCATTGGCGCTGGCCCCGCCAGACGCCCCGCCTGTCGTGGTCGAGGAATACCGCCAGCGGCTGGGGCTCGATCAGCCGCTGCTGACACAGTATCTGCGCTATATCGGCGGCATGTTTCAGGGCGATTTCGGGTATTCCATCCATACCGGGCGCAGTGCGCAATCGCTGTTTTTCGAGCGGCTGCCCGCGACGTTGTTGCTGGGCCTGACAGCGCTTGGCATCGCCTTGGGGCTGGGGGTGGCACTGGGACTCATTGCAGCGCTGCGGCATAATTCGATCATCGACCGGTTCGTCATGGGCTTTTCGGTATTTGCCTTCGCGATGCCCAACTTCTTTTTCGGTCTGCTGGTGGTGCTGAGCGGGGCGCTGTTCTTCGGTGTGTTTTTTGGCGGCTCGGGGGCGACGCTGAGCTTCGGGCAATTGCTGGCACCGGCCGCCACGCTGGGGCTGGCAGCAATGGGGTCCTTTGCGCGTTTCACCCGCTCATCACTGTTGGAGACACTGAACAAGCCCTTCATGACCGCCCTTACCGTGCGCGGCGTGCCGCCACGGCGCAGGCTGTTACGTCATGCCATTCCGAATGCGGCCATCCCGGTGGTGACGATGCTCGGCCTCAGCCTGGGCGGGATCGTGGCGGGTGCCGTGGTTACGGAACAGGTCTTCAGCTGGCCCGGGATCGGACGGTTGCTGATCCGGTCGGTCGAGACACGCGACATCGCCGTGCTGCAATTCATCGTGCTGATGGTGGCCCTGACCATGACCGTGACCAACCTGCTGGTCGATCTGGTCTATGTGATCCTCGACCCCAGAATGCGTGGGGGACAAAATGGCTGATACCGGTCGCCTTGACCACGGCGCCATGCCGCTGGTCGTGAAACTCTCGCTCGTGTTTCTGGTCCTGTTCGTGCTGTTCGCGCTGTTTGGCACTCATCTGACACCCTATGGCTACCGCCAGACGGCGCTGATGCACCGGCTTGAAGCGCCCGGCCTGTTTGGCAGCGGCTCGGAGTATCTGCTAGGCACGGATGCGCGCGGTCGCGATCTGGTTGCCCGGCTGGCGGTGGGGGCGCAGGTCACGCTGCTGGTTGCGGTCGCGGGCACGCTGATCGGCGCGGTCATCGGATCGGCGCTGGGGCTGATCGCAGCTGCGCGGCGCGGCTATACCGAAGCCGCGATCATGACCGGCGTCGATGTCCAGCTTTCGCTGCCCATTATCATCGTGGCGCTGTTCGTGCTGGCAATGTTCGACAGTTCTTTCATGCTCTTGTTGTTCCTGATCGGCTTGACGGGTTGGGAAGCCTATGCGCGGCTGGTCCGCGCGGCCACGCTTTCGGCGCGCAATCAAGGCTATGTCACGGCGCAGCGGGTGCTGGGGGCATCGGCGCTGCGGATATACCTGCGGCATATCCTGCCGAATGTGTTCAATGTCATCCTTGTGCAGTTCACCGTGAACATGCCGCTGACCATCCTCCTGGAAACCGCGTTGAGCTTTCTGGGGCTGGGTGTGCAACCGCCGATGACCAGCCTGGGTCAGATCATGAGCGAGGGGCGTGACAGACTGTTGAATGCCTGGTGGCTAACGCTGTTCCCGGGAGTGCTGATCTTTCTGCTGGCCTTGTCGATTTCGCTGGTCGGGGACTGGCTGCGCGACCGGCTGGACCCCACCTTGCGCGGGCGCCGCATGACCTGAGGAACGGGCACCCAACTGACGGTGCAGCAGTAGCAAATAATATAAGAGGGAGGAGCCATGTATACCGCCAAACCCATGCCGGCACAGATTGCGTCAGATGATCTGGATCTGTTGACGCAGGCCGAAACGGCGACCATCGGTCATTTCCGTCAGATCGGCTTCATGGATATCGCGTTGCGCCCGTTGCGCCCCGAACGGAAGGTGGTCGGAACGGCAGTGACATTGGCGCTGCCCTCGATCGACAGTTCTATGTTGCATCACGCGCTGTCAGAAACCCGTCGCGGGGACATTCTGGTGATCGACAGGTTGCAGGATCGCCGCTTCGCCTGTCTGGGAGGCGGCGTCGCGCTAGCGGCAGTCGCTGCGGGTGTGGCCGGGGTGATCATTGATGGTCCCTGCACCGATGTTTCCGAGATCATCGAGGCTGGCTTACCTGTCTGGGCGCGCGGTGTCTCGCCCATCACGACCCGTATGACCCAGATCGGCGGCGCGCTGAACATCCCGATCTCCTGTGGCGGCGCGGTTGTCCTACCGGGCGATGCGATCCTTGCGGATGAAAGCGGCATCGTCGTGCTGCGCCCCGAAGAGGTCGCGTCAACGGCATCCGAGGCCATCGCGCGCCAGGAGCGGGGTGCTGGCCGGCAACAGCAGATCCGCGCGGGCGATGTGCGCATCGGCGATCTGTCCGGCGCCTCGGCGCGCATCCGCGCTGCCATGGCCGAAAGCTGACCCGATCCAACGAGAGTTTGTTAAGTGCAAGCTCCGGCGCCTTGACCTTGCCAAAGGCTTAGTGCCCGCAGGTCATGAGATTGCGAAATGAATTGCGGTGCATTTGGCGCCGTTTATGGGCGTCATGTCCTGAGGACAGGCGGACAACACAACCACGCAGTCGCGCAGCGCTCGCAATACCACATGATCCCCCGGCTGCGCCGGAGGATTGCCCTGCGTCAGAGTTCCATCAGGATTGATCGGGATATTCATGAACAGATTGAGCGGTTGCGGCACCTCTGGTGCAGAGAGGCCGAGGCGCCCAAGCGCTTCATGGAAATTGTCTGCACAGCTTCGGTGATACCCCTTTGCGCCCAGGTTGGCATAGCGCTGCGCGTCACAAGCAGCCATCAGCGTATCATGAACCCCGCTGGAACTGTCCTCTTCAAGCCGCAGGATCGGTTCGCGCCGGTTGGTGACCAGCACATCTCCGGGCACGGGACTGATGCGCCCGGTTTCGACGCGGGTATGTGACATGGACATGGCATGCGCGGGATCGTCCACGCTTAAGGCCCAGGTATCCACAACCTGTGTGCCTGATGTGTTGATGATCGTGATGCAGGCTCCAGCCTGAAGCTGGATAGCCTGCCCATGCGCTGCCGGGACTTCGATGCGTTCGTGCTGTGTCATGCCTGTTCTCCGTGTTCAATGCTCCGCTCCCACCAGGGCTGGTTGCAGATATGGCCCAAAAATTCGGTCACGATCAGCGCCCCCAGATAAGAGGTGGCACCAGTGCCGATATCCAGCGGGGGGTTTACTTCGACAAAGTCGAACCCGCGAATGCGGTGGCGCTTTGCGATTTCGCGCAGGCTTTCCATCAGGTCACGAAAGCCCATCCCGTCCGGCTCACCCGATACGCATCCGGGCACGATGGCCAGATCAAGGGCATCCACATCTATCGTGACATAGACATCAGACCCTTCGGGCAGCAAATCCGCGATGCCGCGCGGACCCAACCTGCGGGTTTCAGTCATTCCGATAACGCGATGGCCCGCCGCGCGCATTTCCTCGACATGGCGACGGGTTGTGCGCAGGCCGCGAATACCGATCTGGGTCATGGACAGACAGGTGGGCATGGCGCCGATATGTCTGAAGGCATGGCTGTTGGTGCGGTCCAGATCGGCATCGATTTCGGCATAATCCTGATGGGCGTCGAACTGAATCACATGCATCTGTGTGTCGAACGCCTGAAAAACCGGATAGGTGATCGCATGGTCGCCCCCCAGGATGACCGGAAACAGCCCGCCATCCAGCATATCGCGCACACGGGCGGTGATGATCTCGAATGTGCGTTCGGGTTTGGCGGGGCGGACATCGACATCGCCGACATCGATGATCCGCCCCTCGGCCAGTTCGCGCCCCAGAAAGCTTTCGCCTGTATCGGGGTCATATAGCGGCTCATCCACCGGGATGCGTAGCGAATGCTCGCGAATGCCACGCGGGCCGAACCGGCTGCCAGGCAGAAAGGGCGAACCCTCGTCAAAAGGTATTCCCAATACGCCGATCCTGGCTGAGCCATAGTCGGCCGGGTCGGGTGCGATGCGGGAGCGCAGAAAACTGGGTATCCCGACATATCCTCTGTTGATACTTTTCATCTCTCATCCTCCGTTTCCGCGGCAGCTTGCATGAATTTCGGGTGGAACGCCGTGACCTTGTCGAAGAAATCGCGCACGCGGTTGTCTCGGGTCTGGGTGATGACCTGACGCGGCGGCCCGTCTGCCAGAATGCGCCCCTTGTCCATGAAAAGTAACCGGTCGGCGACATCGCGGGCGAAGGCCAGTTCATGCGTGACGACCAGCATTGTCATGCCCGATTGCGCAAATTCCTTGAGAAGACGCAGCACTTCACCCACCAGTTCAGGGTCCAGTGCCGAGGTCGGTTCGTCAAAAAGCAGGATCTCCGGGTCCATGGCCATAGCGCGCGCAATGGCCACGCGCTGTTGCTGACCACCCGAGATCTGCCCTGGAAAGGCATCTGCAATCTCGGATATGCGGAGCCTTTCGAGCAAGCTGCGCGCGCGGCTCTCGGCATCAGCATACGATCGGCCCAGTGCGACCCGCTGGGCAATGCACAGATTGTCCAGCACACTCATATGCGGCCACAGGTTCAGTGCCTGAAACACCATGCCGATCTTGCGGCGCACCCGGTCGATATCGCGTCGCGACCTGCGGCGGATCGTGCCGTTTGACTGGCGCTCGCGCCCCAGCCACTCGCCGCCCACCTCGATGAACCCGTCATCGGGCGGGTCAAGATATGTCAGGCAGCGCAGAAGCGTGGATTTCCCGCAGCCGGAAGGGCCGACAAGGCTGACCACCTGCCCATAGGGGATGTCGAGATAGACCTCGTCCAGTGCCTTCAGCTCACCGAAACGCCGGATAAGGCCGGTCGTGCGCAGGGCAAACTTCGTCATGTCCCCGTCTTTCCGTCGATGCGCAGATAGCGCGCCGCGATAGGGCTCATGCGGCTGGAGCGACCGGTCGACGCGCCGAAGCGTCGGTCATACGCCTGCGCCAGCATGTGAAACAGCATCGTGATCGCCCAGTAGATCAGCGCCACCGTGATGAACACCTCGAACGGAGCAAAGGTATTTCCCTGCACGATCAGGCCCTGATACGTGAGTTCGGAGACCGTGATGGCAGACAGGACCGAGCTTTCCTTGATCATGGTCATGGTGCAATTCACGATCGGTGGAATGCTGGGCGAGATGATCTGCGGCACGATCACATGGCGCGCAGCGGCAAATGGTGACATGCCAATGGCACGCGCCGATTCCCATTGACCCTTTGGTAGGGCTTCAACCGCGCCACGAATGATCTCGACATAATACGCACCTGCGAAAAGCGTGAGCGCAACAGTTCCCGTGACGATGGCCGGGGTGCGCAAGCCGAACGCCGGCAGGCCGAAATGCACCAGAAATACGATGACGATAAAGGGAATGCCCCGCATCAGCGCCAGATACACAGTGATGATCGCGCGCACAGGCCCGATATTGAGCAAGCTGAGTGTCGCGCAAACGGCGCCGATCAGCATCCCGCCCACAAAAGCGATGGCGGCCAGTCGCAGCGTCAGGAACGCCCCTTCCACAAAAAGCGGCCAGTAGTCGGTGATGACGGTCGGGTCGAGGTTCATTGCAATCACCGACGCTCGCTTGCGAAACGACGCTCCAGCGCCCAGCCGATAGTGACCAGCACAAGGTTCATCGCCAGGAACAGGATCGCGGCGCCGACAATCGGTTCAAACGGGCGGAAGGTCGAAGACCCGATCTGCTGGGCAACGCGAAGTGTTTCAACCACGGTGATCACCGCGAGCAGTGCAGTTCCCTTAAGAACAACAGTCGCTTCGTTTATCAGCATGGGCAAGGTCTTGCGAAAGAGTTGCGGCAGCACGACCTTGCTCCAGATCGGCCTTGGGCGCAGGCCCAAGGCAGTCGCGGCCTCTATCTGGCCGTCCTCAATGCTCGGCAGGCTGCCGCGCAGGATCTCTGAGACGAAGAAGGCCGAATTGAGCGAGAGCGCGAGTATCCCCGCCGCCTGTGGACTGAGCCGCAGACCAAGGGCAGGAAGTCCGTAATATGCCAGAAATATCTGGATAAGCAGCGGAGTGCCGCGGATGAAGCTCATGAAGACGCCGATCACCGCATTGACGATCCGGATCTTGAACGAGCGCAGAATGGTGAGCAGCGTGCCGCCCAGAAGCGCCAGCAGGATCGAGATCATGGCGATCCTGAAATTCACACCGACGGCGTTCATCAGTCGGGGCATCGCGCCCCAGACGGCATCAATCTCGAAACCCACCGGCCATGTCCTGTCTTGTCTGAGTTGGGTGCAGCCGACACATGTGTGTGTCTGGCTGCAGATGATCGGGCACGCGACCGTGCCCGATACTGTTTGGCTTTAGCGTCAGGACTTAATGCGCATCATCCGGCAGATAGCCGTCATCGGGGATTTCCATAACAAAGCCGAACCACTCTTCCTGCAGTTCATAAAGCCGTCCGTCATCGCGCATGTCGCGAATCACGTCCGAGATGAAGTCGCGCAGATCCGTGTCTTCGGGGCGGGTGACCCATCCCATGAATGTCCATTCAACCGAGGTTTCGACCGGGGCCGCGATCTCGAACAGGCCGGGACGTTCCTGCACCAGCACTGCGAGGTTCGGAAGCGACTGGATCACGGCATCGATCTCGCCGCTGGCAAGCGCCACATAGGTGTCGGTGAAGGCCGTATAGAGCTTGAGCTCACCAAACCCCTCGCCCAGATCCTCTTGAAGCCGCTCATCCAGAGCGCGTGCGATCGGCTCGGTCGAAGAGGCAAGCTGTGTGCCCACGGTCATGCCCGCCAGATCGTCCTCGCTGTCCACAGCCTCGCCTTCGCGGGTCATGATATGGGGCTGGCCATTGGCGATCGGCAGGGTAAAGGCATAACGCCGGGCGCGTTCCTCGTTGATCGCAACGGTGGTGGCAACAAAATCGAAATTCTCTGCCAGCAGGCCCGGCAGGATCCCTTGCCATGGAAGATCAAGCTGGTTCAGCTCGACCCCCATTTCCTCGATCACCACATTCAGGATGTCCTTGCCGTAGCCAACGATTTCGCCGTCATCATCCACGAACTCGAACGGGGGAAAGGCGGCCTCGGTGCCGACCGTAGCGACGCCGGATTCCAGAATACGCTCCAGCGTTGTGCTTGCCGTAGCAGGCAGGGCCAGAGCGGCCATGCCAATGGCAAGCGCGGGCAGCGATCGTGTCAGGCGATGTGAGTCAGTCATCATCAGTGCTCCTGTATAGGTGAAGGCGCGAGCATCAGGTCGCGTCATTCGGGGTGAAGTAATCGGCACGGACGGCAGCCCCGATCAGATTGACGGCCAACCGCCCTGCCAGGATCGAGGTGATGTCATTGACGTCGCGCGCGGGCGTGATTTCGACGATATCCATGCCCAGGACCCGCCCCTTGCCCACCAGGCCGTGGATCAGCTTGCGGCACTGGTGAAAGGTCAGCCCACCGGGGGCCGGCCCTTCGACAGCCGGGGCTTCGGACGGGTCGATGCCATCTGCATCAATCGTGATGTAGTAGCGGCGATTGTCGGGGATCCGTGCGAGGACGGCCTCGACCCCGCCATCATGCACCTCGAACGCGGGAACGATCTGCGCGCCGTAGTCCATAGCTGCGGCATATTCTTCGGGACGGCCGCTGCCCTGTGCACGAATACCGATCTGGAATATCTCGGCGATATGCGCCATCTCCGACGCCCGGCGGATCGGGCTCGACAACCCGTCGGAAACGCCATTCACATCTTCCCGCCAGTCGATATGGGCGTCAATCTGGATCAGCACGATCGGGTCCTCGGAGCTGGCCGCGACCTCAAGCGCGCGGAGAATGGGGATCGGAATGCCATGATCGCCGCCAAAAACAATTGACATGGCGCCTGTTTCATAGACCTGGCGCAAGACCGCTTCGGCCTTGCGGTAATGGTCGCCCCCGGGAACAGTGATATCGTAGGGCACATTCCCCAGATCCACCGCGCGGACCGGGCGGCCATCATAAATCGGCCCGCCAACATCGAAATCATGCCGCTCGAGCGACCGGCTGATACGCGTGGTCACCTGGCGGATCGTATCGGGCGCGTGTATCTGGTCATTGGCAATGGCGTCGGGTGTGTAGGCGCTGCCATGCGGAATACCCAGAAATACGATATCGGCCTGCAGATCATCCGTTTCGGTGACAACTTCGGAAAACAGGAAGCTTCCGGCGGATTGGCGTGCGGGCACGGTCAGGCGCTGCATCTCGTTCAGAGGGATCTCGGGCATCATGGCTCCAGCTTTTTCAAGACCGCGCTGGGATGGTGAAGGGCGCCGGTCAGAGGTCTGTGATGATCCGAGAGTAGCGTTAACCCATGGGGCAGACGAAGCGCGGGGTCGGCAATCAGGGTTGCGCCAAATGCAACCACCGAGCCGCAAAGGTTGTTCAACGTGCACCCAGGTTTAACTGCGATTGCGTGTGTGCGTGGGATCAGGGTTCTGATCTCGCGACCTTATTCCGCAGCCTGCAACAAAGCAGGTGGCATCTTGGATTTCAGGATATCGACCAACATCTGCACTTGCAGGCTGCGCGGCGCGGAGCGCTTGGTGGCGGCACCGGACAGCAATGCATGACGCAGGTTTTCCGCGCCTGGCACTTCCTTGATCGGCCGTCGCATCGGGATCGTTCGGATGTAGTGTGTCGGCAGAAAACCGACACAACGGCCTGTATTGATCAGCGTTGCCACAGCTTCAAGACCACTCGCCTTGACCGTCCATGCCCCAACGAGCCTGAGCGATTCCGCGCTGACCCCGGGGCGTGTGAAGGTGCGCTGGATCACGCCAACCTTCTCACTGGTTAGTTTCTCGTAGGGGACCGGCTTCGTATGACCGTCGGGCACAGCGCCGAACAGGCGATAGTGCTCATAGAACAGCGGACTCATGCGAAAGCCGGAATCGAGGTGTTGCTCGGCGATTATCGCGATATCCACGGCACCGGCATCCAGTTCCTCTGCAAGCTGGTCAGGTGGCAGGATCGACACCGTCACCTGCACGTCCGGCGCGACGCTGAACAGCACCTCCAGGGAGTCCGACAGCTTCGCATCCATGTTGCTGATCAGATTGTCCGAGATCCCGAGCGTCAGCTTCCCGGCGATGCTGTGCCGAGTGCCGTTGAGTTTGGCGCGCGCCATACTGATGGAATCATCCAGAAAAACAGAAGTGTCGTAGACGACGCGCCCGTATTCGGTCAGCGCAAAGCCCCGTGGCCCGCGGACGCATAATTCTGCGCTGAGCCGTTCTTCAAGCGCCTTAAGCGCGCGACTGAACGTGGATTTCTCGGCACCGAAGGAACTCGCCGCAAGCGAGATCCCACCTGCATCAACAATTCTGCGAAACATGCGCATGTTTCGCATGTCGATCTCGTTCAACGCGGTGAGCTGTCGCTTTATCATCTATACAGGATCTTTCCGCACGTGGCCGAGGCCATGCTGTCTGGCATTCAGAAGACAGCGAAACACTGCACTCGATTGCTGGGTCGTTGCAGGTGTTTTTGGCCGACCGCACAGGTTCGACCGCGTGCATCGCCTGAACTGCCACTGAAATAGGCCAACGGCTCGGGCTTGCTCATTTCTTGCTCAGCGCCGCTGCTTTCGATTGCGCCGCTTTCGCTACTTGGGGTTTTAAGCATTATCGCCCCGTCCATCTTCAAATTAGATCATGTTGCTTGGAAATGGTGCGCTACTCCAAGGGCGGTTGAGCCCTTTGTCACGGATGCGCAGATTGCTCTTGGGTTCGAAATGCAGCCCGGATCAGATCAGGGCGGTGCCATGCCCATTTCGCCAAGTGGCCAGATGACGCCCAAGCGCCATGGAGAGGCCCGCTGAGCCGGTATCGCCACGCTTCGGCCCCAAACGCCCCGAAGGCGTAATGCCCTCTCAGCGGCGCGATTTGAGGCTCCGCCAGCGTGGCTGCGATTGTCGTGCCTGAGCGCAAGTAGGGGGTCAACCTCGCGCCGGATCGCTGCGTCTGGATGGCTTTCGCATCCTCCACGCGTGATTTCGCCATGACAGAATGCCCCATTCTGACATTGCATGAGTGTTGGCGACTGCAAAGCTCCAATCGACCTGACCTTACCTCCAAGGTAATGCCGAGGCTCCCGTCTGAAATATCCGGCGCGCCTTCTGCTGCCCGGCTTACAGCATGTCGCGCACTGCTCTTTGCTGCTGTGCAAGATCGATAGCGGTCTCGCTCAGGGTTTCCAGCGCGCGGTCGGCAAAGGGGTCGCTCTCGGGTGCGGTTGCGCGATGTTGCGCCAGAACCGTGTCGCGCGCAGTGATCAGCGC
>LFIK01002198.1_pt1 | contig 15696 bp, 11 predicted proteins | sample 643401 | NCBI WGS metagenome assembly LFIK01 (sample SAMN03777447, study PRJNA286221) | soda lake metagenome | biome: soda lake; feature: Kulunda steppe; material: water; isolation source: sample T5-Br brine of Lake Tanatar-5 | place: Russia: Kulunda steppe | collected 2010-07
AGCGCGGCCTCCACCGCCGCGATGTTCCATTCGGGCGGCTCGGCCCGGACCGGGACCGGCACCACGCCCATGTCATCGCCGATCACCGCCATGGCCCGGCCCAGCCGGTCGGCGGCCTCGCCCGGCAGGCGGTTCTCGGGATAGGGCCAGCCCGGCAGCACCAGATCGGCAGCACCGGCCACGGCCACCACGCGCGGCGCGCGGCGCTGCGGCGCCCGCGCGCAGGCGTCCCGGAATGCCGTCATCAGTCGCGCATCGGCATCGCGCGCCGAGCGGTTGGCGCGCACCACCCAGAGCAGCAGGTCCGCGTCCAGCATCTCGGCCAGCAGCGCCTCGGACCCGGCGGCGCTGCCGTCGATCCCCGGCGTATCGATCAGATGCACCGGCGCCTCGTCGATCTCGGCCGCGTGCACCGTGGCCGCATCCGTGGTGGGCGCGGCATCGGTTTCGGCCGCGTTGCGGCGCAGGAGCGCGTTGATCAGCGTGGATTTCCCGGCGCTGATCTGCCCCACCACCAGAACGCGCAACGGCTCGTCCGGCCGGGCCAGCATTGCACGGTCGCGCCCGGTGCTGTCCAGATCCAGTTCCAGCAGTTCCGCGTCCGAGAACCGCAGCCGCCCGGAATAGAGGTCCACGGCAGCAATCGCGACCTCTTCCAGGAGCGCGAGTTGCGCATCGCGCTGCATCTGGTCGGTCAGCCGCGCCTGCAGCCCGGCGGCGGCGATCCTTTCGATCTCGCGCAACACACCCACCGCCGGGTTGACCATCAGCCGCACCCCGCGCCAGACCAGATACCCCGAGTCCCAGGCCGCCTGTGCCCGCTGGCGCTGCTGCCAGGCCCACCACATCCCGCGCACCGGCAACTGGTCCGAAAACGGCACGTTGCGGCGCAGGAAGGCGCGGTAGCGCAGCGCGACCCGGTCGATCAGCAAGAGCGCCTCGGGCAGGGTGAAATCGAGCGCCCCGCGCTTTCCGCTGGACAACTCGGCGGCAACGCTTTCGATCACGGCCAACGCCTCGGCAGGCATTTCCTCCCAGGACCGGGGCGTCTGCAAACGCTTTTCGGCGCGCGCGCAGGCGCGGCGCCAGGCCTCGGTGTCGGCCTCGGACCACTCGGGGTCCGGGGGCGGGCGCGCGGAACCACGCCGGGGCTTGGCCACTTCGGTGGGCGCGTCGGCCTCGGCGGATTTGCCTGCCGCCTGGGCATCCGGCCCGTCTGACGCCCGCCGGACCCGCCAGCGCGCCACCAACCGCGCCCCACGCGCCAGCACGATCAGCACCAGGGTTGCCGCCACGAAGATCAAGAGCCAGCCGCGCTCGAACAGCCAGACAAAACCCAGCGCGGTGGCCACCGCGAAGGGCAGCAGCAGCACGCCCACGAGGCCAAGCTGGCTCCAGCGCAGGAAGATGCGGCGCAGATGGTCAGCGGGCGACATCGCGCGCCCTCCGAAAGGCCTCGGCATAGATCTGGCGCAGGGTAGCGGCATCGGTCGCTTCCCCGCGCGCGGTGCGGTGCAGCCAGTAGGCCCCGGCGCGGCCCAGCGCATAGGTGGCCGCGAAGCTGACCGCCGCCGCCGCTGCCGCGCCCAGCGTCTGGCCCACCACCGGCACCAGCTTGGCCGCCTGCCGCGCGCCATGCGCCAGCGTCATCCGCAGCACCACGCCAGAGCCCAGCGCCGCGCCGAACGCCGCCGCCCGCGCCCCGGTCCAGCGCAACCCCTCGCGCGCGGCAAGCGCGTGCAGCATGGCGCCCTGCAACGCGGGCACCGTCACCGTGCCGATCACCGGTGCGGCATCGCTGGCGCCTGCCGCACCCGCGTACCACAGCACCAGCGGGCGCAGTTCGGCAAAGCGCGCCGTCTCGGCATCCGCCGCGCGCTCCTGCGCCATGAGCAGGGTCAGGTCCGGCAGCATCTCGACAAGGGCCGCGCGCAGGTGCTCCAGCCCCTCGGGCGGCGCGTCCTCGGGCAAGGCCAACGTGACCGACGGCAAAGCCCCGCCCGCCGCCCGTTCCAGCCCGGCCTGCGCCGCCGCTTCGGCGCGGGTGCGCGTAGCCGGGTCGTCGAGCAGGTCGGCCCCGGTGTGCAGCGCCAGGATCGGCAGGCGGCGCCGACGGCGGCGCAGATCGGCCAGTACGTCATGCAGCGCGCCCTGCGCAGGATCGTCCAGCCGCGTCACCGCCAGCACCGCATGGCTGCCGCTTTCGGCCACGGCCAGATCCTCGGCCGGGTCATAGCCGGTCTCGCCCAACCCACGGGTATCCAGAAACCGCAGCACCGGGTGATCACCGGGAAAGTCGAAGGCACGCGCAGTCCGGGTGCAGGGCGTGAAACCGTCGCCCACCTGCGCCCGCCCCGTGAGCGCGCGAACCACCGAGGACTTGCCCGCCCCGGTCTTGCCCAGGAGCCACAGCACCGGCAGCGGTGGGTGGGCCGCCGCCTGCCCGCGCAGGTCCACCCGCTCCCCCAATCCCAGGATGCGCCGGATGGGATGCTTCACGTGCAGATTGTCCTTAACATAGTGTTTTCAACGGCTTCACAGCGGCTTCGGGACGGTTTCACGACAGTTTCACGCCGATTTCACGGGCCGATTGTTGCGCAGATCGCAGGAATGTCCAGTCTGCTCCGCAATGCTGCCTGAATTCGTGGTCAAAAACTGTGCTGTGTAAGCTGTATCAGATGTGGAACTCTACATGGACCGATTGACGGAAATGGAAGCCTTCGCCACGGTCGTGGATCAGGGGGGGTTCACCGACGCAGCGCGCAAGCTGGGCATTTCGAAATCGGCGGTGTCCAAGCATGTCTCGTCGCTGGAGGCCAGGCTGGGCGCGCGGCTCCTGAACCGCACCACCCGCCGGGTCAGCCCCACCGACATCGGTCTGATGTATTACGACCGCGCCCGCCGGGTGCTGACCGACGCGGGCGAAGCCGACAGCCTGGTCACCGCGCTGCAGTCGGAACCCTCGGGGCAGTTGCGGATCTCGGTGCCGACCGATTTCGGCGCCGCCCAGGTGGCGCCGCTTCTGGGCGATTTCCTGCGCAGCCACCCGGACATGACCGTGAACATGGTGCTCAAGAACCGCTACGTCGAACTGATTTCCGAAGGGTTCGACATGGCCATCCGGATCGGCGAGCTGGAAGACAGCAGCCTGCGCGCACGGCGCTTCTGCGAGACCGGGCAGCGGCTGGTGGCTGCGCCCAAATACCTGTCGCGCTATGGCCGCCCGGAGCGGATCGACGATCTGAACGCACACCGGCTGCTGCATTATTCCAGCCAGGCCAGCGGCAATGTCTGGAAGATCACCGCGCCCTCGGGCGAGGTGCGGCAGGTGCGCAGCCCGGGCTGGCTGACGGTCAACGACGGCCAGTCGCTGCTCAGGGCAGCGGTGGGGGGGCTGGGCATCGCCTATCTGCCGAGCTTCCTTTACCATCAGGCGATGGCCGAAGGGCTGGTCGAAGATGTGATCCCTGACCTGCCGCGCGAGGTGGTGGGCATCTACGCCGTGTATCCGCCGGGACGGTTCACTCAGCCCAAGGTCCGCGCCTTCATCGATTTCCTGGTGCAGCGCTTCGCCGAAAGCGGCCCGGATACCTGGTGAATTGAGCCCGGGGCCAGCGGGGCCCGAAGGTCGTGCCAGTAAGCGCCCCCTCAGCGCCCCGCCCGCCCTCCATTTCGTTTTCGGGGCGCTTCGGGGGCGCTGCCCTGCGCAAAGGCGCAGGGCAGCGCTGACTTCAAGGCGCTGCGCGAGCGGCGCCTCCGTGATTCATTGGCCGGATTGCGCGTCTGATGCGTCGATCAGGTCCGTGAAGCGGGCAAGGAAAGCTTCGCGTGCCTCGCGTGGCGGGCGGGGGCGGATGGCACGATCAGCGACCAGCCCGGGGTCAGGGCGGGTGAACAACCGATCGGCCTCGGCCTCGGCGAAGCCGGCGATCTGGATCGCCTCCAGCCAGGCCGAGACCCGGTCGGCGCGCTTGATGGCGCGCTTGACGCGCTGGGGCAGCACCGCAGGCAGGCCGAAACGGATATGGATCGCCGCCGAAAGCCGCGCATCCAGCGCCTCGTACCCCGGTCCGACGGCGGATTTCACCGGCGAGATCATGTCGCCGATGACGTATTCCGGCGCATCGTGCAGGAGTGCGGCCAGTTGCCAGCGCGGCTCGGCGCCCGGCAGGATCCTGGTGAAAAGTTCCTCGACCAGCAGCGCATGTTCAGCCACCGAATAGGGCCAGTCGCCCGTGGTCTGGCCATTCCAGCGCGCGACGAAGGCCAGCCCGTGCGCGATATCCGAGATCTCGATATCCACCGGGGTGGGGTCCAGCAGGTCCAGCCTGCGCCCCGAGAGCATCCGCTGCCATGCGCGCGGCTGTTTCATGCATTCCTCCGCCCGGTCCCTGCCCGCGCATAGCCAAGGCGTGGGGCAACTGCAACCGGCGCTGTCCCGGCGCGTGCCTTGCCTGCTCAGGCACTGCGACGCCGCCGGTTCACGGCCCGGGCGCAAAGCACCGCGTGCCGCAGCGCTCCGGCACGTGCGAAGCCTGTTCAGGGTGTCGATCCTGTGACGTTAGGCACGGAATGCGGTGAGACAGGCGATCCATTCACGCCTGTGAAAGCGCGCGGCCCCAAGCATGTACAGGACAAAACGCGCCGGAAGCGCGCGCCTTGCCCATCCTTGGACTCGGGCCTTTGCCCTCAACCGAAGGCGCGGTCCACCCGGTATCCCGTGACCCCGCGTGACCGCGTTCGGACATCGACGACAAGACTTGAGCGGGATGCGCAGGCGGCACGCATCGCGCCGGGATGGTTTCGCGCTGCCCGCTGTCTCGCGCTGCCCGCCGTCTAGGCTCCTTCTCGATCAAGTTGACGCGTCGGCGGTGGAGTAGCGCGCCGATCGGATCGGATGTGCCCTTTCTTGCGGAGAAGCGAGCCTGACGGCTCGCTGCCTTCGGCGAGAGTATTTGCGGCAAGATGAAGTCAGGGCGCAGGAGGGTGTCGGCTGGCGCAGGCTGATCGGGAACGGGTCTAGCGCTGTCCGCTTTCTCACACCGCCCGCTGTCTCGCGCTGTCTACGTCTCGTGCTGGTTACTGCCTCGTGCCATCGTCCGAATCGGGCTGTCTATTGTCTCGTACCGGGCTCGATCCCGCCCCATATCCGGTTTCGAATTGCCTTCGGCCAACGGGGGGTGGCCGCGTGCTTCGGCTAACCGCGCGTCCGTTGACGCCCGGCGCGGTATCCCTGCGCACGGAACCGCATGACCGGCCCGTCATCCCGCAGCCCCAAGCCCGCGTGGCGTCACTCCTCGGCCAGCGGGTGGCGGGGTTGGCGGAGGGCGCGGCGGAAGCCATCGAGCGCGCGTCCGTCGGGCAGGATATCGACAGGCGCCGCGCCATCATCCGTTGCGACCAACGCCGGGAGGTTTCCCGCACTGCCGCACAGGCGGCGCGTGCTGCGCAGCCGCGGCCATTTGCGCCACACATCGCGCGGCGCAATCTTCGGCAAGCCCGGTTGCGCCGGGTTGCGCAGGATGCCGACGCGGGCCTGCTGCGCGGCGCGACGTTCCTCGGCGCTGGCGCCGGGATTTTGCAGGCGCACATGCGGCGGGGCGTGCCGCGCCTGCCGGACGCCTGCATCGGTTGGATCAGTCATGCGATACCTCTTGTCCTGCGCCCTGGACTGCCTGCGGTTGGACCTTCATGATGCCCGCCAGACGTTAACAAAGCGTCACCGCCAGGGCGTCATCGGCGGCGCTGGCGGCGGGCGCCGGGAACCTTGGAGGCAAATTCGGGCGGGCGGCGCTGCACCCAGGCGATGAACCGTGCCAGCCGGGGGTGCCCCCGCAGCGCCGCGATGGTGTTGTAGTCGCGCGCCAGCTCGGCCTCGGTCAGCGTGGCGTGGATTTCGCGGTGGCAGATGTGATGCAGCAGCACCACCGGCCCGCCCTTGCCGCCGCGCAGCTTCGGGATCAGATGGTGCAGGCTTTGCGGCACGCCCGGCGGGATCGGCCGGTCGCAAAGCGGGCAGCGGGGCGGCGTTTCGCCTTCGGGCTGGGTCATGGGCATTTCCGCCAGCGGCTTGCCCGCCTATGGTGCAGCGTCAGGCGGCGGAGGCAAGGGCATGGAGCGCGAAACGGCCGAGCACATCCCCGCGCTGGTCATCGGCGCGGGCCCGGCGGGGCTGATGGCCGCCGAGGCGCTGGCAACGGCGGGCATTCCGGTTGTTGTGGCCGAGGCCAAGCCCAGCCCGGCGCGCAAGTTCCTGATGGCGGGCAAGTCGGGGCTGAACCTGACCAAGGATGAGGGTGAGGCCGCGTTCATGGCCGCCTATGCCGAGGCCGCGCCGTGGCTGGCCCCGGGGCTGGCGGCGTTCGGCCCGGCGCAAGTGATGGCCTGGGCCGAAGCGCTGGGCCAGCCGGTGTTTACCGGCAGTTCCGGCCGCGTGTTTCCCGTGGCGATGAAAGCCTCGCCGCTGTTGCGCGCCTGGCTGGCGCGGCTGGCGGGACAAGGGGTCACGCTGCGCACCCGCTGGCGGTGGACGGGCTGGGACGGCGACGCCTGGCGGTTCGACACGCCGCAGGGGGCGCGCCTGATCCGCCCCGGGGTCTGCGTGCTGGCGCTGGGCGGCGCAAGCTGGGCGCGGCTGGGCTCGGACGGGGCCTGGGCGGGGATGCTGGAGGGGCGCGGCGTGGCGCTGGCGCCCTTTGCGCCCGCCAACATGGGGGTCAGGGTGGGGTGGTCGGCGCATATGGCGGCGCATTTCGGCGCACCGCTGAAGAGCGTGGTGCTGCGCACGGGGGACCAGTCGGTCCGGGCCGAGGCGGTGGTCACCGCGGCAGGGCTGGAGGGCGGCGGGGTCTATGCGCTGAGCCGCCCCTTGCGCGCGGGCGCGGGGCTGGTGCTGGACCTGTTCCCGGACCTGTCCGTGGCCGAGGTGACCCGGCGCCTGACCGCCCGCCCGGCGCGCGAGAGCAGCGCCAACCGGCTGCGCAAGGCGCTGCGGCTGGGCGGCGTGCGGCTGGCGCTCGTCCACGAATGCGCCCGCCCCCTGCCCCGCGACCCGGCAGCGCTGGCGGGGGTGCTGAAGGCGCTGCCGGTGCTGGTGGCGGGGCTGGCACCGCTGGATCAGGCGATCTCGGTCGCCGGCGGGGTGCAGGCGGGGGCGCTGGACGAGACGCTGATGCTGCGCGCCCTGCCCGGGGTCTTCGCGGTGGGCGAGATGCTGGACTGGGAGGCGCCGACGGGCGGGTATCTGCTGACCGCCTGCTTCGCCACGGGGTTGCACGCGGGGCGTGCGGCGGTGGGTTGGTTGAGAGAGTGCGGCGGGGAAGGTTCGTCGGTGGGGTGAGGGGCGTGTCTGGTGGGGTTTCGGTGTGGATCGTCATGAAGTGGAGGCGGCTTTGCGCGACATTGCCGCCGATCGTTATCCATGCCAGCAAGGAACTCATCATGCGAAAGGCTTCCTTCAATGGCTGACAGAATGGTTAACAATACAGGGCATGTGCGCCTGACGGGTCGCCTTGTTTGCAGAGCTACGAGCGACATTGAGCTTGTGCAAACACATCTTGCTGAGCATGTCCGGCTTACCAGAGCCGAAACCGGTTGCGTTTCTTTCGAGGTATTTCAGTCGGAAGACCCGTTGATCTGGTATGTGGAGGAATGTTTCCTCGATAAGGAGGCTTTCGAGTTTCACCAGAAGCGAACCCGTGCTTCATTGTGGTGGGCTGCCACAGCTAGCATACCTCGCGACTATACAGTCACTGGGCTTGAGTGAACTGCTGAACGTCCCACACGGGCTCAAACCCGCCTCAGCCTCCCGTCCACCCCAACGCCTCCGCTACCCCAACTCCCCCGACGGAATCACCGGAAAGAACCGACCATCCGACCACAGGCCGAACCAGCTTTGCCCGTCGTGCTCGGCATGCGTGCCGATGTCGACCAGCCGATAAAAGCTCTTGCGGTCGATCAGCGCTTCCAGGTTGGCGCGGACCAGCACGTAAGGCGATGGCTCGCCGGTCTCGGGGTCGCGGGTCACGCGGATTGGGTTGTCGGGCCCGGCGGTGACGGTGTCGCCGACATTGGTGGTGAAGGTCAGGCGCTGCGCCTCGCCCTCGCCCGAAGCCTCGAAATCCACGGCGACGAAGGGCGCGTCGTCGACGGTGATGCCGACCTTCTCGACCGGGGTCACCAGAAAGTAATCCTCGCCATCGCGGCGCAGGATGGTCGAGAACAGCCGCACCAGCGCGGGCCGCCCGATCGGCGTGCCGAGATAGAACCACGTCCCGTCCCGCGCGATTCGCATGTCCAGATCGCCGCAGAACGGCGGGTTCCACAGGTGCACGGGGGGCAGCTTGCCCTCTTTCGCCGCAGCCTTTGCCGTGGCCGCGAGGCTTTCCGCCGAAGGGGTAACGATGTGTTGTCCGCTCATGGTTTTTGCCAATGCGCCGGGTTAGGATATGTCATCACCTGAAGATAGGGGCGTGCAAGGCGCACGCAACCGTCAGGCACGGGAGCGGCAGGCATGATGGACGATGCGGAACTTGTCGAAAAGATCGAGGCCCTGGGCAGCAAGCTGGGCGAGGCGCGGGCCAGCATCAATCGCCGCTTCATCGGTCAGCGCAATGTGGTGGACCTGTCCATGGCGGCGATGCTGTGTGGCGGGCACGCGCTGCTGATCGGCCTGCCGGGGCTGGGCAAGACGCGGCTGGTGGACACGCTGTCCACGGTGATGGGGCTGAAGGGCAGCCGCATCCAGTTCACGCCCGACCTGATGCCCGCCGACATCATCGGCTCCGAGGTGCTGGACACCGACGCCGACGGCAGCCGCACCTTCCGGTTCATCGAAGGGCCGGTGTTCTGCCAGCTTCTGATGGCGGACGAGATCAACCGCGCCTCGCCCCGCACGCAGGCCGCGCTGTTGCAGGCGATGCAGGAGCGCGAGGTCACGGTCGCGGGCGTGCATCACAAACTGGAAGCGCCCTTCCACGTGCTGGCCACGCAGAACCCCATCGAACAGGAAGGCACCTATCCCCTGCCCGAGGCGCAGCTTGACCGCTTCCTTGTCCAGATCGACGTGATCTACCCCGACCGCGACACCGAGCGCGATATCCTGATCGCCACCACCGGCGCCACCGAGGACAGCGCCCATGCCGTGTTCACCGCCGAAGAGCTGATCGCCGCGCAGGCGGTGCTGCGCCGGATGCCGGTGGGCGAGGCGGTGGTGGAAATGATCCTGGATCTGGTCCGCGCCTGCCGCCCCGGCGAACCGGAGGCGCATGAAGCGGTGCGGGATGCGGTCAGTTGGGGCCCCGGCCCGCGCGCGGCGCAGGCGCTGATGCTGACGGTGCGGGCGCAGGCGTTGATGCAGGGGCGGCTGGTGCCCTCGGCCGAGGATGTGAAGGCCATGGCGCGGCCCGTGCTGACCCACCGCATGGCGCTGGGCTTCGCCGCGCGCGCGCGCGGCGAAAGCCTGGGCGATATCATCGACACCGTGGCCGCCGGGATCACCCGGATCGAGGCCGCCGCGTGAGCACCGCCCCCGCCACCCTGCGGCTGGAAGCCGAAGCGCTTGCGGGCCGACTGCCCCCGCTTCTGGTAGAGGCCGAGCATCTGGCGGCATCGGTCCTGCCGGGGGCGCATGGGCGGCGCCGGGCCGGACAGGGTGATGAGTTCTGGCAATACCGGTCCGCCACCGCGTCCGACCCGGCGGGGCGGATCGACTGGCGGCGTTCGGCCCGGTCGGACGCGCATTTCGTGCGCGAAACAGAATGGCAGGCGGCGCAGGCCGTCACGCTCTGGGTGGACCAGTCCCGCGCCATGGCGTTTTCGGGCGATCCGAAGCGCGCCGACAAGGCCGCCCGCGCGCGGCTTCTAGGGTTGGCGCTGGCGGTGCTGCTGTTGCGCGCGGGCGAACGCGTGGGCCTGATCCGCGACCCCGCCCCCCTGCCGCCGCGCACCGGCAAGGCGCATCTGGCCCCGCTGGCGCTGGCACTGGCAGGCGACGTGGACGCACGCGACTACGGCGCGCCGGGACTGGCGCTGTTGCCGTCGCATTCGCGGGCGGTATTCCTGTCGGATTTTCTGGGCGACCCGGACCCGGTGGAGGCGGCACTGGCCAGCGCCGCGGACCGCGGCGTGCGCGGCGCGCTGGTGCAGGTGCTGGACCCGGCCGAAGAGGCGTTTCCCTATGAGGGCCGCTCGATCTTCGAAAGCATGGGCGGAGCGCTGCGCCACGAAACCCTGCGGGCCGCCGACCTGCGCGCGCGCTACCGCGACCGGCTGGCGGCACGCAAGGATCGGCTGGACCGATTGTGCCGCCTGAGCGGGTGGCAGTTCATGTGCCACCACACCGACACGCCGCCCTCGGTGGCGCTGATGTGGCTGTGGCACGCGCTGGCCCCCGACGGGGCGCGCGGATGAAGGGGCGGCGGTGATGTTCCAGTTGGGCGCCATTGGGTTTGCGACCCCCGCGCTGCTGGCGGCGCTTGTAGCACTGCCGGTGCTGTGGTGGCTGTTGCGCGCCGTCCCGCCCGCACCGGTGATCCGCCGCTTTCCGGGCGTGGCGCTGCTGCTGGGTCTGAAGGACGAGGATCAGCAGACCGACAAGACCCCGTGGTGGCTGCTCCTTCTGCGCGCGCTGGCGGTGGCGGCGCTGATCCTGGGTTTCGCCGGGCCGGTGCTGAACCCGCAGCCCGAGCGTGCGGGCGACGGGCCGCTCTTGATCGTGACCGACGCAAGCTGGGCCAGCGCGCGCGACTGGCCGAATCGCGTGGAACGGATGGAGGAACTGCTGCTTGAGGCCGGGCGCGCCGGACGCGCGGTTGCGGTGGTGGCGCTGACCGACCTGCCCGAGGGCGACCTGCCGCTCCGCTCCGCCGATCACTGGGCCGGGCGGCTGGCCGGGATCGCCCCGCAACCCTGGGCGCCCGAGGCCGAGGCGGTCGCCGACTGGACCGCCGACCTGCCCGACGGGATCGAGACCTACTGGCTGTCGGACGGGCTGGCGCGCGACGGGCGCGACGCTCTGCTGGCGGAACTGGAAGCGCGCGGCCCGGTGACGGTGTTCGAGAGCGACAGCCCGATCCTCGCCCTGGCCGCGCCACAACTGGTCGAGGGCAGCCTGCGCCTCAACGCTCTGCGCGCCCCCGCGGGCGATGCCGCCGAGGCCGAGATCACCGCCATCGGCCGCGACCCGGCGGGCGTGGAGCGCGATCTGGCGCGCGGCACCGCCGAATTCGCCAGCGGCGAAAGCGTGGCGGAACTGGAGCTCGTGCTGCAACCGGAACTGCGCAACCGCATCACCCGTTTCCAGATCACGGGGAGCCGCAGCGCCGGTGCCGTGGCGGTGACCGATGACGCGCTGCAACGGCGCAAGGTGGCGCTGCTGACGGGGCGCGCGGGCGACGAGGGGCTGTCGCTGGTCTCGCCCTTCTTCTACCTGCGCCAAGCGCTGGGTCCGTTGGCGGAACTGACCGAAAGCCCCAGCATCGACGACCTGCTGCTGACCGCGCCGGATGTGCTGATCCTTGCTGATGTGGCCGCGCTGGGCGAGGTTGAATCCGCCATGGTGCAGGACTGGGTGGCCGATGGGGGTCTGCTCTTGCGCTTCGCCGGGCCGCGACTGGCCACCTCCGAAGTCAGCCGGGAAGAAGAGGACCCGCTGATGCCCGTGCGCCTGCGGCTGGGCGGGCGCACCGTGGGCGGCGCCATGAGCTGGGGCGAGCCGCGCGCCTTGCGCGATTTCGCCCCCGGATCGCCCTTCGAGGGGTTGCGTATCCCGTCCGACGTGACCGTGTCCAGCCAGGTGCTGGCCCAGCCGGACCCGGCGCTGGCGGACCGCACGATCGCCTCGCTCGCCGATGGCACGACGCTGGTCACGCGCAAGTTCCTGGGCGACGGGCAGGTGGTGCTGGTCCACACGACCGCCAATGCCGACTGGTCCACGCTGCCGCTTTCGGGCCTGTTTGTCGAGATGCTGGAACGGCTGGCGGTCTCCACCCGCCCCGCGCAACCCGGCGCCGAGGAACTGGCCGGAACGGTCTGGACGCCCGAGCGGCTGATGGACGGTTTCGGCGAGCTGCGCGAGGCGGGCGACCGCGCCGGTGTGCCGGGCGAGGCGCTGGCCGAGCGCGCACCGGGACCGAAGACCCCGCCCGGGGTCTATGCCGGGCCGGGCGGGAGCCTGGCGCTCAACCTTTTCGATGATGCGGATACGGACATGACACCTGCAACATGGCCCGCGCGGATCCCCGTCGAGCGCGGCGGCGTGATCGGGGAAACCCGGCTGGCGGGCGCGTTCCTCAGCGCCGGGCTGGCGCTGTTGCTGGCCGATGTGCTGGCCGCGCTGTGGCTGGCGGGGCGGCTGTTCAGCAGCGGCGGCGCCGCTGCACGTGGCGCTGCGGCCGGGGTGCTGGCACTCGCGCTGCTGGCCCTGCCCGCGCCAGGTCTGGCCGATGAGGACGAGGCCGACGACCGGCTGGCGCTGCTGGCATCCAACAACGTGGTGCTGGCGCATGTCCTGACCGGCGACCGGCGCGTGGACGATGTGGCCCGCGCCGGGCTGCGCGGGCTGTCGCAGGCGCTTTACCGGCGCACCTCGATCGAACCGGATGACCCCATCGGCGTGGATGTGGAGCGCGACGAACTGGTGTTCTTCCCGTTCCTATACTGGCCGATCACCGAGGACACGCCGATCCCCTCGGACGCGGCACTGGCGCGGCTGAACCGCTACCTGCGCGGCGGCGGCATGATCATGTTCGACACCCGCGACGCGGAACTGGCCGGGCTGACCCGGACCACGCCCGCAGCACGGCGGCTGCAGGCCATCGCGCGCTCGCTGGACATCCCCCCGCTGGAGCCGGTGCCCTCGGATCATATCCTGATGCGCACATTCTATCTGATCGACGAATTGCCGGGGCGCTTCACGGGCCGCGACGTCTGGGTCGAAGCCGCGCCACCCGATGCCGAACAGGCCGAGGGGATGCCGTTTCGCAACCTCAACGACGGAGTGACGCCGGTGATTATCGGCGAACACGACTGGGCGTCGGCCTGGGCGGTGGATGCGCAGGGCGTGCCGATGCTGCCGGTGGGGCGCGGCATGGCGGGCGAGCGCCAGCGCGAGATCGCGCTGCGCTTCGGCGTCAACCTGATCACCCATGTGCTGACCGGCAACTACAAGTCCGATCAGGTGCATGTGCCCGCGCTTCTGGAAAGGCTGGGACAATGACCCCCACAGGCACGCAGATCATCCTCGACCCGCTGGTGCCCTGGCCGTTGCTGGTCGTGGCGGCGGCGGTGGTGCTGGCGATGGTGGCGCTGGCGCTGTGGCGCGGGCTGCCGGGCTGGTGGCTGCGCGGGCTGGCGGGGGTGGCGCTGGTGGCGGCCCTTGCCAACCCGGCGCTGCAGTCGGAGGACCGCGCGCCGCTGGAGGATATCGCGCTGGTGGTGGTGGATGAAAGCGCGTCGAACCGGCTGGGCATCCGCGACGAGCAGACGGCGCAGGCGCTGGCGCATCTGGAAGAGCGGGTCGCCCGACTGGGCGCCACCGAATTGCGCGTCGCCCGCGTGCCTGATGGCGCCCGCAACGAAGGCACGCAACTGCGCACCGTGCTGGCCGAAGCGCTGTCGGACATCCCGCGCGACCGGCTGGCAGGCGTCTTCGCGATCAGCGACGGGCTGGTGCATGACCTGGACACGGCAGTAGATCTGGACGCGCCCTTTCACCTGCTCAAGAGCGGCGAGGCCGATGACTGGGACCGGCGCCTGATCGTCAGGAACGCGCCCGCCTATGCGATCCTGGGCGAACCGGTGACCCTGACCCTGCGGGTCGAGGATCAGGGCGCCGTACCGCCCGATGCGGGCGACACCGCCACCGTCAACTACGCCATCAACGGCGAGGACATGCGCAGCGCCGAGGTGCCGCTGGATCAGGACATGGACATCCGCGTGACGCTGGACCAGGGCGGGATGAACGTGCTCCAGTTCGAGCTGGACGCGCCGGAGGGCGAGCTGACCGACCGCAACAACGCCGCCGTGGTGCAGATCAACGGGCTGCGCGACCGCCTCAGCGTGCTGCTGGTCTCGGGCGAGCCGAACGCGGGACAGCGGACCTGGCGCAACCTGCTGCGGTCGGACCCGTCGGTGGATCTGGTGCATTTCACCATCCTGCGCCCGCCGGAAAAGCAGGACGGGGTGCCGGTGAACGAGTTGTCGCTGATCGCCTTTCCCACGCGCGAATTGTTCGTGGACACGATCGACGAGTTCGATCTTATCATCTTCGACCGCTACAAGCGGCGCGGGATCCTGCCCAACGCCTATTTCGACAATATTCGCCGCTATGTGGAACAGGGCGGCGCGCTCTTGGTGGTGGGCGGGCCGGAACTGGCCGGGGCCGACAGCATCTGGCGCTCGCCACTGGGGCAGGTGTTTCCGGCGCATCCGACCTCGCGCGTGATCGAGCGCGGCTTCACGCCGCTGATCTCGGACCTGGGGGCGCGGCACCCGGTGACGGCCGGGCTGGAAAGCCATGCGCCCAATGGGGGCGACGGCGAGGGCCCCGGCTGGGGGCGCTGGTTCCGGCAGATCGACCTGCAACCGGATGTGGGGCAGGTGGTGATGGAGGGCGCCGAGGGCGCGCCGCTTCTGGTCCTGGACCGCGTGGGCGACGGGCGCCTGGCGCTGCTGGCCTCGGATCAGGCGTGGCTGTGGGATCGCGGCTATGAGGGCGGCGGGCCGCAACTGGAGCTGTTGCGGCGGCTGGGCCACTGGATGATGGGCGAGCCCGATCTGGAAGAGGAAGCGCTGACCGCCACAGCCGAGGGTCAGGTGATGACCGTGACCCGCCGGACGCTGGAGGACGAGGCCGCCCCGGTCACCGTGACCGCCCCCGACGGCAGCGAGACCGAGCTGGAGCTGGCCGAGGCCGCGCCGGGCGAATATCGCGCCACATGGGAGGCGCCGGATATCGGGCTCTACCGGCTGAGCGATGGCACGCTGGACGCGGTGATCGCATTGGGCCCCGCCGCACCGCGCGAGTTCGAGGAAACCATCGCCACGCGCGAGCGACTGGCGCCACTGGTCAACGCCACCCGCGGCGGCGTGGCGCGGATCGAAGAGGGCCTGCCCGACCTGCGCCAGGTGCGCGAGGGCCGCGCGGCGGCCGGGCGCGGCTGGCTGGGACTGACACCGCGCGACGCGCATGTGACCACAGACCTGCGCGTGGCGGCGCTACTCCCTGCCTGGGCATGGCTCCTGCTGGCCGCCGGTCTGGTGCTGAGCGCGTGGCTGCGCGAAGGGCGGCGCTGAGCGGTCAAGGGGGGCTCCCGCCCGTCGCCGGTGGCATCGAAGATGCCACCGCTCCCGTTGGGTCGGGCGCGCGCGATGCGCGCGCGGCGGCGATGGGGCAGCCAGGCTATCTGCCCTTGTCCGGGGCGTGCCATGTCACGCGATGAAGGCGCGGGGTGAGATGAACCGACGCTTCTCCGTCACTGCATCGGCATCTTGGCGCTGCGCATCACTTCGGATCGGGCCCTGCCTATGGGGCGTCAGCACTCCCGCGGGCTGGCAGCGCCGCAGACCTTGGACTTGCGATAGTGCCTTCGACCCTTGGCAGGGCGCGCTGCTGCACATGGATCTCCGCCTGATCGGATCCGCCGGCGACAACAGAACCCTGGCCCTGCCCCTGGCAGGGGCAAGCGCCCTCGGGGC
>LFIK01002213.1_pt1 | contig 15696 bp, 28 predicted proteins | sample 643401 | NCBI WGS metagenome assembly LFIK01 (sample SAMN03777447, study PRJNA286221) | soda lake metagenome | biome: soda lake; feature: Kulunda steppe; material: water; isolation source: sample T5-Br brine of Lake Tanatar-5 | place: Russia: Kulunda steppe | collected 2010-07
CACGTTCAGGGCTGGCAAAGCGGCTGCAGGTACAGGCGTATACACAAAGGAAGAGGGGGGGCAGGGCATGGGCTTGCAGCTGGGGCTGCACTGCCCCCACACAAGCTGCGTAGGGGCTGAGCTGCTGGGTGTCAGCTGGATGGTGGTGCAGTGGTTTTCAGGGGCTGCACTGCTGGGCGTCAGGTGGTGCAGTGGTTTCCAGGGGCTGTGCTGCTGGGCGTCGGGTGGTGCAGTGGCTGGATCAATGTCCGGCTTGGGCTTGAAGAGGCGGTGCTCCAGGGGGGGGGCGAGACGGTGTGCTGGGTTTGAGGTGGTGTGGTGGTTTTGGGGTGGTGCTGTCCTTTCGGGTTGAGTGTGGTGCTGGCGGATGATGAGGCTGCGCTGATGGGTTCTGAGGTGGTGAGGTGGCTGATGGGTTCTGAAGCGGTGAGGCTGTGCTGATGGGTTCTAAAGCGATGAGGCTGTGCTGATGGGTTCTGAAGCGGCTGGCTCAGTATCCTGATCACCTTCTGGGATACATAACAAACATTTTGCATTGGCTGCAGACCCTCTTCAAAAAAGGCAGCAGGCCCATCATTCCGGCCTTCTCACCTTGCACGTTCCCCCAACTTCCAAGTGAATGCGACCTTGCATGAGAAGCGCATGCTTGCCGGAATGTGCGCATGTGCACACGCATGCACGCACAAGCACTCCCTTGACGCTCTTCCCAAGTGCCTCCAAGATTGCATTCCATTCCTTTGCATTCCTTTCAATCATTTCCATTGCATTCCTTGCACTCCATTCCATTGCATTCTTTCCACTCCGTTCTATTGCAATCCTTCTCATTCCATTCCATCCTGTTCATTCCATTCCACTCCATCCCATTGCATTCTTTCCATTCCATTCCATTCCATTCCATCGGATTCCATTCCATTCAATCGTATTCCTCTGAGCATGCCTCACATCCATACCCCTTGAGCTACGAACCCGAGACACCCATGTACATGCCTTCGCCGCACCCTTGGGCACATACACGCGCACACACACGTACACACACGCACACGTGCATGCTTTTGCACGCACCCAGAGCTGCTCCTGCACGCCCGATGTCTGCCTGCATCGTGTCTGTCTGCCAGCTGAGCTTCTCACGCTCCAGGACCTCGATGGTGGACAGCCTCGTCACGCAAATGGCGCACACAATGAGGATGATGAAGATGATGGTGCGCGTGAACAGCAGGTGCAGGATCCTGCAGGCGGAACACGGTGCGCGTGGGTAGGAGATGCCACACATCTTCCTTAGGAACCTGTGAATGGAACACAGTGGGATCAAGCAACGAATGCAGGGAGCCTGCAGGGTGAGCACAGCGGATGCACAGCAGGTGCAAGCATACAATGCTCCGCCCCAACCTGGTCTGATGGGGGATACACACACAGCGGCTGCGCAATGCACACACGCCATGGAGCATTGGCTGGTGGTTGAGCCATGCCGCTCCTGATCAATCCAAGCACCGCGAGCACGCCCCCTTGCTCTGACACTGCTGGCATGGCTCCCCCTGTCTGAGCACCGCGAGCAGGAGCCCCCTGCCTTAGCACCGCTGGCATGGCTCCCTGTCTGGGCACTGCGAGCATGCCCCTTTGCTCTGGCCCCACGAGCAACAAATCCCTTGCCCAAGCACGGCTAGCACAGCGCGGTCCTATCCTATCCGTTCTGGTGCTGCCCCCTGCCCAAGCACTGCTTGCAGAACCCCACGTCTAAGCACTGCTTTCAGAACCCCTGCCCAGCACTGCTTCCAGACCCCCCTGCCCAAGCACTGCTTCCAGAACCCCCGGCCTAAAACTGCTTGCAGAACCCCCCGTCCAAGGACTGCATGTAAAACCTCCTGCGCTAGCACTGCAAGCAAAGCCTCCCGCGCTAGCACTGCATGCAAAGCCTCCTGTGCTAGCACTGCTGGACACATTGCCAGATATTCAGGGCCAAGCAGAGCAGCCATTGCATCATTCAGGTGCGCATGCGTGCAAGAATGTGCATGCATGTGTTTGCATGTGCATGTCTGCACGTTTGCGCGTGTGCAAGCGCGCACATGCGTGCTTGTGCAAGCATACAAGCCTGTGTAGGAGTGGCTCCTAGTCCTCACCTCTTGAAGGGGTTTATGGTCATGTTCTCAAAGATGTAGTCGCTCGGGGACACTGCTTTCCGAGTCTGCACGATGTACCTCCCATCCCGCATCAGCTGTGCGTACGTGGCCGCGGACCGGCCGTACAGCTTGCCTGCACACCATGGCTCATGCTGACACGCATAAATGACATGCCCAGTTTTTGTGCTGCACGTAGGCCAGGGGCTGGCAGAGCCAACAAATGGGATGCCTTACCATTTTGGCTGGTAAGCGCACACACGTGCCATGTGGATGTGGCCGCGTCAGGAGATGCTTGGTGCGGCCACCATACTCCCAGCAAACCAGCCAGCATGGCCAAAAGCAGTGTTGCCTCGCACGGGCCGCCTTGCAAGCTTGCATTCCCCGCATCAAGGGAACAAACACAACAATAAGGCAACACATGTCCACCCCACATTGTAACTTGCTTGCCCTGGCCTGAAAGGGAGGCTGGCATTAGTGCCAACGACATTCATGCCACTCGCTGAAGCACGCATGTCAGACTGGAGGCAAAATTGCTTCATCCATGGCCCAAATCAAGAGCATGACTTGGATTCAGGTCAGAACTGCACCCAGCACTACGGCAAGGTCTCATCTGTGGTAACGCGTGAAGCCCCCCAAGCAGCCGTGCATGCCTCACCCGCCCAGCCAAGGTATGGGCATTCCTTCAGACACCTCTGCTGCTCACTCATGCGGTTGAAGGTGACGAATGCGCCCTGCACAAACAAAATGATAATGGCAGATTGTCGCTAAGTGCTGCACTGCAGCCGTCAGGCAAACGTTGCAGGATGTCCTTCACGGAAGCTGCTCTGCGGCACACTGCCCAAGGCTCGGCGGCCTTAGACACTTTGCAGCAAGAGCCCAGTCAAAGATGCCGGCACCAAAGACAACCGTTCCCAAAGGCACTTTGGGGTGGGCCTGGGTGATCTGGCATGCTGTGTGTGTGCATGCTGTGTGTGTGCATGTGTGTGTGTGTGAAAAGCATGGTCCCTGCATGCGTGGAGCGCCAAAAGAGGCCATGCACGTGATCCAGGAGGGCAGCACTGACCTTGGTTTCATAGATGGCTTGCTTGGTCAAGTCCTCCAGTGCGCATCCTGTGTTATACTGCTCGAGGTCCTGCACACAATTCGCCGGACATCTCCATGAGCCAGTGGCAATCCTGTGTAGCCACAGCTACAGTCACAGATAGACACAGCTACAGTCACAGACACACAGCTACGTGTACGCATTTGCGCTTGCATGCGCCCTTGCAGATGCATTTGAAGAGGCCAATGGTCAACAGTGCATGTGTGTGCACATGCGCACACGTGCACACCCACAAAACCACAAAAATGGCACGCATCCGCACGTTTATGGATGGCCGCATAGCAAAAAACACACAAACCAAAGCCAAACATTGCTGCATCCAACATTTGATGGTAGGGACTCAGCAAGGACGAGGAGCACATGGAGGCGACTTACAATCTCATTGTCTGACAAGTCTTCGGCTTCCTGTAGCTGCACAACCTTGTCAGCTGCAGGCGCAGGGTGCAAGAAGCATGGCAATGGGTGAGTACATGTCACGAGAACAGGAAGCAGCAAATGTTTATGATGAGTGCATGAAGCATACGGCAATGGGTGGGCACATGTCACGAATAGTAAGGGGCACATGTTTGTGATAAGCGCGCACAGGCCTGGAAGATTCACAAGCAAGGGCAATTCCTTCAAGCACATGTCCTCAATTTTTTGCATGCATAATTGCATGCAGAGTTGCACTCTGTGCTGCCAGGATTGGAGTCAGAACCTAGTACAAGGCATTCAGGGCAAAACCAACATGCAACATATCAGGCCACCAGCCACCAGCCACCAGTCACCAGACCCCAGTCACCAGTTACCAGTCAAAAGATACCAAACCAGTCACCAGTCAGACCCTTTTAGTGAGGAGGAGATCCTGATACCTGGCAAGATGATATGTATTGCTGAGGAGCCATTGTCGTACAGTTTCAGACATGACGCACATCGCTCCCCTTCCTCACGCGTATAATACACGCAATGATTGCTGTGTCCCATCCCTAACAATTATCAGTCAAAGCACAAGGCTCACTGCCTGCTCCACCTCCCGCTAATTCCCCTTTCATCAGGCCGTGGTGACACAGTCTTCACCAGCAGCAGCATCTAAGCACAGCCGCCCGGACGCTCAAAACCACAGCATTACCCACCAGCAGCTGCAGCTTTTTCCCGCTGCCCTGCCACACACTGAGTGTGAGTCACTTACTAAGGGCAGCATCACCCAGCGTCAGCAGCATTTTCCCGATTTCTCACCACACAGAGTGCAAGTCACTCACCAAGGGCAGCACTACCCTTGTCTCCCCGCTTTGCTGCTCTCTGAGCCCGCTTGGCTGCCCTTCTCTCCATGCTCTCCTTTGCTTGCTGGATCTGCTTGTCGCGGATGACCACATGCCTGGATAGTAGCGCGACAGCATGGCGTGCTATTACTCAAGCTGTGTGAAGACAGCAACATGCCTGGATAGTAGCGCGACAGCATGGCGTGCTATTACTCAAGCTTTGTGAAGATAGCAACATGCCAGCATGGTGCGGGAGTGAAAGATGCACGCACAACGACATACCTGCACAGTAGGGTGACAAGCTGCTGCTGCAATGTTGTAAGAATTGGATGCATGACAACAATCAGACTGACAGCGTGCCTGCCTGCTGTGCATTGGTTGTTTATAGGTGTAATGCCTTATTACGGGGGATGAAAAGCAGGATGCTGGCGGGGAGTGCGTGGATGGCGACATACCGATGCTTACTGATTGGAAGCTGTGCGCATACATGCCAGCTTGAGCAATGTCAAATGACGGCGTCTCTTCATGCTGTGCATTTGTGGCGTTTGTGTTTCGTACAAGATGCTGCACACGGTGGCTTTGGGTGCCCTCACAGCAGGCACTGCAGCATCGGGCCCTGGCACTGCGCAGGGGGGTCACCACTCGCTGCTTGTTTGCCAGCTTGCAGGCATACGGCAAGACCCCAGGAATTGTGCGCAAGGGAGCCACCACTCACTGCTTGTTTGCCTGCTTGCATGTGTGACACGACCCTCTGCTCTGGTTGTGCCCAAAGAGCATGTGTGACACGACCCTCTGCTCTGGTTGTGCCCAAAGAGCATGTGTGACACGACCCTCTGCGCTGGTGGTGCCCAAAGAGCCTCGCCAGAGGTTCTGGCCTTGCACCAGCGGGCACCCACATCGCCAGAGGTTCTGGCCTTGCACCAGCGGGCACCCACACATGTTCACGCTCCTGTCGACAGTGACTCGCACCCATTCCCATCCACCCTGTTACCCACACCAGTCTCATGGCCCTGTCGACAACCACTCATATTCACCTTATGACTCACACCCAGTTTCAAGTCCATCTCCTAACCTACGTCAGTCTCATGTTCACCTCATTACCCACACCAGTCTCTTGTCCCACGTTCACCTCGTTACCCACACCAGTCTCTTGTCCCATGTCCACCTTCTTACCCACACCAGTTTCATGTCCATCTCTTAACCCACACCAGTTTCATGTTCGCCTTATTATCCACACCAGTTTCATGTCCCCGTCCACAACCATTCGCTCTGCCTGCACCCGTCCCTGCTTTCCTTGGCACCCACTTGTTCATGTTTTCATTGATCTCCTCAAGAGTCCTGCGCAGCTCCTCGTCTGTTGCTGCCAGGCGCTCCCTCTGCCTCTCTGCAGCACAGGCACTTGCATGCACGCTGGACGCTCACACTTAGAAATGCACACATCTTCCTGCCTGCTTTTGTGTGCGCAAAGCGAAGGGCGTGCATGCATACCAAGGGCTTCCTCTCTGGGCATGAGGGTTCCACAAAAAAAAGTGTGCGTACCACAGCGATCACAGTGCAGGGCATGCACGCACACACAAGCATGCTCACATGCGCTCAAGATGGTGAGAGGGTCACAAAGACATGCTGTACCTGGCTGTCTATCAGAGATATAAGTGCTTGTGCATACACACAAACACAAATGCATGCACAAACACGAGTGTGCAAGTAGCAGCGCAAACGCCCACCTGTGAGCTGCTGCGAGGCCTGCAGCTCCCGCTGACCCTCCAGGGAGGAGGCCTTGGCGCACGCACGCAGCACCTTGGACATGTCCAGCAGGAGTGTGACGTCCATCACCTCCCCAAACTTGGAGAAGAACCGCCCCACCTGGGTCCCAGGTAAGCATGCGTGGAGTTGCGTGCGTGGAGTTGTGGCTGGCTGCATGTGAGGTCATGAGCCTGTCCGCAGGCCTTCAGAAGGTCTTGACAAGGCTCCATGGTTGGCATCATGGCTATGCCCATGAGTCAGGCACATCGATTGCCTCAACGCAGCACGGCATGGCCAGCGCAAGGTGTGCATTCCTTGCTTGTTTGGCCATAGCACAAGGTCCACCTTTTGGCCTGCTGATTTTGATTGCAGGCCTGGTAGTCTCCAGCCGAGCTGCCCCGGTCTTGTAGGTGCAGCTATGCCCTACTAGTAAACAAGCTACCCTACTAGTAAATAAGTAAATACATTTTTAAGTTATCCTTCATGTAAAAAGCTACCAGAAGCGGCTCAAGGTTGGAGCTGCACCATCCACAGGCTCAACAGCACCATGAAGGAGCTGCCCCAGTCAGCCAGCAGACCCACCAGCAGCACGTAACTTCATACAGACCTGTGCACTTAGTCGCCCTTGTACATACACATATCCACGAAAGCATGTGCACGCAAGCATACACACCCACCCGTCCACCCACACCCACACAAACACCTTCACCCACACTTGCACCCCGCATACCTGCACACATATCCGCACACACACGCGCGCACATGCACGCACCTCATGCACCCCGGCGTGCCTGGGAAGCCCGGTCACCAGGACGGCATAGTCAGAGACCGTGAGACTCGAGCTGCTCACGTCGCTTTCAAACTTTCTTGCCTGCAGGGCCAGGCATTCATGCCATTGCTCAGGACTGTACGAAGAAAGCTGACATGCTCGCTGGAGGCATGCACCCCATCATGCTGACTGAGGGCATGCATGCTATGGCCTACTGTGGGCATGCATGCCATGCCTTGTGGGGAGTGCGCATGCCGTGGGCAAGAACGCCATCCTGCTTGTTGTGAGCGCGCATGATGCCGTGCCTTGTGGGAAAATGTGCACACCGTGGCCTGCTGTGGGCAGGGCCGTCGGGACCGGCTGCGTTTGAGGCATTTCTGAAACAGGTGGTGCATGTTTTGTCAGAGGCACTCTCATGCGCATGACGCCGTGCTGTGGAGCCGATTGCACAGCCAGTCATTCTGCTGTGGAGCTGATTGCGCAGCCTGTCATTCTGCTGCGGAGCTGATTAAACAGCCAGTCATTCTGCTGCGGAGCTGATTGAACAGTCAGTCATTCTGCTGAGTGTGATCATGCTGAGTGTTATCAACTTCGCGCGAAGGGGCACAGGCACTTCAGGTGCAAGCTGAGAGGCCCAAGGGCTCGAGGCTCATGCACACCACCACCATGGATGGATTGCTCAGGAGAAATGCATGGTTGTGGGATAGGTCCTTATCCCTGGTGTACCAGGCACACCATACATGCGTACATACCCAATGTTTGTAGCATGTGTGTTCTCGGTCAGGCAGGCGTGTGCCTGCGGCTTACCTTCCAAGTGTACACAGAGACCAAGAAGACCATAAGCACCACGCCAACCACATCCAGCAGGGAGATCCCTGCAGTGAGTGGACACACACAAGCGCGTAGACATGCGTTGACGCGCATGTGCAACGCGTGGGCGCATGCGGGAGTGTGGGCACGCATGGATGTGCATGCGTGGCAGCTTGACAAAAAGGGGGGGTGCATGCACCTGCGGTGTAAGGGAGTTCCAAGGGGACCTTGGGTGGCATATGTACAGACCTTGGGTGACATGTGACAGACCTTGGGTGACATGTGACAGACCTTGGGTGACATGTGACAGAACTTGGGTGGCATGTACAACCGCCCCCACCCCCACAGAGGGCCGTTGCATGATCTGTGCACGCTTAGCTCCACTGGCGCCTGGCTTTTGGTAAAAGGTGTCAGAAAGCAAAGAGCGACGGAGCCTGCCTCGGAACAGACTCAGCAACACAGCCTCTGCCTCAAGAGGATGGCTTTCAGGAGAGCTCTGCATGCATCTGCGCCTTAACATGCGTCCGTGCCTTTACGGCAGCTCAGGGTCTGCCACACTGCCCTTGCTGGAGTGTCCAAGCACGCCTCCTGCTTAAGTATAGGGATATGTGTCCAAGCATTTGCAAGCCTTTCCCTTTCAGAAGACTCCCACTTGGCATGTGGTTGGTTATGTTAGGGTTGCGCTCCTTGTTCTGCCGTATCTGGCCCCTCGCCCCAAAGCTGGAGCCTGTCAACTGAGAAGCTGTAGCCCAGGGGCACTCACTCCTCAAGCCTCGCCAACAGGCAGTCTGCGTCTCACCCCCTCACCTCCACACCAGTGATTCTTTAAAGGTTCTTAGAAAACTTGGTTTCAAGTCTCACACCAAAACGTCATTCTTGGAATTCTACGTTTTACGTCTTATACCTTGACTGGCCCAGCCCGCCGGGAGGCCGCAGGCATTGGAAAGTGTGGATATGTTCTTTCACATCAAATACAAAGCCTTCTGCAGGTTTTTGCACATGTACCATGCGGTCGCAGCACTGTCGTTCATCCTCTCAAAAATTCCCAACCAATGTCTAATTTCAAGCACGTCTCTAACCTCAGCAACTCTGTTATCTGTCTACCCCTTCACTCCACGACGCTTCTTTACACTGAGCCATTCCTTAATGGCAGCTGGGTATAGGAATGACTCCACACTGTGCTCAGATGTCTACCCCCGAGCGCAGCACGTCAGGTGCTCCTGCTGCAGCCTGTTGTGCTGGGGGTTCCGGACGTACTTCATTCATAGCGCTGAACATGCGCTCGTCCTCCACTGAGCCTAGCAACATAACCATCACCAACTCTGCCAGCTTTAAGAATTCCCCAAATCGCTGGCGCCCCCATAAGCGCTCTTGCTCCTGCCAGAATTCCAGTGGGGAAAGGTGCTGAAGTGCTTTTCGGCTTGCTGTCAGATTCATCACTGCCAAAATGGGCAAGAGGGTCTGCGTCAAATGCTGCTGCTGCTTTGGTAAAAGCTGCAGGTCACCATGAACAGCTTATCAGCTGCTTCTCCCCCATCACCCAGCCAGTGCCTGCGCTCAGGGTGCCCCTCTGGCGGGGTCTGCTGCAACCACTCAGCTTGAAACTTGTTGGTCACACCATGGTCCCTCCCACTCAAGCATGCTCCATCACTCTGTCCCTTCTTCACCCTTGGCCTCTTGCTGGGCTTCTCATTGCCACTCAATTCTAAACACTTCGGAAAATCATAGAATTTTTGGAGATTTGAAGGTGTTCTAGGGGTCTCTGAGGGCCCTAGAAGGCCAAGTGACCCTCTCTCACAGGGGTTTCGGACGCCCCAAGTCGACTTCACGTCGTTTGCCAAAGTGGGACTTCCTTGGTTTTACGCCGAATGACGTCATACGTCGCCTTAAAAATCCCCTTTCAAAACACTCGCACAGCAGAAAACCTATCTTTTTCATGGCGTTTCCCACCTGCTGTGCGCCCCCTGTCCCCTCCAAACGCCCAACTCACACAGCAGGAAGGCGTTCTTCCTCATGGGCCCGTGCCACACATTGCCGAGCTCCGTGTTCATCCAAGACAGTGTGGAGTTGGGGTCCACTCGCTGATCCACGATAGCAGCAAATGTTGTGCTCAGCAGGCTGGGCTCCTCATAAATCTGCAAGCAGCAGCAGCATGGAGATGGCCCGCAATGGCAGCAAATGCTGTGCTCAGCAGGCTGGGCTCCTCATAAGTCTGCAAGCAGCAGCAGCATGGAGATGGTCCACAATGGCAGAAAATGCTGTGCTCAGCAGGCTGGGATCCTTATAGATCTGCAAGCAACAGCAGCATGGAGATGGTCCACAATTGCAGAAAATGCTGTGCTCAGCAGGCTGGGCCCCTCATACATCTGCAAGCAGCAATGGCATGGAGATGGCCCACAATGGCGGCAAATGCTGTGCTCAGCAGGCTGGGCCCCTCGTCTATCCGCAAGCAGCAGCAGCAGAATGGAGTTGGGGTAAAGGCTGGAGAAGTAATGGGCAGCAGTGGTAGCCTAACGCCTCAGGGCAGCAATTGCGCATGTTGCTCCCGCACATCTGCGCGAGCTTCCACTAGTCTGTCGCCATAAATGCTTGCGCGCCCACAAAAGAGCACACACGCGCACGTTCCAATGCACACGCATGCAGTTGTGCATGTGCATGGAGGCAGGGCAATCCCCTGAGCGGTCAATTGTTCTCTGTTTCATTTTCCTAACTTTCTTTTTTATAACAAGACTTTCTGTTAGCAAATGTAAGAAAAGAATGCAAGGCCGCGTGCATGGATGGCAGTCCTCACCTTGACCCCAAACTCATGGTTGCGTTTGTTGGCTTCGTCTGTGAACACTGAAGTATTGATGACGATCCAGTAGGGAATCTGCAAGGAGCACGCGATTAAAAAGCTCCCTGTACAAAGGCACTTTTCTGCGCATGAGACTATGAAACAAGCCTTGACTGGCAGGTGCAGCTCGATCAAGAGGGCATGAGTGGCTCTGACAAGTAATCTAAAGAGCACTGTGATCCATTTTTTTAGCCTAGCACTTCCTTAATAAGTGTGAAGTCATTTAGAAAACCAAGCATGCATCGAAAACGCTGCTGCTTAATTGATGAAAGCATGAAAACGCACTGCCAAGAAGGTGATACAAGCGAACAGGATGAGCAGCCATTCGAGGATCTTGAAATACAGACCGATGCCAACCCTGGATTATGCACAAGGGTCAATCACTGTACACTTTTTGAGGGCATGATACTGGGTTGAATGTGTGAATATCTGATTCTGCAACATAGTACAAAATGTGGAAGGGTAACACTTCTCTGCAACCGTCCTCAAAAGCACGCCCGATAAAACTGAGTAGCCGGGTACTGGCAGGTCATTAGGCTGAATACAACACAAGTGATCCAATCTGTTTTACAACCCTCAAAGCCATGAGCCTAAAATACTCCAAACAGCTTTCTTTTTTCTGTGCCGGTGCGCCTATCCATGACAAGCGCTGTCAAGGATAGACGCTTGATTTTGAGCTTTTAAGAGGTACACACATTCACCAGAAATTTCCTTGCAACCTCCCAGTACGCACCCAAGTCTCTTTCCCAACTCAGCACAGCTCGCAAATGTGATGGCATCCTTGGGAGGTCTCCTTCGCTCGGCATTCAGCTTTGCCTGCAGGGGAGCACTTGCATTAGATCACCTTCAAGCCCCAAAACGGCTTGGAAGATGCAGAACACCAAGCGCTTTCTAAGATTTTTGCACAGGTATAACACAAAGTTTTTCTGTTTACCTGTGGAGCATGCTTTATGCAGGCAATTTGTTCCATTGAAGGCCAGAGAATGAAAGCGTATGTGTGCACGGATTATGCTCCATGCATGCGCACGCTTGCTTGCACTTAGCCTAAATGGCTCTCATGTTATTGCAGCTCTTGCAGTAGCTTGCAGTAGCTCAGCTTGCATAAATTGTGAAGTACATGCAGCTTGCGTGTAGCTGTGACAACTGGCTGTTGCTGTTACCAAGTGATCTGTTGAACAGGTCCGCAATGCAAGCCTCCCCCGCAGAGTTACAGCAGAGCCGCACCTGAGCAATCTGCCTGTGCTTCATTTCCAAGTCGCCTTGAGCTTCCAAGCGCTCATCCTCCCTAACAGAGGAGGCATCAAATGGTAGAACGCTTTCTGGCTCCTCCTCCACTGCCAACGCATACTTCCTTTCCTGCTCGCTTTCCATGCCGTGCTCGTCGCTGGCGGGCGAGCGCCCAGCGGAAGCGTCCCTGCTGAAGAGGCAAAGTTGCACGACTAGCTCGCTCAGTAGATCTGTAAGTTATTTTGAGACAATAGGTACGTTGTATGACCGACCAACACCAAAGCATCCCTCACCTGCTTGCGAGGGGCTGCAGAGAAGCTGGTCAGGCGACCGGATTGACTGAATGGACGTCCTGGAATTCGGCTTAAACATGAGAATAAAACTTGAAGGGCAGCGACTGACTGGCCCTTGCTGGAATACAGTCAACAAGCATGAATCAGGAATCAGGAACAGAACACCAAATTTACAACAACTAAAATTCGAATTTGTTATGTGTAATGTTAATCACGATATATCCTCAGCTGAGCCTTGAGTGCCTGCAATGGCTGTCCTGCCCAGCAATACGTAATGGGTGCATACGTGTGGAGGAGGAAAGATAATGCCAGCTCACAGCAGGGTGGCGCTGCTCCAGCTCAAACAAGCAACCTTAACCCCAATGCCTCTCCCTTCAAAGGGGGGGCAAAAACTACATTGGTGCCGCCTGGCATGTCTGCACCCATGCAGCAGCCACAGCACAGCGGCACCCTGCCTCAGCAAGCACAACCCGGTGTAAACACCCAGGCTGCACTTAGGCACAAGCGCAAGCCTCCGCCCCTACTGCAGCAGCAGCTGCAGCAGCGGCAGGAACCTGGGGACCAGCAGGGGCAGCAGGAGCACAACCTACTGCACCTAGGTCAAAACAAGAAGCCGCGCTTCTCTTACGTGGGCGGTGCCAGCAGCGGCAGCGGTGCGCAGCCTGCTCCTGTTGCCCAACAGATTGGCCTCCAATGCTCCCAAAACAGCCAGGCAAGCCATCAACCTCCACTGGCCACACACCCTGGGCAGCCCCCACCTGCACCAGCATCGCACCCCTTGCCTGCCAGGCCCCAAGCGCCCGGCCGCCCACGACCACTGATGCAGCAGCAACAGCAGCAGCAGCAGAGGCCACCTGGCGCGCCCGCCACTCCCTCAGTGACTGCCCCTTCCAGAGGGCAGGGGAGCGGCAGGCCTGCAGCACAGGCCTCGGCAGCACAGGGCCACCCCTCAGCACACAAGTCGCCGCATACGCAGTGGTCTGCGCCACCAACCGGCCAGTGCGCCCCCTCCCCCCAGCACGAGCCTTCAAAACCTCAAGGCAACAAGCCTGCAGGTACGCGCATCGTGCGGCCCTCGTGGCCACAGAAGCTTTTGCAGCGTCAGGGCCACTTGCGTGCCCACATGGGGCGCTTGCATGCATGGAGGTGTGCTTACAGGTACAGCCTTGCGGCTGAATCTGCGCCATCAGGTGCGTACAAGGGACTGTCAGACATCTGGTAGTTGGCTTGCCCTAGCACATCGGCAGTGTGCTGACAGTAGAGGGGTCCTAAGACCACCAGCCTGCTCAGGTCCCTCCTCAAGGCACGCATTAGTGTGTGCGTGTATGTGTGTGTATGTGTGTGTGTGTGTGCGTGTGTGTGTGTGTGTGTGTGTGTGTGTGTGCGCGCGCGCTGCGTGCGCGTCCGCTTGATTGTGTGTGTCCCAAATGTCCGTCCAAGGAACGCATGCATGATTGCAAGCACAAACATGCATGCATGCTCGTATTCCATTTGTTTCCAGGCGATGCCGCCGCAGCGCTGGCAGCAAAGCAGGCTGAGCTGGAGGCCTTACGGCGCCAGCTGCACCAGCGGGAGAAGTTGCTTGCCCAGCAGAAGGTACATGCGCAGCCTAGCACCTTGGACGTCCATGTGGCAGTGCCAGGGAAAGCCTGCCCAGACCGACCTGCGAAGGCTGCTGTCCTGCTCTCTCAAGTAGCACAGTCGTGCAGATGACTGAGTGGCTGTCCTCTGCCCACAAGCTGGAAATGACTGTGAACTCACTCTCTGCATGACCGGGGCGTCCCTGCCTTTTGTCAAAGACTTGCGGGTATGCATGGTCACACCTCTGGGTATGCACCCCCAGCTGCCTGGGTATGCATGGTCTCACCTCTTAAGTATGCATGGTCACACCTCTGCGAATTAGCACCCCCAGCCGCCACTGCTGCTGCTGTGTGTTTGTGCGCCTGTGCCTGCCTATGCTTGTGTGCTCCTAGGCGAGTGTTTGCAGGCCTCATGCTCGTACTCCAATGCATGAGCTGGGTGGAAAAACTTCTGGTGCCTGCAGCAGCCATGCAGACTTGAATTTCTCCTCATTCACCAGTGTCTGTGCATGTCATACTTTGCACATGCCGTACAGGAGCAACAGGCTGCCAAGCAAGCTGCCAAGGAGGCAGCCAAGCTTCAGCAGCAGGTAGGCAGAGACAAGGAGGGCAGCAATTGAGGTTGCCCATCATTTTTCAATGTGCTTTGGCTCCAAGTATGTGCAGCCCTGCGCTTTCAAGCTCTCAGGAGGGAAGGTCGAGGCATAACATGCCACTCTCCATACGGCTGCTGGGCATGCCTTTGCAATGAAACTGCGGGTCAGTGCGCCAAATGCAGCAAGTGGCAGCATTGCAGCTATGCCTAGACATGTAATGCACTGCGGCGATTGTGGCGCACCTCACTTGCCTCTGCGCTGCACCCTGCAGGCAGAGGTGCAGCGGCGCAAAGCGCAGCTGGAGAAGGGTTTCCGCTCAATGGCGCATGCAAGGTGTGGAGATTGGGTTTGTGGGTGGCTGGGGGAAAAGTCAGGGAGAGTGTGGCGGTTTTGATTCATTGCCGCATGGGGTACGCAGGGGTGCTTCCTTGGGCACTAGCAAAGGAACCGAGCTCCCTGTTTCCAGGATCCTGTAGACCCCTATCATATCATACCACTTCTAGTATGGGTATGACATGTGCAGAACCATCTGGGGGCATGGAGCCTCTTGAGGTGGCAGCAGCGCAATCTGACAGCACCCATGTGCAGTGGCAGTGCTCAGCAGCTATTCCGGTGACGGTTGCGCTGTGTCTTAGGGCTCATATGCACTGACCCCGCACAGTGGTGCCTAACAGGTGTAGAGGTTTGTGTTCTACATTAAAAAAATGTGGGCGCCAACAGCTGCGCATACCTTGCATGATGCTAGTTGCCTTGATCGTGTTCTCATGCAGAGGCACTTGTCAGGGCGGCAAGGCCACAGCGTTGTAACAAGCAAATCACATGGGAGCGCGCCTCATGCTGTGCCCCAACCGCAGCGTTGTAGCAAGCTGTCGTTAACTGTTGTTAGCTGTTGTTACTGTTATTACTGCAGCGTTGTAACAAGCAAATCACATGGGAGCGTGCCTCATGCTGTGCCCCTACTGGAGCGTTGTAACAAGCTGTCGTTAGCTGTTGTTAGCTACTGTTACTGCAGTTACTGCAGCGTTCTAGCAAGCAGATACATGGGAGCGCGCCTCATGCTGTGCCCCAACTGCAGCGTTGTAACAAGCTGTTGTTAGCTGTTGTAAGCTGTTGATAGCTGTTGTTACTGCAGCGTTGTAACAAGCAAGTCACATGGGAGTGTGACTCATGCTGTGCCCGTACTGCAGGCCAATCTCTGTGTCCTGCTCCTTTGGACGCGCCTATGCGTGTTCCCTCACGTGCACGCATGTGTTCGCACCATACACACACTCCACACAGACTCAACACATTCCCTCGCATGCACAAACACGCGAGCACACACACACACACACACACACACACACACACACACACACACACTCCAAATAGATTTGACACACGCGTGCACGCGG
>LFIK01002214.1_pt1 | contig 15692 bp, 17 predicted proteins | sample 643401 | NCBI WGS metagenome assembly LFIK01 (sample SAMN03777447, study PRJNA286221) | soda lake metagenome | biome: soda lake; feature: Kulunda steppe; material: water; isolation source: sample T5-Br brine of Lake Tanatar-5 | place: Russia: Kulunda steppe | collected 2010-07
GCCGTGCTGGCCCTTCAGGAAATGGACATGCATCGCAAGGTCCAGCTCATCGTCTCGGGCGGCATCTGCAATGGTGCCGATGTCGCGAAGGCCATCGCGCTGGGCGCTGATGCAGTCGGTATCGGAACGGCGGCGATGATTGCCATCGGTTGCAACGCGCCACGCTGGGAGTCCGAGTACCGCGCCATCGGCTCGGCTGCAGGATTCTACGAAGATTATCAGTCCGGTCAGGACCCGGCTGGCATTTCCACGCAGGATCCCGCACTCGCCGCGCGGCTTGATCCGGTTGCCGCGGGCCGGCGGCTCGCCAACTATCTGCGCGTCCTCACGCTCGAGGCGCAGACGATTGCCCGCGCCTGCGGCAAGTCGCATCTGCACAACCTCGAACCCGAGGATCTGGTTGCCGTTACCATCGAGGCGGCAGCCATGGCGCGGGTTCCACTCGCCGGCACCGACTGGATTCCCGGACACAGCGGAGATCGCTTCTGAACGGCGACGCAGAGCTGCCCAAAACGCTGCAGACCCGCAAGTTGAGTGCCGACGGGGATCGACCGCTTGAGCGCTACATCGGTGCCGTGATTCGGCAGGCGCGGATCGACCGACAACTGACCATCGCCGATGTTGCCCGGCTTGCCGGTCTCAGCCGCGGCATGGTCAGCAAGGTCGAAAACGCCCAGGTCGGCCCCAGCCTCGATTCGCTGAACCGGATCACCAGCGCACTCGGCCTGACGCTGGGGAGGCTCTTTCGTGACTATGAGTCAGCCGAAGGCAGCGCGCAGCTGATCCGTGCCGGCGACGGACTGGAAGTCGTCGGTCGGGGTACCCGTCAGGGGCACACCTACCACCTGCTCGCCTATCAGCGTGGCCGCCATACCCGCTTCGAACCGTTTCTCATTTCGATGGACGACGACAGCGAAGCGTTTCCCGCATTTCAGCATGAAGGCACACAATTCATCTATATGCTGCAGGGGCAAATCGACTATCGCCACGGCCAGACCGTCTATCCATTACGGACCGGCGACGCGTTCACGTTTGATGCGCGCGTCCCACACGGGCCGGTGCGTCTGGTCGAGGTGCCGATCCGGTTTCTTGCCATGACCGTCTTCGATGCGGATACTGCGAACACTGAGAGCCGTTGAAGCGGACTGAAATCATTCTGATCCCGGTCGCAATGATCGGAAATGACAGACTGGATCGACTACCGGTGATGAATACCGGACAAGACAAGAAGGACTTCGCCTTGCACACACCTGACGATCTGCTGGCCAACAATCGACGCTGGGCACATGCGCATCGTCTCGAGGATCAGGCATTCTTTTCTCGCCATGCATCCGGTCAGCAGCCGGAGTTCCTGTGGATTGGCTGCGCAGACAGCCGTATTCATGCATCGGACATTGTCGCCGCCGAGCCCGGGCATTTGTTTGTCCACCGCAATATTGCCAATCAGGCCAGTCCGACCGACCTCAACAGCCTGGCGGTCATCGACTATGCGGTCAACGCGCTCGGCGTGCGGCATATCATCGTCTGTGGCCACTGCGGGTGTGGCGGTGTTGCCGCCGCGCTGCAGCCGACCTGCAGCGGACTGGTCAGCCACTGGCTGCAACCGTTGCGCGAACTGGCATTCAAGCACCAGGCCGAATTGGACGCACTCACCGATCACGATGCGCGCATCACCCGCCTTGCCGAAATCAATGCGATCGCGCAGGCAGTGAACATTGCCGCGTCGCCGATCGTGCAGCTCGCGTGGCAGGCCGGGCGGCCGCTCAGCGTCCACCCCTGGATCTACGAACTGGCCGACGGCCTGTTGCGGGATCTGGGTGCCGCCATGGACAACAACGCGTCGCTGCACGCCGTCTGCGCGCGGGTCTGAGCAACACCAGGGCCGCTCTTTGTCGAAGCGCCTGCCGTTCATGTCATGAAACGCGACCGTTGGTCCGGAAACGCTTGTCGACAGCGCAAGTCGCATGCAGTCTGGAGCTGTCACACTGACGCTGGACCAGACAGTTGTATACAGTTGTTTGCAGACTGGTGCTCGCGCTCCGTTTGCCAGCATGAGGATCCGCTTTCATGGACGAACCTTCCGCGCAGGGCGCTCGATCGCGCGCCTCGACCCACGTCCGATCACGGACCACCCGCTCCGTCGACGGGTTTGCTCTGCTCGACGTGCTGGTTGCCATCAGTCTGCTCGGTATCGGCACCAGTGCCGCCCTGCTCCTGCATCTGCGCGCCAGTCAGGCGGTGTTTCACGCCGCGCAGTCCGAACGGGCGACGACACTGGTCCGGAGCCTTCATGAGCAACTGCAACACGACCCTACGCTGGCAGCAGCACTGCGTGCAGACGGTGGCGGTGGCTTCGAAGCAGATGGCAACAGCTGTGAGCCGCAGACCGAGACGGCTGCGATGCGGCGCTGGCAGGCCAAGGTGGCATGTGAGCTGCCGAATGCCACAGTCACATGGACCGCCGACAAGACGTTGCTGCAGATTACACTGAGCTGGGGCGAAACAGGCCATGCCGATCAGCCTGCAACCGAGCCGGTGCCAGAGCGACACCACCTCGCCGCGTCGCTGCCCTGGCCGCCATGAACCAGCGCGCACAACCGGCGACGGCCGGATTCACGCTGGTCGAGGTATTGATCGCGCTCGCCATCGGCGCATTGCTGAGCGCAACGCTGGTCGGTTTGCTGGCAACAACCAGCCGCCTCGCCGCGCGTCATGCCGCAATGTCCGGCATTCAGGAGTCCACGCGCACCGCACTGGCCATCCTGCACCACGCCATCCTCGCAGCCGGTTTTGATGCCTGCAGCGGCGCGACCCACTGGCAGGGGCTCGACGTCACGAGTGCCGGGTTCGATGCAGGCCTGCATGACCGGGTCGACGCCATTGTGCTCAACGCTCGGCGCCATCGCCGCCATGCGCGCGGTGATCAACTTGTCGTTCAGACCATGGTTGCCTTGCCGAGCATCGACGTCGTTGGCGAAAACACCATGCCTCAGCCGCATCAACCCAGCCTGCGGCTGCGCGCCCCGGCACCCTGGATCGACAACGGTGATATCGTCCGGCTGGTCGGTCTCGATCTGGGTGTCTGCCTGAGTCTGCAGCGCAGTAACGGGCCCAGCGGCTTGCTGCTCGCGCGGGACGCCGGGCTGCATCAGCCGGGCAACCGGCCGGTTGCCGATGATCAGCCGACGCTGTCCGGGCGCATGCTGGTCCATGCCCCCGAGCGCACCCGCTTCTTTGTCGCCGAGTCAACGGTCATGCCGGGCCATTACAGCCTGTTTCGGGCCCGTCTCGGCGAGGGCGATCGCGCGCTCGAGCTGCTGGAAGGTGTTTACGATCTGCGCGTCGAGTACCTGGTTGCCAGCGCCGGCGGACCGGTACAGGCGCGACGTGCCAACGATCCGACGCTGCTCGCGCTCGGCCCGTCGGCCATCGTGGGCGTGCGACTGCATCTGCTGATCTACGGGGTCGACGTCGACCGTCTGCCGGCGCCTGCGCGCGTCCCTGTCGCCATTGCCGGCGAGCCGTTCGACCCACCCGATGACCGGTTGTATCGTTCGATCACTCGAACCGTTCACCTGCGCAACCCGCACCGTCAAAACCGACGTCGAAACCGATCCAACCCGCGCAACAGCGCAGTCCGACACTGTTCCACCGAGACCCCCACCGCATCGGATGCAAGCGGCGGCAGTGTGCTGATCGGCGTTCTCGGAATCATGCTGCTTGTGACGCTGCTGACCGCCACCGCCGCGCAGGATGCTCTGCTGCAGCTGCGATTGGCAGCTGCGCAGCGCAGTCAGCTGCACGCTCAGCTCGGCGCCGAGGCTGCGCTGCAGCAGCTGGCCAACAGGATCGAGCAGGATACGTTCGACCATTTGACTCGGCCGGTCATGGCGCTGGTCACCGGCGCCGAGTGGCGGCAGGCGTTACACGTCTACGGCAGCACGCTGCCGATCACCACACCAGACGGGGCAATGCGGCCAGCGCGTGGCACGATCGTCGCACTGGGGCTGATCGAACGGCTTCCCGACGCCGTCCCACCCGCCGCCGAGACCGCATCCGAGACTGAACCAGATGACACTCCTGACAGCGACGCATGGCTCGCGCCGGAACGTTTCCGGCTGACGGTGCTGGTCAACACGTCCGGCGGCGGTGAAACGCTCCTGCAGACGGTTGAGCAACGCCACGCAGACGCTGCCACCGGCGGCGACGGCGCGGCGACAGCCACACTGCAACGCCTCAGCTGGAAACGCATCCCTTGAGCACGGCACGTCATGCATCCGCATCACAGCCACCTGGCGCAGCCTGGCGAGGCTTCACGCTGGTCGAACTGTTGCTTGTTCTCGCGATGATCGGAGTCCTGCTCGGACTGGCACAAGGCGGCTGGCGCAGCCATGTGGAACAGGCGCAGCGCGCCGATGGCGAACGCGCGCTGCTGGCAGCGGCAATCGAACTCGAATGGTGCCTGCTGCAGGAGTTGCCCGCATCCGACTGCCCGCTGCCGACACACTCTCCACGCGGGTATTATGCATTGACGCTTGATGCCGAGGACTGGCCTGCGTATCGCCTGTCCGCCGACGCCGAGCGTGGTGCCGTCCGGCATGGCGATTGCGCGGCACTATCGTTGCAGCGCAATGCGGAGATTTTGCCGGTGACCTGCCGTTGATTTATGCTGATTGTGACATTGTCACGTCTCTCTTTGGTTGAACAGGATGCTTACTTGATGCGTATCTCATCGCTATACCGCCATGGTCTGGTTCTCGTTTGTGCCGCGCTGTTGCTGCTCGCCGGCGTTGCGCCGGTACAGTCGTCGATGGTCGGAACCGAGCAGCTGGTTCAGCAGCAGACGCTGCAGGCAGAGCGTCAACGCCTGCTCGGCCTGCTCGCGCGAGACGATGTTCGCCAGCAACTGAGTGCGCTCGGCGTCGACGCCGAGCTTGCCGCGCTGCGTACCGAGCGGCTCGGCAGCGAGGAACTGCAAGTGCTCAACACGCAGCTCGATGAGCTGCCTGCCGGCGCAGGCGCCGGAACAGTGATCGGCATTGTCGTGTTGTTCACGCTGGTGTTCATCGTCACCGACAGCATCGGCGCGACCGATATCTTCCCGTTCATCAATCCGGTGCGCTGATTCACCCGCGAGTGCCGACGATGGCGAGGCCGTACCGACAGCGGATTGCGTCACGTTGGTGCTGGCTGGTTCTCGTGGTGATACTGGTCGGTGGCTGCGCCACCGGCCAGTTCGGTCGTCTCGATGACCTGGCAGCAGTCGATGCCGAGCGATTACCTGCCAGGGTCGAACTCACCGACGTGGCGTTCTTTCCGCAACGTCGTTATCAGTGCGGCCCTGCTGCGCTCGCCACGGTGCTGCTGCCTTTCGACCCTGAAGTGAGCGCTGACGCGTTGGTCGACGAGGTCTATCTACCGGCACGGCAAGGGTCATTGCAGATCGAGTTGCTGGCAGCGACCCGTGCACGCGGGCTGATCCCGGTCGAACTCGACGGTTCACTGCACGCAGCATTCGCAGAACTGGCTGGCGGGCGGCCAGTGCTGGTGTTCCAGAATCTCGGTTTTGCCTGGCGGCCCTATTGGCACTTTGCCGTGCTGATCGGCTATGACCTCGAACGGAGCACCGCCATCCTCCGATCCGGCGCGCACAAACGGCGAGAAATCCCGCTACGAGTCTTTGATCGCACCTGGGCGCGCACTGGCCGCTGGGCATTCGTTGTTTCCCCCCCCGACACACCCCCCACCAGCGCTGATCCGCTCAGCTGGACGCGGGCTGCCGTTGCTCTGAACGCAGCAGGGCACGATGCCGCAGCACTGACCGCGCACAAGGCAGCAACCCGGCGCTGGGACGATAGTGCGCTGGCGTGGATTGCCCTTGGCAACGCCCGTCACGCCGGCGGCGATACCGATGGCGCGCTCGCTGCCACGCTGCGCAGCATCGCGGTCGAACCGGAAGCCCATGCCGGCTGGAACAACGCCGCATTCCTGCTCGGCGAGCGTCAGTGTCGGCGCGATGCGCAACGCGCAATCAACTGCGCGATCAACCTCGCTCCAACGCATGCCACCTATCGCAGCACCTATGCGACTGTCTTCGGCGAGACAACCGCCGACGGCATCGCCTGCCCGCCCCTGCCTGCCTGCCCGATTGCCGGGCCAGGCTGGCCACAAGCCGCGCCTCGCGACAAGCGCTGACACGCTGCGCGCATCACAAACGCATCCGTTGTAGAATCACCACCCGTTCGAACAAGGAACCGCCGCGCAATGAATCGATCGATTTCGATGGCATTGCTTGCCATGTTGCTGCTCAGCATGCTTGCGCTTGCCGCACACGGAATGCGCATCCCGCCGAACCAGGTGCAGCGCATCATCGACAGCGGCGAGCTTCGCGTGGTCGTCAACCACGCGCCAACCAGCACCTACCCCACCTCCGATGGCCTTGCCGGGCTGGAATACGAGCTGGTGCGAAGCTTTGCGGGGGCGCTCGGCGTCGAGCTCACGTTGCTGATCGCCGACACCGAAGCTGACGCGTATCAGGCACTGCGCAGCGGCGCTGCCGATCTGATTGCCGCCAATCTCGATCAGGGCCAGTCCGGCGCAATCGGCAGCATTCGCTACAGCAGCTCGATCTTCTCGCTCCAACCAGTCTTGATCATGCGCAAGAACGGCCCTTTGCCTGCCGACCTGGTTGCCCTCGGCGCGCTTGACGACGCGGTTCTTGTCGTGCCGGACAGCACGGCAATCAACAATCGACTGCTCGCGGCGCGCGCCGAGCAGCCGGCATTGCGCTGGGAAGTCAGCGCCGCGCATCCCGAGCAGCTGCTCTATGGGGTCTGGAATGGCGACTTCGACTTCACCGTGGCCGATCAGCTGAGCCTGATGAAAACGCAGAATTTCTATCCCGAGCTGCGCGTTGGCCCGCCGATCGGCGAGCCCCGCGAAATCGCCTGGGCGACTGCAGGCGGCGACGACGCATCACTGGCCGACGCGATCGAGATTTTCCTGTCTGCGTGGCGCGACAACGGCCGGCTCGCCGACATCAAGGAACGCCATCTCGGACACCTCGATCAGTTCGATTACGTCGAGACACGGGTGTACCTGCGGCAGATCACCGAACTGCTTCCCGAGTACCGCGACACGTTCATCGAAGCAGCGGAAACCTATGCACTCGACTGGCGGCTGCTTGCCGCAATGGGCTATCAGGAGTCGCACTGGAATCCACGCGCCGTCTCGGCGACCGGTGTTCGCGGCATCATGATGTTGACGACGGTGACAGCCGAGCACCTCGGCGTGACGGATCGCACCGACCCGACCGAAAGCATCGTTGGCGGCGCCCGCTATCTGCGCGAACTCCATGATCGGCTACCGGATCGGATTCCCGAGCCAGATCGCACCTGGCTGGCAATGGCCGCCTACAACGTCGGCCCCGGACACCTTGACGACGCCAGACGGCTGACCGAACAGCGCGGTGGCAACCCGGACCTCTGGCGCGACGTCAAGCTAAGCCTCCCACTGCTGAGTGATCCAAACTGGTACACGCAGACCCGCCATGGTCGCGCACGCGGACAGGAGCCGGTCGACTACGTCCGCCGTATCCGGATCTACCACGAGCTGTTGACGCGCATCACCGAGCCGGGTCGACCGCAGACGCTGGAAGCATTTGCCAAGCGCTACCAGCCCGAACACCATGACGCCAATCGGCTGGCCCGCGTTCTGCACACACTGCTCTAGCGTGCCGCCGGTCACAGCTCCACGACAGGTCAGAGACAACCTCTGCCGGGTATGATCACCGGCGTCTCGCCCGAAAGAACGTCTGCAACAGCGCAGCGCTCTGATCGGCAAGCACACCCGCGGTCACACTGATCTGATGGTTGTGCAATCCTGGGGCAAGCAGTTGCCAGCGGCTGTCGACCGCCCCGGTTCTCGGCTCGTGCGCCGCAAAGACCAGGCGTGCGATCCGCGCGTGTATCAGTGCGCCGACACACATCACACATGGCTCGAGCGAGACATACAGGGTCGTGCCGGTGAGGCGGTAATTGCCGATGCGTCGTGACGCGCGCCGCAGCGCCATGATCTCGGCATGCGCGCTGGGATCGTGTTGACCGATCGGCCGGTTGCAGCCGACTGCGAGCAGCCGGCCATGGTGTATCAGCACTGCCCCGACCGGGACTTCACCGACTCGGGCAGCGAACATGGCAAGACGCAGCGCTCTCGCCATCCAGCGCCGGTCTTCGGCCAGTTGCTGTGTGCCGAGCGGGTCAGGTACCAATCCGGTCGACCGCATCGGCGTGCCGGGAGAGGAACGCGCGCAGCGATTGCAACGCATCGACGGCGGTTGCCGGCATGCCGGCCCGGCGGGCAGCGAGTTCATCACTCGCCATGTCGGCAGTCCGTCGCAAGGCCTCCGAACACGACTGACGGACGCGCACGCCGGACGGCAGACGCCAGGTCGGCGGTTGTGCGACGGCCTGCGGTGACGGCTCGTAGCGATCGGCTGCCAGATCCTCCAACGCTTCCCAGTGCTGATCGAGCAGCCAGTCCACCTGTTCGATTGCCGCGTCGGCGGCGAGACGCTCGGTTTCAGTCATGGCATTCCAGCGCGCAGGGCGACGTCTGAGCGCCTTGGCCAACGCAAGCAGCTCCTCGATCACCGCCGCAGTCGAGTGCAGATCGGCACCGCGCCGTGAGCGCTTGCCGTCATCCGGCCTGCTGCGCGAGAGTAAGGAGCGGGACATGATCGGATACTCCATCCATCGGGCTGAGTGGAAAGCCATTACTTTACCTGAGGTGTGCCTGAGGGTGCCATGAACTGGATTTTCTTTCTTCTTGTCGGTGTGGCGTTTGCGGTTGCCGCTGTCCGTGAGTTGGGTCATGTTCCCGTCGATGACACGCCGTCGCCGATGGCCGCACTGTCGTCCGGCGTCATTGATGCGGCCGGTGGCGCGGTCGAACTGGCACTCGGGCTGGTCGGCGTCATGACGCTGTTCCTGGGGCTGATGAAAGTCGCCGAAGCCGGCGGGCTGCTGGTGATCATCGCGCGGCTGATCCGGCCGCTGATGGTGCGTCTGTTTCCTGACGTCCCGCCCGAGCATCCGGCAATGGGCGCAATGATTCTCAACTTCTCAGCCAACGGCCTCGGGCTCGGCAACGCCGCAACGCCGTTCGGCATCCGCGCCATGCAGGAGCTCGACAAGCTGAATCCGCACCCGGGCACTGCGACGAATTCGATGGCGCTGTTTCTGGCGATCAACACCTCGAGCGTCACGCTGTTGCCGACCGGCGTCATTGCATTACGTGCAGCCGCCGGCTCGGACGATCCAGCAGGCATCCTGCCGACCACGCTGTTTGCCACGCTGTGTGCGACGCTCGCCGCCATCACCGCCGCCATGGTCTACAAACGCTTCGCCCCGGTGCCAGGCGCAACCTCATCGCCACCGATCGATCGACCCTGGGTCGAGGAACACAGCTCCCCCGCCAACCACGTCGAGCAGCACGGCGCCTACCCGACCTGGGTCTCGGTGGTGGCGTTATGCGGACTGGTGGCGCTGATCCCGGCGAGCATCATCTGGGGACGATTGATTTCGCCGTGGATCATTCCCGGCCTGATCGTCAGCTTTCTGCTGTTCGGGCTGCTCCGCGGTGTGCGCATCTACGAGGTCTTTGTTGACGGTGCCAGGGAGGGATTTCAGGTCGCACTGCGAATCATTCCTTACCTGGTAGCGATACTCGTTGCGGTCGGCATGTTTCGCGCCAGTGGTGCGATGGAGATCACCGTGTCGGCAATCGGTGGCGTCACCGGCCGATTCGGTCTGCCAGCGGAAGTCCTGCCGATGGCATTGCTGCGCCCGCTGTCGGGGTCCGGCGCCTACGGCATCATGGCGTCGATCATCAATGACCCGACTATCGGTCCGGACAGCTACATCGGCTATCTGGTCACCACTCTGCAAGGGTCGACCGAGACGACGTTCTACGTGCTCGCTGTCTATTTCGGTGCGGTGCAGATTCGCCGCATCCGCCATACGCTGGCCGCTGCGCTGACTGCCGACGTGGTCGCGGTGATTGCAGCCGTTGCGATCTGTCGCTGGTTGTTTCTTTGACCCTGTGCGCGGCAAGCCTCGGCCTTCAGGCCAGGGAAGGATAGCGCGGACGGCGTCGTCGTCCTTGGGGTCGTCGGCATGGCGTCTTCTGGAGTCATTCTTCCTGCGGATCATACGGCTGGCCAGGCCCTTGAGGCTGTTCACGAGATTGGAAACGGCCTCCCTGGGCGTGCTGCCTCCATTCTCCGAGCGCGCCTCACCAACTTGCATGGCGAGTTACGATTCCGGAGCAATGCTTCGAACTCTGTTCGGCCGCAGGGAGCAAGGGATCAGCAAATGTCTGACGATTTCAGCCACCTGGAGGCGCGCCGGGAGCCAGGCGAATACGACCGCGACCGTCTGCCAAGCTTCATGGAGGCGGCCTGATGCCGACTTGCTGGATCATCGCCGGTCCCAATGGAGCAGGCAAAACCACTTTTGCACTGGAGCACCTGCCGTAATTAGACGCGCGATTTCGCCTCATCAATGCGGACCTGATCGCGGCCGGCCTGTCGCCGCTCGCACCGGAGCGTAAGTTGCTGGCCGCCAGCCGTATCTTTTTGCGTGAAATTGCTGAGCAGGTTGCCACCCGTGAAGACCTCGCCTTTGAAACCACTCTGGCCGGTCGCAGCAATTTACGCCTGATAGAACGTCTGCGCGCTGATGGCTGGCGGGTCGAGCTGATCTATCTGGCTCTGCCCAGCGTCGAGATGTCGCAGCGGCACGTGATCGAACGGGTCGCACACGGTGGTCACAGCATTCCGGCAGCAGATATCGAGCGGCGCTTTCCACGCAGCTTGCGTCATTTGCTGGAAGACTTCGGTCACCGCGTGGATTTCTGTACCAGTTTCATGAATGATAACGAAACCCCACAACGCGTCTTCGAGCAGCACGGCCTCCGGCGCAATGTGGTGCATGATGGCTACTACCAGCTGCTGCTGAAGGAGTCTACACAATGCATATCACCCGAAAAGCGACCCCGTCACCCGAAGCACAACGACAACTGAACGCACTACGTCAGGCGGTGGGCAAGGCACTGGAAAAAAAGCGGCGCCTGGGTCAGTACGCCGTGATCTGGCAGGGCGGCAAGCCGGTGAACATCGGGGAAGACGACTCAGGCCAGGCGCAGGGTGGATGAAGACCGCGCAGTGACCTACCCCCCACCGCTACGAAGCCATCGCGCTCTCCAGCGAGAACACAGTGGCGTGGGAGTTCATCCCGGATCAGGGCTTGCAAAATGCCGCCTACCAGAGCGAAGCCACGCTCGAGCGCGAGTTGATCGCCCAGAAGAACAACGACCATGGACGGAAAAAGCTGACCGTGCCGGACAAAATGCGGGCATTCTTCGATCGTTTTTTTGGGTTGGTGTCCTGAAGCCAATGCTTGCTGACAGCTTGCTTGACAACGTGTCTGACAGCGCCTTTGGCCGTTTCACGCCGGCGAAAGCCGGGGGCGTCTCGCGGTGGTGATCTGCCAGCTGGTGCAGCTCAGTCCGCTACCCGCACCCAGAGCTCGGCGGTGGGCTGGCCGTTGCAGCGCAGCAGCTTGCCGTCCTGCGCCTGGCAGTAAGCCTCGGTGACCAGGCGGCCAAGCAACTGACCACTGCCATCGAAGACGCAGGTGTCACGCATCGCTGCTGCTCCTTGCCAGCTTGGCGTGCTCCACCCCGGGTTCCCGACCTGCAGCCGGGTGACGACGCCTTCCGCATTGACCGTGACCTGCGGCACATCGGCCACTTCCAACGCGAGGCCGGCGTTGAGGCGGATGGTGAAATCGGCCGCATCGGCCGGCTCGATGGCATCCAGAGCAGCGCCTGCGGCGAGCGCAGCGAGCCCATGCGTCGGGAAGATCGAATTGTGCAGCACGCCGATCCGGATGCCGTTCTGCTCGAGCAGACAGGCGCCGGCGTCGCTGCGGCGCTCGACCAGCGCCGAATTGCCGATGCCGATCCGACCATCGCTGGCGATCGCAATCAGACCGGCATCGGCAGCAGGACACGCTGTCAGGACGTCGCTGACCGCCTGCGCCGGGTCAGCGCCGGCTCGCATCTGCTCGAGGCAGGCAAGGTTGATGGCCAACGGCTGATCGACGCTCCCCGGCATGTTTGGCAGCCGATGACCGCTGATCAGCCCGACGGCGGGGTCACCCGGCGCAAACTGACTGAGCGGCTCGGCGCGATCCGGCCCTGACGAGATCAACACGGCGCGCTCGGCGGTCGCAATCGCAAGCGGGATGGTCAACGAGACGGTCCCGGGGAAAGGGCATTCACGATCCAGCACCGGCCCCTCGACGCCGTCGTAACGGATGGCATAAACACCGCCACGTTGCGTGCACCCACGCAGCAGCCGGCCGTCCTGCGCGATCACCGCCAGACTGACAAAACCACCAAGCATGCCACGGGCACACGCCTCGACTGCTTCGAGCCCGCGCAAGGCAGCAAACCCTGCATAACGGCCACTGACACCAATACCGATCGTCATGATGCCGTCCTCCCGCGCGCATCGGCCCCGTCGATGATTGCCTGATATCGCTCTTCGCCCAGCCGTCGCTGCTGCGGGTCTGGCACCGGAACAGCGGCCAACAACGCGCGTGTATACGGATGCTGTGGCGCGTTCAGGACCTGCTGGCGTTCGCCGATCTCGACGATGCGCCCCTGGCGCATCACCGCGACGCGGTGAGCAACCTGCTCGACAACCGCCATGTCATGGCTGATGAACAGATAGGCGAGCCCGAGGCTTTGCTGCAGCTCGAGCATGAGCTCGAGCACCTGCGCCTGCACCGACACGTCGAGCGCCGAGGTGGGCTCGTCGGCGACGATCAACGCCGGATTGACCGCCAGTGCGCGAGCGATACAGATACGCTGACGCTGCCCGCCGGAGAACTCGTGTGGATAACGGCCGGCATGCGTGGCTTCGAGGCCAACCCGCTCGAGCAGTTCGGCCACTGCCCGATCGATCGATCGCCCCTGCGCAATCCCGTGAATACGCATCGGCTCGCCGATCAGACGACCAACGCTCATGCGCGGGTTGAGCGATGCAAACGGGTCCTGAAAGACCATCTGCAAACCGCTGCGGGCGCGGCGAAGCCGGGCAGCAGACAGGCTACGCAGGTCCTGACCGGCCACCTCGATACGCCCCTGGTCAACGTCGATCAACCGCAGCACGGCACGCCCGGTGGTCGACTTGCCACTGCCGGACTCACCAACCAGCGCCAGCGTTTCACCGGCACGAAGCTCGAAGCCGACATCAGCCATCGCGACGGTATCCTGACGCCGCCCGCCGAACAACGGCGAGCGCCCGCGGAAGGTCTTGCAAAGCCCCTCGGCACGCAGCACCACATCACCGATCGGCCGTGGATCGGCCACCACGCGACGTGGCGCAGCCTGCGCCGCACAGGCACCCAACCGGGGCACGGCTGCAAGCAGTGCCTGCGTGTAGGCATCCCGCGGGCTGGCGAACAGCGACCGCACATCACCCTCCTCGACCTTGCAACCGCGGCGCATCACCACCACCCGCTCGGCCATTTCGGCAACCACACCCATGTCATGGGTGATCAGCACGATGGCGGTGCCGAACTGTGCCTGCAGCCGGCGCATCAGCAGCAGGATCTGCGCCTGTACGGTCACGTCAAGCGCGGTGGTCGGCTCATCGGCGATGAGGATGTCGGGCTCCAGCGCCATGCACATGGCAATCATGACGCGCTGGCGCATGCCGCCGGAGAGCTCATGCGGGAATTGCCGCATGCGTCGCGGCGGATCATCGAGCTCGACCAGCGCCAGCATCTCCTCGGCCTTGCGTACCGCTGCCGACCGACGCATGCCACGCTGCTCGATGAGCGCCTCGGTCAGCTGCAGGCCGATACGCAGGACCGGCGTCAGCGACGTCATCGGTTCCTGAAAGATCATGGCAATGCGCTGACCACGGATTCGCCGCAGACCGCGGCGATCCAGCTGCAGGAGATCCTCACCACGGTACATCGCCCGGCCACTCTCGATCCGCGCGCCCTGTCGCGGCAGCAGGCCCAGCAGCGCCAGCGAGGAAACGCTCTTCCCCGAGCCGCTCTCGCCGACAATGGCGAGCGTTTCACCGCCGTGCAGCGTGTAGTCAAGCCCATCGACAGCGAGCGTCCGCCGCTCGCCGTGGCCGAACGCCACACGCAGATTCTCGACCTCCAGCAGCCGCTCGCTCATCGTGCACGCTGCCTTGGGTCGAGCACCTCGCGGATGCCATCGCCCAGCAGGTTGAACCCGAGGACGCTGATGGCAATGGCCAGACCCGGGAAGATCATCATCCACGGCGCCCGGCTGATCAGATCACGGCTCGATGACAACATGTACCCCCACTCCGGCTGCGGTGGCTGCGCCCCCAGGCCGAGGAATGACAGACCGGCTGCAGCCAGCACAGCCGTCGAGACGCCCAACGTTGCGATGACGATCAGCGTCGGAATGACGTTCGGCAACAGGTGCACGAACAACAGGCGCAGATGCGAAGCGCCAGCAGCCACTGCCGATTCAAAATACGGCTTGTTCTTCTCGACCAGCACGATCGAGTGAGTAACGCGCGCGTAGAACGGAATCGAGGCAATGCCGATCGCGATCATGGCATTGACCAGCCCGACACCGAGAATCGCCAGACAGGCGAGCGCAATCACGATCTCGGTAAAGCTGAACAGCACGTCGACGATGCGCATCAGCACGCGTTCGGTCCAGCCCGAGGCATAGCCGGCGACCAGTCCCAGCAACAAGCCGATCGACAGCGAGATGCCGACGGCGATGGTGCCAATCATCAGCGTCAACCGAGCGCCATGGATGATCCGACTCAAGACGTCGCGGCCGAATTGATCGGTACCGAGCCAGTGGTCCCACGACGGCGGTTGCAGCCGCGGACCGGCAGCCATCCGCAGCGGATCATGCGGTGCGATCACCGGCGCCAGCAGCGCGACCACCACCAGCGTCAACACAATCGCCAGACCGACTGCGCCGGACGGACTTTTCACCAAGGCAAGCACGGCGTCACGCACCCGCATGCGCTCGGCGATGAAATCAGGCTCCCGGTTGATCATTTGCCATACCGGATGCGTGGATCGAGAAAGGCATACAGCACGTCAATCACCACCGAGGCGAGCGCGACAACCGCCGCAAAGAACAGAATGAATCCCTGGATCAAGGGATAGTCACGGGCAAACACCGCCTGAATCGCCAACCGACCGACGCCATTCCAGGCAAACACGTTTTCGACGACGATCGCACCACCCATCAGGTAGGCGAACTGCAGCCCGAGCATCGACACCACCGGCACCAGTCCCGAACGCAACGCATGCCGATACAGTACCAGCGTATGTGGCAGCCCCTTGGCGTGCGCGGTGCGGACAAAATCCTGATCGAAGATGTCGATCATTGCCGAGCGGGTCAGTCGGGCAAGAACAGCGGCATTGGCCAGGCCAAGCGTCATCGCTGGCAGGATCAGCGACCGCCAGTCGCCACCGCCGACCGGAATCCAGCCCAGACTGAGTGAAAACACGAACAGCAGAATCAACCCCAGCCAGAAATGCGGCATCGATACACCGACGATCGCCAGCGTCATGGCGCCGAAATCCCAGATGGTGCCGCGCCGATAC